>JAEEGK010010156.1_pt1 | contig 21768 bp, 18 predicted proteins | sample 8958771 | NCBI WGS metagenome assembly JAEEGK01 (sample SAMN16246547, study PRJNA631951) | gut metagenome | biome: gut microbiome; feature: rumen; material: SC-attached | host: Bos | place: Iran: Karaj | collected 2018-10 | reverse complement strand
GTGCAGCGCCCGTTCTATGAATTCATCGAGGATCTGGGACCTGCGATGAAGAAAATTGACCCGCGGATGGAGATCCGCCCGCATAAATGCCTTTCCCGGATCCACCGGGATACACGCTTTTCCCGGGACAAAAGCCCGTATCGGGACCATCTGTGGCTGCTTTTCCGGCGTGAAGGGGAACCCCGGGAACAAAGCCTGATGTTCTGGTTTGAGCTGGGGCCTTCCCGGCTGGACTGGGGAATGGGCTTCTGGGGCGAAAACCGGGAGGCGCTGGACCTGTTCCGGAAAAGGATGCGCGCCAATCCGGACGGCACCCTGGCGCTGCTCGATGACCTGGATCTGGCCGGCCGGGGGCTTCTGCTGAACGGCAGCACCCATAAGCGGCTGGAAATACCGTCGGAAATACCGGACCGCCTGCGGCGATGGTACTGTACCAAAGAAATGTATATCAACAAGATCTCGCCGGATTTCAGGAAGGTTTTCTCTGAGCGCATCCTGACCGAGGTCCGGAAGGATTTCCAGCAGCTTGCGCCATTGTATCATATGCTTCGCGGGTACTGTGACGAACTTGACGCATAACAAACGGAGGCGATTGTTATGACAGACTGGTTGTCTTTGAAAAGCGGTTCTGATGTCCGGGGAACAGCAGTGGGCGACAATGCCGCACTGACCACGGATATCGCACAGGCACTGGGTATGGCATTTGCCCAATGGGTGGCTGCCAAAAAAAGCAAACCTGCTTCGGCACTGAAAATCGCAGTCGGCCGGGACAGCCGCATCACAGGCCCCGCCCTCCTGCAGGCCGTTTCAGACGGCATCTGCCGTTCCGGTGCTTTCGTATCCGACTTCGGTATGTGCACCACTCCGGCCATGTATATGTCCACCATCACCCCGGGATTTGAAACAGACGGCGCAGTGATGATTACCGCCAGCCACCATCCCTGGGATAAAAACGGGCTGAAGTTCTTCACGTCTGAAGGCGGACTGGAAAGCAAGGATGTGGAATCTCTGCTTCGGGTTGCCCGGGACCTGCGGCCGGAGGATGCCGAACCTGCCGGTTCGGTCCAGACTGAGGAATTCCTTCCTGTGTACCAGCGCCAGCTGGCAGACCGGATCCGAAGCGGGCTGGGTACTGATGCAGACAAGCCGCTTGCCGGGCTTCATGTGGTGGTGGATGCCGGAAACGGAGCCGGCGGCTTTTATGCAGACATGCTCCAGTCCCTGGGCGCCAATACCGCCGGAAGCCAGTTCCTGAATCCGGATGGGATTTTCCCGAACCATATTCCAAATCCGGAAAATGCACAGGCAATTGCTTCACTCCGTTCTGCCGTACTCCGCGCCGGCGCAGATCTCGGTGTAATCTTTGATACCGACTGCGACCGGGCTGCGGTTGTGGACGCCGACGGAAAAGAAATCAACCGAAACCGCCTGATCGCGCTGATCAGCGCCATCCTGCTGGAGCAGAACCCCCACCAGGTGATCGTGACGGACTCTGTCACATCGTCCGGCCTCAGTCTCTTTATCCGCCGGAAGGGCGGGGAACACTACCGCTTCAAGCGCGGTTACCGGAATGTGATTGATGAAGCGATCCGGCTGAACCGGGAAGGTTCCGACTGTCCTCTGGCCATTGAAACCAGCGGCCATGCTGCCCTGCGGGAGAATCATTTTCTGGATGACGGAATGTACCTGGTAACCGTTCTGATCGTTACCGCAATGCAGATGAAACAGCAGGGGAAAACCCTCGGAAGCCTGATTGCCGACCTGAAGGAACCTGCGGAAAGCACCGAGATCCGTCTGAATATCACGGATCCGGATTTCCGCACACGCGGCCAGGAAGCCGTCCAGCGTATTCTCGATCATGCTGAAATCACTGATGATTGGCATATCGCTCCGGATAACCGGGAAGGTGTCCGGATCAGCTTTGATCTGGGCGGCATTCCGGATTCCGCCTGGTTCCTGCTCCGGCTGAGCGTCCACGATCCTGTTCTTCCGATCAATGCGGAAAGTGATGTTCCGGACGGTATCCGTACAATGCTGACCGCCCTTGCTGAAGTCCTGGACGGGATTCCGGGAATTGACATGACCCCCCTCTATGCTGTTATCCGTTAACCGGATCTTGTCTGAACCGGCGGAGAGCAAATGCTTTCCGCCGGTTTTTTCCTTCTATGTTCGCTTGACGCAATATTGTTCATAGGATAATATAATGAAGGAATTTTTTGGGAGAAGGGCGGGAACCCGTTTTTTATGAGCATATCTGAACCACCGATTAACTGGTATCCGGGACACATGGCCAAAACCAGGCGCCTGCTGCAGGATCAGCTGAAGCGGGCAGATCTGATCGTCGAAGTCTGCGATGCCCGTCTTCCTTTTTCCAGCCGGAATCCGGAACTGCTAAGGATGACCGCCGGAAAGCGCCGGATTCTGCTGCTGAACAAGGCGGATCTGGCTGATCCGGAAGCAACCCGGAAGTGGGTCAGGTTTTTCCAGGCGCGGGGTGAGACTGCATATCCCATCCATGCCCTTTCCCTGAAATCCAAGGAACTCTTATCTGCCATTGACCGTTCTGTACACGATATTGTTGAAGCTGCGGAAGAGAAGGGAATCCGGAAAACCGTCCGTGTAATGGTAATCGGAGTCCCGAATGTCGGCAAAAGCACGCTCATCAACCGTCTTCGCGGTTCCAGTATCGCAAAAACCGGTGACCGTCCGGGTGTAACCAAAAGCAATCAGTGGATCCATGTAACACCCTACCTGGATCTGCTGGATACTCCCGGTATGCTCTGGCCCAGACTGGATGACCAGCTGGCAGCCCGCAGGCTGTGCTATATCGGTTCCGTAAAGGATGATGTCGTTGATATCTACGCGCTGGCCATTTCACTGCTGGAGGACCTGAAAGCAAGCTGTCCGGAAACATTATCTGCCCGCTTCCATGTGGATGATCTGAGTGCGGAAAATGTTGAACTGCTCGATGCAGTCTGCCGCGGCCGGGGCTGGCTTCTCAAGGGCGGCCGTTATGACTATGACCGCTGCTGCAATGTCGTTCTCGATGAGTTCCGCAGCGGAAAGCTCGGCAAAATCACTCTTGAGTCTCCCGACGGACAGACAGGAGAATCTTCGTTATGATTGACAGAAAAGCACATGCGCTGGAACTGCAGCGCTTTGACTCACAGTACCGTTCCGGAGCCCTCGTTGTCGCCGGAATGGATGAAGTGGGCCGCGGGCCCCTGGCCGGAAATGTTGTGACCGCCTGTGTTGTCATTCCGGAAAACCCGCTGATTGAATGGATAGATGACAGCAAGAAGCTCAGCGAAAGCCGGCGCGAAAAGGTTTATGACCAGATTATAGCCAATGCCCTGTATGTCAGCATCGGCCAGGTCGGGCCGGATGAAATTGACCGGATCAACATCCTTCAGGCCACAAAAAAAGCCATGCGGACAGCTGCCGGCTCTGTCCCTGCAGATATTTTCCTGATTGATGCAGTTACCGGACTTGGACTGAACGGCAGGGAAGTCCCGGTGATTCACGGCGACGCAGTTTCCTACAGCATCGCAGCTGCAAGCATTGTCGCCAAAGTGGTCCGGGACCGGCAGATGCTGGAGCTTGACGCTGTGTATCCGGAATACGGCTTTGCCCGGAATAAAGGGTATGGCACACGTGAGCATATCGATGCGCTCCGGAAATACGGTCCCTGTCCGGAACACAGAAGAAGCTTTATCGGTAATTTTTTATGAAACAGACTTACGAAACCGGGCTGCAGGGTGAAAGCACCGCTGAAGCCTATCTGCATGACCGGCTGGGAATGAAATGCCTGGAACGCCGTTACAAGACCCGTTCCGGCGAAATCGACCTGATCATGCTCGACAAAAAGACAATTGTTTTTGTTGAGGTCAAAACCCGCCTGACCGGACAGCCCGGACAGGGGCTGATGTCCGTTACGGAAGAGAAGCAGAGACGGATTGCCCGGGCGGCTGTTATCTACCTGATGAAAACCAGCCAGATGGAAAGTCCTGTCCGATTTGATGTGATTGAGATCCGTCCGGATTCTGTCCGCCACATTCCCGATGCGTTCCAGCCTGGGGGCATGTTTTACCGCTAATGAGGAAAGGAATGTCCTGTCCATGAGATATACCCGTATCCTGAACCGACTGTTTGTTCTGATAATCCTGATTGCTGCCTGCCTTTTTTCCGCCTGCGTTTATGCCGCCGGCGAGGAAAGCAGGGAAGACGGCAACCTGGTCTGGAACAGCGGTTTTGAACAACTGGAGGATGAGAATCTTCCTGACGGCTGGTATACTGATGCCTGGTACAGCCAGATCGGATATACGGAGTATCATGTCCTGCAGGATGAAGACTCCGGGCGCGGCCGGATTTTCGAAATCCGGAATCTCGCCCCGAACGATTCCCGGATTGCGCAGATTGTCGATGTGGACCCTGATACCGTATACTGTCTCAGCGGTTATATCCGTGCCCAGGGTATTGAAGGCGGACGCGGCGCCAACCTGAGCATTGAAGGCCTTTACGCTTTTTCTGAAGACTTCGCTGACACCGACGGTGAATGGCGCTATGTGGAATACTACGGGGAAACTGGTCCGGACCAGACCTGGGTTACCATCTATGCCCGGGTCGGCGGCTACGGAGACCTTGCCACCGGCAGCGCGTGCTTTGATGATATCCGTCTGACTGCTGTGGATTCCATTCCTGATGATATCATTGCCGACCGGTGGTATTCTGTCGAGAATACCAGCCGGAATGATTCCGATGATGAAGCGGAACCGGGGGAGCGGAAGGCATGGCCGTGGCTGCTGGCCCGCGGCCTGCTCTGGTGCATGCTGCTGTGTTTTGCCGTAATGCTGTACACAACCCGCCCCCGCTTTTTCCTCCGCGCCGGAAAACCGGCGGAGAAATCCGGATCATGGATTCTCGGCCTTATCCTGCTGGCTTCACTCGCTCTTCGGATTCTCATCAGTTTCGTAGTCCCAGGTTATCTGGTGGATGTCAACTGCTTCCTTGGCTGGGGCAGGACCATGGCTGACTGGGGTCCTGTGGAGTTTTACCGTCAGACCGGATTCTGCGATTATCCGCCGCTGTATACCTATATCCTCGGCCTGAATTCATGGCTTTCCACCCAGACCGAGGCAACCTCCGCCTGGACAAATGTGATTTTCCGCCTCATTCCGAATATTTGCGACCTGGTGCTTTGCTGGCTGCTGTTCACTTATATGCGCCGTCTTTATCCGGAACGCAGCCGTTTCTTTGTTGTGCTTTTTGCACTGCTGGCTTTCAATCCTCTCCTGATCCTGAACAGCGCCGCCTGGGGCCAGATGGACAGCGTCCTGTGCCTGATGCTGGTGATGGTCGTCCTGTGTGCTGTCCGCGGCAACTGGGCAGCAGCGCTTCCGATATACGCCCTGAGCGTACTGGTCAAACCCCAGGCACTGATGCTCGGATTCCTCGGACTGACAGCGATCATCTTTGCCTGGGTCCGGCAGAAAGCCGCCCGGAAGTCCATTCTGACCGGAATTCTGATTTCCTTTGCCGTGCTCATTGCCGGAATCCTGCCCTTCGGGATCCGCCAGCCATTCGGGTGGCTTTACAACCAGTATAAGGAAACCCTGGCATCCTATCCCTATGCCACCCTGAATACCGCAAACATCTATTACCTGTTCGGAGCCAACTGGACCAAACTTGAGAATACCGCCCATATTGCCGTTCCGATTCTTTTCGCTCTCGCTGCCCTGGCATATTCAGTCATATGGACCTGGAAGCACCGGAATGCCCGTTTCTGGCTGATCGAATCCATCGCATCAGGCTGCCTGGCTGTCGGTTTCATCATTTCTGCCGTACTTGGCGCCGCATGGACTTATCCCGGCATCGGTGCGATGGCATTTGCCTTCCTGATCACCATTTCCCTGTTTGTTCGAAAAGCCGATATCCGTTTCCTTCCTTATCTGGGCGCATTGCTGTTCATCCTGCTTTATGTATTCGGTATCAAGATGCATGAACGGTATCTTCTGCCCGCGATCTTCCTGCTTGCCTGCGCCTATGCGGTCCAGCGTGACCGTCGCATTCTCTGGGTGCTGGCCCTCTTTACCTTCACCGTGTTCGTCAATGAGGGAATCATCCTGGACAACAGTGTCCGCCTGGGATCTGAATCCGGGCATCTCCTGGCTGACACAACTGCGCTGGCTGACGTACTCAGCATTCTGAATATACTCGGATCAGTCTATGCTGTGCTGCTCGGATTCCGGATGCTTCAGGGGTCCGGGCAGGAATGGCCTGTTTCTGAGCCGCCGGTTTTTCCGGATACTCCTCCCGTACCTTCCAGGACACCGCTGGATTACCATCCGGACCGGAAGCTTCACTGGAGCAGGAAGGATACCGTCATTCTGGCTGTTGTCACAATCCTGTACAGCCTGATCAGCCTGCTGACGCTCGGAAGCGCAAAAGCACCCCAGCACGGATGGTCTTCCTCCGGCATCAATGAAGAAATCGTATTTGACCTCGGACAGTTCCGGGATGATGTACGGGTTCTTTACTTCGGACAGGTCAGCATGTTCGATTTTTCGCTGTCTGACAGCGAAGACGGCGAATCATGGTCAGAAGACCATCCCGCCTTTATGGCTGAAGGGGAGTGCTGGAAATGGAAGTATGCGATCCGGCCGTTTGAGGACGCAAACGGAAATCTGAAGTATTACAACAGCGAATCCAATATCGTTCATTTCCGGGGACGCTATATCCGGCTGAAGGCAGAACAGATCGGTCTGAAACTGAATGAGATCATCTTCCGCGGCCCGGACGGAAATGCCATTCCGGCATCGATTGCTTCCCATACCGGCGCCGATCCTGAATCCATTCTGTATTCCGATCCTTCAGCACTGCTGGATGAACCGGATACCCTGGAAGCCGTTCCCGTCCTGTTCGGAAGCAGCAGCATGGAAACCCAGCCGTCCTGGTGGAACAGTACTTATTTCGATGAGATCTACCATGCCCGGACCGGTTTCGAATTCACCCAGGGAACCGTTCCCTATGAAACCAGTCATCCTCCGCTGGGAAAAGTCTTCATCAGCTGGTGTATCACCCTGTTCGGCATGACGCCGTTCGGATGGCGTTTTGCCGGTGCACTGGCCGGAATCCTGATGCTTCCGGGTATTTATCTGCTGATGAAGCAGCTGACCAAAAAGACGATGCCTGCCGCGGTGGTATGCATCCTGATGTCCCTGGACTGTATGCATCTTACCCAGACCCAGATTGCGACAATTGACAGTTACCCGGTCCTGTTTATCATTTTTGCCTATTTCTTTATGCTGCGCTATATGCAGACGGATCTTGCCACGGAACCGCTCCGCCGTGCATTGTTCCCGCTGGCGTTCAGCGGCCTGTTTATGGGTTTGTCCATCGCCAGCAAGTGGATCGGGATCTATGCCGGTGCCGGGCTGGCTGTGCTGTATGTATGGCACGGAATCCGCCATATCCGGCTTCGGACTGAAGCGGACCGGCTCCTGCACTCCTCCGGCCTTACGGAAGAGCAGACGGCTGCGCTGCTCCCGTACAGCAGCTCCCATAACCGGATTGTTTCACGCCTGGTCAGGATTTCCTTCTGGTGCGTCCTGTTCTTTATCATTGTCCCGATTGCCATCTACCTGCTCAGTTATCTTCCGTATATGGCATACAATACACGAATCCGCTCAGTCGGAGATTACCTCTCCGCAGTGTGGCAGTCCCAGGTGGGAATGTTCCTTTATCACAGCAAGCCCGGTCTCGGCATGGATCACTATTACTATTCTCCCTGGTATGAATGGCCCATTATCAAAAAGCCGATGTACTATGCCATGGAAGAATTTGTACCTTCCAACTCGCCGGTTCATCACAGCATTTTCAGCTTCGGAAACCCGGTTATCTGGTTCGGCGGCCTGTTCGCTATGCTGTTCTGTCTGCTCATCTGGCTGGCAGGCAGGCGCTATATCCGTCATGATGCTGTACAGAATCCGGGCAGTCCTGTTATCCGCTGGCATCTGACCCTTCCGACATATGATGTCCGGTACGGTTTCCTGTTCATCGGACTGCTGGCGCAGTATCTTCCATGGGTTCTGGTACCCCGTGGAACATATATCTACCATTACTTTGCCAGCGTTCCGTTCCTTCTGGTTTCCATCGGACTCTGCCTGTCAGCCGGTACCTGCCGGTTGAAAGCGTTCCGGTGGACCGTTGCCATCCTGCTCTGCATTCTGGCAGCTGCCGGTTTCGTCATATTCTTCCCGTACGCAAGCGGACTTATGATGCCGCGGGAATGGCTGGATATCGGGGGCAAAATCCTAACCGTCAGCTACCCGGGCATGTAACGGAGGACCGCAGATGAGCAATCAGATGACAAAGGTTCTGACATTCGGCGTCAGCGGTGTAACCGGATTTCCCGTTCAGACAGAGGTCTTCTGTGTGGATGGTATGCCGATGATGGAAATAATCGGCCTTCCGGATACCGCTGTCCGGGAAAGCAAGAACCGGATCAATGCTGCAATCATCAGCAGCGGTGTAAAGCTTCCTGTTTCCAGAGTCACATTTAACCTTGCACCTGCGGATATCCGGAAAGAGGGGCCCTCTTTCGACCTGCCCATGGCCGTCGGATTGCTGATCGCTATCGGGGAATTGTCTCCCCGTGATGGCTTTGATCCGGACAATACCGCGTTTTTCGGCGAGCTTGGCCTGGACGGGTGCATTCGCAGTGTGAACGGTGTACTGCCCATGGTGATCAGCGCAAAAGAGCACGGGGTCCGGGAAGTCATCCTGCCGGCCGGAAATGCCCGTGAAGCCGCCTGTATTGAGGGTCTGCGGGTGATTCCCGTTTCCCATCTCCAGGAAGTCATCCGCTATCTGAACGGATCGGAAAATATTGTTCCGGAAGAACCGGTAGCCTTTGAGCAGTTGAAACGTGAGGCTTCATGTTCTGTGGACATGGCCCAGATCCGCGGTCAGTCCGCCGCCCGCAGAGCCCTGGAGGTTGCTGCCGCAGGCGGTCACAATCTGATCATGATCGGTGTCCCCGGAAGCGGCAAGACCATGCTGGCCAGGTGTGTCCCCGGCATCCTGCCTCCCATGACATTTGAGGAATCCCTCGAAACTACACGGATTCATTCCATCAGCGGGCGCCTGCCTTCCGGCAGCGGCCTGATGGTTACCCGGCCGTTCTGTGCCCCGCATCACAGCGCGTCCGTTGCGTCGCTGATCGGCGGCGGGCAGGATGCGCGTCCCGGAGAAGTCTCCCTTGCGCATAACGGCGTCCTGTTTCTGGATGAGCTTCCAGAATTCAGCCGAAGTGCGCTGGAAGCACTCCGCCAGCCGCTGGAGGACGGCATTGTCTCCGTCTCACGGGTAAAACGTCAGGTACAGTATCAGTCCTCCTTCATGCTGATTGCTGCGATGAATCCATGTCCCTGCGGGTATTTCGGCAGTTCCCAGCGGGCGTGTCACTGCACACCTCCTGAAATCCGGCGTTATCTTGACCGGGTATCCGGTCCGCTGCTGGACCGGATTGATATTCAGATTGAAGTGGATTCCGTTCCGGTCAGCGCCATTACCGGCAGTACCGCGGCAGAATCTTCCGCTGTTGTCGCCGCGCGGGTCGCATCCGCCCGTTCCGTCCAGTATGAACGCTACAGGAAAAGCGCCCTTTTCTGCAACGCCCAGCTCGACAGCAATTCCATCCGCAGGTTCTGCGTCCCGGATGCGGAAGGTTCCCGTCTCCTGCATGCCGCCGCTGATTCCATGCATATGAGCATGCGGGGTTATCACCGGGTCCTGAAAGTTGCCCGGACCATTGCTGACCTCGCCGGTGAGGAAACGATTTCCTCCGTCCATATTGCCGAAGCTGTTCAGTACCGGGAGCTGGACCAGAAATACTGGAGATGACGACAGATGAAGACTGATGCCGCCGTCGAAACCTCATACCTTGCATGGCTGGCTGATTTGAAGATTCCGGCCGAAAAGCTGCTTGCCATCATCCGGGAATACAGAACCGGGGAACGCGCTTTCCATGCTGCAGAAGAGGGGGACCCCCGCCTGAATGAGCTGGTTCCTCCCGATGTGATCCGCCGGATGAAAAGCACCGGGACCCGTGACAACCTCCGCCGTCTGTATAACCTGATCACTGAACACCGGATCCTGTCCATTACCGCAGAGAATGGTTCCTTTCCGCCCATCCTGTCCGAGATTCCGGATCCGGTTTCCATCCTTTTCTACCAGGGAGATCTTTCCTGCCTGCAGCAGCGCCGGATCTCCATGGTTGGTTCCCGGCATGCTTCCTATACCGGACTGAAGGCAGCGGAAGACATTTCCCGGGAGCTGAGCAGCAGCGGGATTGTGATCATCAGCGGATTTGCAAACGGCATAGATACCGCCTGCCACCAGGGGTGTCTGCGGGGAGGAGCGCCGACTGTCGCAGTACTCGGCTGCGGGCTGGACCGTTCCTATCCGGTGGCAAACAGCAGTCTCCGGAAACAGGTGCTGGAAAACGGCGGATTACTGATCAGCGAGTTTTCTCCCGGTCAGCCGCCGATGGCATTCCATTTCCCATACCGCAACCGGATCATCTCCGGGCTGGGGGATGCCGTCATCCTGATTGAAGCCCGGATCAGGAGCGGAAGCCTGGTTACTGTCAGCCATGCCCTGAACCAGGGAAAGGAAGTTTTTGTGTATCCGGGCGATCCATCGTCCCCGTATTCAGAGGGAAACCGTCAGCTGCTGAGGGAAGGCGCCACTTATTTCACAACAGCCCGTGATATCCTCGCGGATATGAATTGGCTTGACAATCCGACGGATGAAGTGCAAAATAGCGATTGCTCCGTACTTTCAAAGGCACAGAACGAAACTGAAACCGCTGTGCTGAAATGCCTTCTGCCCGGTCCCCGGAGCTTTGACCAGCTGGCAGATACATGCGGACTTCCGCCTTCTGAACTGCTCGGCATCCTGACAATACTGCAGATTCGCGGAATGATTGAATCCGTTCCCGGAAAAAAATATCAGATCATTCAATAAACCTATTTGATTCGGAGGAATCACGGATGGCAACGGCAAAACAGAAACTGATCATTGTTGAATCTCCCGCCAAAGCGAAGACAATCGGGCGGTACCTGGGCAAAGGCTATAAAGTGGAAGCCTCCCAGGGGCATGTGTGCGACCTGCCCAAAAGTCAGCTTGGTGTGGATCCGGATCATGACTTTGATCTGAAATATATCACAATCCGCGGCCGCGGCGACATCCTGAGCCGTATCCGGAAAGAAGCCAAGAACGCTTCCCAGATCTATTTCGCAACAGACCCTGACCGCGAAGGGGAAGCGATCAGCTGGCATCTGTACCATGTGCTTGGTGTCGATGAAACCAAGGCATGCCGGATTGAGTTCAATGAGGTTACCAAAAAGGCCGTCCAGGCTGCCATCAAGCACCCCCGCCAGCTGGATATGGGGCGCATTGACGCGCAGCAGGCCCGCCGGGCTCTGGACCGGCTGGTCGGCTATAAGATCAGCCCGCTTCTCTGGGCAAAAGTCAAAAAGGGACTGTCTGCCGGCCGTGTGCAAAGCGTCGCAACCCGGATGGTTGTGGACCGGGAGAATGAAATCAACGCCTTCATTCCGGAGGAATACTGGGATATCTCAGCAAAATGCTCCATTCGTTCCGGAAAGAAGGATCAGCTGTTTACCGCACGTCTTGCCTCTGTGGACGGCAGCAAAGTCCAGGTTCATAATGAAGAGCAGGCTTCCGAAATCCGGAAACTCATTGAACAGGACAGTTTCATCATTTCCGATGTAAAAACCAAGGAAAAGAAAAGAATGCCCGCGCCGCCGTTCACCACTTCCAGCCTGCAGCAGGAAGCCGGCCGCAAGCTGAGTTTCACCACATCCAGAACCATGCAGGTTGTACAGCAGCTGTATGAAGGCATTGACCTGGAAGGCGAGGGAACCCAGGGACTTGTGACATATATCCGTACCGACAGCGTCCGCATCAGCGATGATGCCCTGGATGCCGTCCGAGCGTTCATTCCGGCCAAATACGGGCCTGAATACCTTCCCGCAGAGAAGAACGAATACAAGGGACGCAAGAACGCCCAGGATGCCCATGAGGCCATCCGGCCAACCGATGTTACCCGGACCCCGGAATCCATCAAGGCATCTCTTAACCGGGAGCAGTTCATGCTGTACCGTCTGATTTATAACCGTTTTGTTGCCAGCCAGATGGCGCCGGCCGCCTATCAGACCATGACTGCTGATATTTCCGGGAAACATATCGGCCTTCGTTTCTACGGCGAGCATAAGACATTTGCCGGTTTCACCGCCCTTTACGAAGAAGGAACAGACGATGCGGTCAATTCCGTGGAGATGAATCTTCCGGTGCTGGAAAGCGGCCTGAAAGCGACGATTCAGGATATTGTCAGCGATCAGCACTTTACCCAGCCGCCGAGCCGGTATACCGAAGCCAGCCTGGTCCGTACTCTGGAAGAAAACGGTATCGGCCGTCCCTCCACATATGCGCCGACTATTTCCACCATTATTTCCCGCGGCTACGTATCCCGGGAGAAAAAGCGCCTTTACCCGACCGAACTCGGCATTATGGTCACCGATATGATGGAAAAATATTTTGCCGAAATCGTGGATACTGAATTTACCGCCAATATGGAAACCCGTCTGGACCAGGTTGAAGAGGGGAATGCAGACTGGAAGCAGATCCTCCGCGAATTCTACCCGGATTTCCAGAAAACGCTGGCAGTGGCTGAAAAGGAAATCGAAAAGATCGAAGTCAAAGACGAGGTCAGCGATGTTCCCTGCGACCAGTGCGGCGCAATGATGGTCTACAAGATGGGCCGTTTCGGTAAATTCCTGGCCTGCCCGAATTTCCCGGACTGCCGGAATACCAAACCCCTGCTGACGTATATCGATGCTTCCTGTCCGAAGTGCGGAAAACGCCTTCTCGAAAAAGTCAGCCGGAAGAGCCGCAAGTTCTACGGCTGCGAAGGATATCCGGAATGCGATTTCGTCAGCTGGGACAAACCGGTTTCCGAAAAATGCCCGCAATGCGGATCCTACATGGTGGAAAAACGGAATAACCGCGGAGAACTGATTCATCTCTGTTCCAATGAAAACTGCCGCTTCAAGACAGTGGTCGGAGAAGCCGAGGGCGATCTGAATGAGTGAGCTTCGTGCCACGGTGATCGGAGCCGGGCTTGCCGGCAGCGAAGCTGCCTGGCAGCTTGTCCGGAAAGGAATTCCGGTCACGATTGTTGAGATGAAGCCGGCGCAGCAGACACCGGCACACCATACTGAATATTTTGCGGAACTGGTCTGTTCCAACTCATTCCGCGGAAGCCGCCTTTCCAGCGCTGTCGGTCTTCTCAAGGAGGAGATGCGGTGCATGGACTCGCTGATCATGCGTTGTGCGGATGATAACCAGGTACCGGCCGGCGATGCACTCGCAGTGGACAGGGAAGGATTTTCAAAGCAGGTTACAGAAACACTCCTCCGCCATCCGCTGGTTACCCTGGAAAAAAGAGAAGCATCGGAGATTCCGGATGGTCCCGTGGTTATCGCCACCGGTCCGCTGACAAGTCCGGCTCTGGCCGATGCAATCCAGTCCCTTCCGGGGCTGGATACCCTGAATTTTTATGACGCCGCAGCCCCGATTGTTCTGCGGGAGTCCCTGGATGAAACCAGAATGTTCCGTCTCAGCCGGTACGGGCGCGGAGATGATTATCTCAACTGTCCGTTTACCGAAGAAGAATACAACCGGTTTATCGATGCGCTGCTGACAGCGGAGACAGCTGAAGTTCACGGCTTTGAGGAAACCCGGGTATTTGAGGGATGCATGCCGATTGAAAGCATGGCCCGCCGGGGAAGAATGGTACCGGCTTTCGGTCCGATGAAGCCGGTCGGACTTCGTGATCCCCGAACCGGAAAAGAGCCGTTTGCCGTTGTCCAGCTTCGCCAGGATGATGCCGGAGAAACCATGTACAATATCGTCGGCTTCCAGACACGCCTGAAGTTCGGGGAACAGAAGCGGGTGTTCGGCCTGATTCCGGGGCTTGAAAACGCGGTCTTTTCCCGATATGGTGTCATGCACCGGAATACCTTCCTGAAAAGCCCCGGATTCCTGAACAGCCGTTTTGAAATGATCCGCCGGCCGATGTGCTATTTTGCCGGCCAGATGACCGGTGTGGAAGGATATGTGGAAAGCGCAGCCAGTGGGCTTGTTGCCGGCCGCTCCCTTGCGGATCAGCTGCTGGGCCGGGAACCGCTCGAACTGCCCGGATTCACCGCCCTTGGCGCCATGGGACGGTATGTTTCCACACCGAATTCCAGCTTCCAGCCGATGAACTGTACGTTCGGCCTGATTGATCCGCTTCCCGTGATCCCCGGCGCAAAGAAGATCCGCGATAAAAAAGAGCGATACGAAGCTATTTCCGACAGAGCCCTCCGGTATATCCGGAGTATCGACCAGTAAACGGAGGAAAAACATGAGCAGCTGTTTCAAGGGAACCACCATCTGCGCCGTTCGCAAAAACGGGCAGATTGCCATCGCAGGCGACGGGCAGGTCACCATGGGGGAGAATACGATCTTCAAAACCTCTGCCAAAAAGGTCCGCCGGCTGTTTAACGGGCAGGTAGTTGCAGGGTTTGCCGGCAGTGTAGCCGATGCTTTCACCCTTTGTGAGAAATTCGAGGAAAAGCTGCAGCAGTGCAGCGGCAACCTGGAAAAGGCGGCTGTCCAGCTGGCCCAGACCTGGCGCGGCGATCAGGCTATGCGCCACCTTGAATCGATGCTGATCGTAGCGGATCATGATCATCTTCTGATCCTCAGCGGTACCGGCGAAGTGATTGATCCGGATGAAGGCATTGCCGCGATCGGATCCGGCGGGAATTACGCCCTGGCTGCTGCCCGGGCACTGGTCCAGAACACCGACCTTTCCGCCGCCGAAATTGCCGAAAAATCGCTCCGGATCGCAGCCAGCATCTGTGTCTTCACAAATGACCATATCATTGTCGAAACGCTGTAACAGCGAAGGAGGCAGTATGAACCAGCAGCTTACACCCCGCCAGATTGTGCACGAACTGGACCGTTTTATTGTCGGACAGGACGAAGCCAAGAAGGCGGTCGCGATTGCCCTGCGGAACAGATACCGCAGAAGCCGTGTTGAAGAATCCCTCCGGGATGAAATCATCCCGAAGAATATCCTGATGATCGGACCGACCGGTGTCGGCAAAACCGAAATTGCCCGCCGGCTCGCCAAACTGGTCAATGCTCCCTTTATCAAGGTGGAAGCGACCAAGTTTACCGAAGTCGGCTATGTCGGACGCGATGTGGAAAGCATTATCCGCGATCTGACAGAGAATGCTGTACGCCTCGTGCAGAAAGAGCATAAGGAACGCGTCCTCCCGAGAGCCCGTGTGCTGGCTGAAGAGCGCCTTTCCGAACTGCTTGCGCATCCGCCGAAAAAAAGCAATGCCGGAAATCCGCTTGATTTCCTGCTTGGCCGTCAGAAGGAATCCCAGCCGACTGATGAAGAAGCGGTCGCACTGGCCCGGAAAAAAGAGGAAATCCGCCAGCAGCTGATGCGGGGAGAGATCGAAGACCTTGAGCTGGATCTCGAGGTTGAAGAGGAAGCCCCGACACTGGAAGTCGGCGGCAGCAGCATCAGCCTTGGTGACATGATGGGGAATATGATGCCCAAGCGCACCCGTATCCGCCATGTCAAAGTTCGGGAAGCCCGCAAGATCATTACCGACCAGGAAGCCTCCCGCCTGATTGACAATGACGCTGTCCAGGAAGAGGCAATCTCCCGGACGGAACAGAACGGCATCGTCTTTATTGATGAAATTGACAAAATTGCCGGCAGCAACGGCGGACATGGCCCGGATGTCAGCCGGGAAGGCGTGCAGCGGGATATCCTGCCGATCGTTGAAGGCTGTACAGTCAACACCAAATACGGTGCTGTCAAAACCGATTTCATGCTGTTTATCGCCGCCGGCGCCTTCCATGTCAGCAAGGTGTCCGACCTCATTCCTGAGCTGCAGGGACGGTTCCCGGTGCATGTTCATCTCCAGAGTCTCTCAAAGGAAGACTTCCGTCAGATCCTGACCACACCGGAAAATGCACTGACAAAGCAGTACAAAGCGCTGCTGGAAGTGGACCGTGTACTGCTGACATTTGACGAATCTGCGATCGATGCGATCGCAACCGCTGCCTGCAATGCCAATGACAACTCCGAGGATATCGGCGCCCGCCGGCTGCATGCGATCTTCGAGCAGCTCCTGGAGGACGTCTCCTTCAATGCCGGGGATGAAAACATGCCGCCTTTTGAGCTGAAAATCGACGGTGATTATGTCAATGCGCACCTGAAGGGCGAAAACAAACCGATGGATATCAAAAAATACATTCTTTAAGTCCTGAAAACACTGTCCGGAGCTTTCCAGACAGTGTTTCCCATGTTATAATGGACCATCAGACGCCGGGAACCGCTTCCGGCACGGGAGGAAAGTCACATGATTCAGCAAATCGGCATGATCGGTACAGGCAATATGGGCTCTGCCATTCTCCGCGGTATTGTGGAGGCGCGGTACATCCGGGCATCCATGATCACCGCATTCGATGCAAGCAGCAAACGGATGCGTGAGCTGGAGGAAGATATTCCCGGTGTCTGCCTGGCCGCTGACTGCCGGGAGGTTGCTGAGAAATCCGACCTGATCATCCTGGCGGTAAAACCGATTTACGTTCAGGAAGTCATTGATGAAATCCATCCGTACGTCAACGGAAAGTCCGTGCTGAGTATTGCCGCCGGATGGACAGTTGGCATGCTTTCCAAAGCCCTGGAGAATTCCGGTGCTGCTTACATGCGCGTTATGCCGAACACACCGGCCCTGGTGGGGGAAGGGATGACCGCCCTCTGTGATGATTCCACCTTCTCCAAGGAGGATTTTGATTATGTCAAGGGCATTTTTGATTCCATCGGCAAAACAAGGATCCTGCCGGAACGTCTGTTTGACGGCGTGACCGCCATCAGTGGCAGCAGCCCCGCCTATGTTTATATGATGATTGAAGCCATGGCGGATGCGGGTGTGCGGGAAGGCCTTCCGCGTGTTTATGCTTATGAAATGGCCGCACAGAGCGTACTGGGAAGCGCCCTGATGGTCCTGTCTTCCGGAACGCATCCTGCCGCGCTGAAGGATGCTGTATGCTCGCCCGGCGGAACAACAATCGAGGCCGTGGAGGAACTGGAACGCAAGGGGTTTCGCGCGGCCATTATGGACGCGATGAAGGCATGCGCCGAAAAGAGCCGCGAAATGTCCAAATCATAAAGGGCAGGGAAGGATTTCCGCAGTTATATGGATACGGCAATGAAGAAAGTAAACATTTATACGGACGGTGCCTGCAGCGGCAACCCCGGTCCCGGCGGCTGGGCCGCTATTCTGGAATTCGGACCGCACCGGAAGGAAATCAGCGGTTATATGGCCGGAACCACCAACAACCGGATGGAGCTTTTCGCGGCCATCAGCGGCCTCGGCGCCCTCAAGGAACCCTGTGAGGTTACTCTGTATTCCGACAGCAACTACCTTGTGCAGGCCTTCAATGACCACTGGATTGAAGGCTGGAAAAGCCGGGGCTGGAAAACCAGCAACGGAACCGCGGTGGAAAACCAGGACCTATGGTTTATCCTGATGGCCCAGGCAAAAAAGCACCATATCACATTTGTCAAGGTGAAGGGACACTCGGATCATCCCGAAAACAACCGCTGTGATGAACTGGCCCGTGCGGCGATTGACGAATACCGGAAAACATATCCGGACCCGGAACAGACCGGTACGGAAACCAAATAATCAGGAAAAAACACGCCCCGGAGGCGTGTTTTTTCATTCAGACCCATTCTTCCGGCTTTCCGCTGTACCGGATTCCATATTCCTGATATATAACATCGGCTGCCTTCATTACCTGGGCTTTTCCGACATCGCCCCAGTCCAGCAGCTGCACCGCCTGCTCCGGTGATACCATCCGCCGGTCATATGTCTCACCGTTGTCCGGATCCGGCTTTTTTTCTCCGATTCTCCGGATCATCGCAGCCATCCGGACCTGCGCATATGCCGGCGTACCGTTTTCCTCATCGACCAGCTGATAGCCAATACAGACCGGAGTCTCTATTTCTGTATTGACTTCTTCCAGCACTTCCCGGCGGCAGGTATCCTCGATGCTGTTGTCATATGACTCCGGCCGCCCGCCGGCCAGCGAATACCGTATCCCGCCATCCAGCTTTTTCTCCAGGCGGAGCATGACCCGGCCGTCCCGGTCCAGTGTGACTGCATAAACCTGGGTGATTTTCATTCCTGCCGGAACCGCCGCATCAACCCATCTGAATTCTGCCATACAAGCAACCTGCCTTCTGATCATTCTGGAAAGCATTGTATCATAATTCTCTGTGTGAAAGAAGGGGAGAGAAGAATAACTGCATGGTTCAATTCAACGGAAGATGAATGATCAGTCCAAATTCATTTATCGAATACAATTTACCGGTTTTAAACACTCTTCATTCACAATACGGATTTGATGGTTTGCGAAGTATGAGATGAGTTTTCAACGCAGGGAAGTACATCACTGAATCACCGGGAAGGTAATTTACCGGACCCGGACTTGACATAAACGAAAGGGTATGTTAATATCTAACTATTCGCTAAACCACAGTTTTACGAATAGTTAAGCATATTTCAGAACGGTTTTCCGGACCCGTGGCAGAAAGGTCGGATTCATGATGGCAGAACAACATCCGCATGTCGCTCCTTCCTTCAAGGAACAATCAGATGCAAAACGGATTCTCCAGATTCGCGAAATCATCCGTGAGCTTCCTCAGGCCTGCTCTGATTTCATTCGTTCGATTGCTGTAACGACCGGAACATTTACACGCCTGGCATACGCCATCGATCTGCGCACGTTTTTCACCTTTCTTCACACGGAGCGCATTGCTTTCGCTGATAAGCCGGTCCGGCTGCTGGAAGATTCGGATCTTGAAAAACTGACCCGGAACGATATCACCGCCTACACCGAGTACCTGACCTACTACCTGAAAGACACAGATGATGATTCGGTACCTAACAAAGCGTTTATCAATCATGATCTGTCCATCAAGCGGAAACTTTGCTCCATTCGTTCCTTCTATGATTACCTGTTTAAAAACCAGCGGATTTCTTCCAATGTCACAGAGCTCGTTCCCCTGCCGAAAATCCATGAAAAGCCGATTATCCGCCTTTCCCGGGATGAAATGAGCCGGATCCTGTCAGTATCCCAGACCGGCGAATCCCTGAGCAAAGGACAACAGAAATTCCAGAAAATCACGGCAAAACGCGATTTTGCCATGCTTTCCCTCTTCCTGGGCACCGGTATCCGTGTCAGTGAATGTGTCGGAATCGACCTGAATGACCTGGATATGGAAAACAATGCTTTCCTGGTCACCCGGAAAGGCGGAAATCAGGTCGTGCTGTATTTCCCCCCGGAAGTGGCAGATGCCCTTGGCGAATACCTGGATGAACGGCTGCAGATTGAGCCGCTGCCCGGACATGAAAATGCGTTGTTCCTCAGCCTGCAGCGGAAGCGGATCACACAGCGTGCCGTACAGAACCTGGTGAAAAAATACGCCGCTGTCGCGGCGCCGCTGAAGCAAAAGATCAGTCCGCATAAGCTTCGCAGCACATATGCTACCAATCTCTACCAGGAAACCAGCGATATTTACCTGGTGGCGGATGTGCTGGGCCACACCTCCGTGGATACCACCCGGAAGCATTATGCGGATATGACAGACGCGCGGCGCAGAATGGCCGCACGTCATGTTCACCTGCCCGGAGATCCGGAGTTCTCCACCCGCAAAGACGATGACGAATAAACCTGATTCCTCAGATCAATACAATAGACAAAATACACTCCCCCTCATCTGCTCTGGTGGGTGCAAAGAAGTGAGTGCATTTTAATAAAGACCTTGAAACTACTGCTGTCAGTTTAACTTCCGAGATAATCGACTATGTCCCGCCCCGACAAGCTGGAATTCGCAAATCTCTTAAACAGAATATCCCAGATTAATATCAAACGGCGCAATCAGAAGCTTTTGCAGATCTTTAGCCTCTGGTTGATATGTATGTTTCAAATAGTCAATTATTCTATCAGCAATCTCCATATTGTTCATCTCAACAAACTGCTATTTGTCTCTCTCTTTCTTTGTGCGATCACAGTTCTTTTGCCAGCAGCCACCAGCAGTCTTCTTCATATAGCGGCTGCATATTCTCATCCAAGCCGCAGGGATCATAATGACAGTCTTTTACTTTAGACGTAAATCCCAGTTTCTGATACAGTCTTATATTCGCCGGCTCGTTGCTTCCAACGCCGATGGTTGCCTTCTGGAATCCGTTATTCCTAAGCTCCGCAAGAGCTTTCTCCATCATACTGCTGCCAAGGCCCCGGCCGCGATACTCCGCCTTTACCCGAAAAGCACATAGATAAGCTGTGTGATTCCCGTCAGCAAAAACCTTATCTTTAAGATCCAGAAAAGCATATAGTTCGCCTATCAGCTCACCGTCATGATCAATCGTCCAAAAGACAGCATTGCCCACAGAAATGTTGTCATAGAAAAACTGTGCCGTGGGTGAAGCCTTGTCTAACTCTTCATAACCCCACAACGTCAGCATTTCCTGGGCTGTTGCTTTTCTGATCAGCATGGCGGCTCTCCAAACCGGGATCTGTCTGAATCATTATTTCAAGTCATACTTCTTCATGGTTTCGCGGCTGCGGTATTCATGTTTTTCATAATACCCGATCAATTCTCCCGCATCATTCCGAAGCGCGACCATATATACGTCCTTGTTTTCTTTCTCGTTATATGATGTAAAAACCAAATTGTTTTCTACGGACTGAGTGAACCAGTCCAGAACTTTGATGATCATTTCTTTGGATTTGCTGTTATGGCAATCCAGCAAGCTTTTTCCCAACAGTGCTTTTCCGCCCCATCTTTGGTAACGGTTTATAGCTACAGGATTCATATAAATGATTATGTGTTTCAAGTCGCAGATCACCACCGCGGCTCTGTCAGCCTCAAGAACACTCTTATAAATCTCATTAAGATCCATTGTACCCTCCACTGATTCCGTTCTGTTCCTCATGATTCAATGTTGCTGCGATTTCATTCGGAAAATGATGCGTCGGGAACCCGCTGAAATATGCAAAGAAGCGGTCTCCAAGCAGATCAAGCAGCTCCGCAAGCGATGATATCGTGTATTCAGGCTTCTCGTCTGCCGATTGAGGTTTATGATATGCAGCAAGTCCGCGCAGCAGACGAACAGTATGCATTCCAAGGCGATTTGCAGGTGCCATGTCGTTATCCATACGATCGCCTATCATGACAGCGTCTTGCGGGCAGCACTCCGCTTTTTGCAAAGCCCATTCACAAATCGCTGGATCAGGTTTTGCCATACGGAGTTCTGCGGACGCAGCAATCACATCAAAGAATTGAAGCAGCTTCCAATTACTAAGACGCTGCTCTGTGCCATAGTTCTGGTTGGCAACCACGCCGAGATTGTATCCGCGCTTCTTCAGTTCTGTTAAAACCGAAACGACATCGGGATATGGCATTTCATCATCACTGTGCCACGGCGTCTTTGTAAGACCAAAGAACTCTATGGTTGACAGATCCCCGGTCAGCCCTTTCCGGATCATTTCCAAGCGCTTTTCACGATATGCTTCCTCTGTTATCTCGGTTCCTGA
>JAEEGK010010154.1_pt1 | contig 21770 bp, 17 predicted proteins | sample 8958771 | NCBI WGS metagenome assembly JAEEGK01 (sample SAMN16246547, study PRJNA631951) | gut metagenome | biome: gut microbiome; feature: rumen; material: SC-attached | host: Bos | place: Iran: Karaj | collected 2018-10 | reverse complement strand
TATTTTTTTAAATATTTTTTTTTTTTTTTTTTTTTTAAAAAAAAAATATGAATTTTTATTAAAGATTTTTAAAAAACAAAAAAAAAAAAAAAAAAAATTTATTTTTTAAATCCAATAGCAGTTTTACTTTTCATAATTTCATGATAATTTGGTCTTTTAGGATTTCTAATAAACTCATCATAAAAAGGGAACTTTTTATCTCCATCACCTTTATTTTTATAATAAGGAACAATAAAATTTTGATAACTAACTTGATAAGTAGTAAGAGGTCTAACCTCAGGTTCAGGTACATAAACAGGAGTAGAATTTTTTAAATAATTAGGAATTTTAGGTTTCCAAGGTTTATCTCTTGGCCAATATAAATCTTTATTTATTCTCTGTTTAAATTGAGGTTCCCATTTATCAAAATCAGGAGGAGCTCTTCTTCTTCTTCTCATTTCAATTGCTCTCTCTAATGATCCATCATCATTCTCTTCTCCTTTTACTATTCCTTCTTGTGGAAATTTAAATGATATTCTTTGAAATGGAATTTCTAAATGCTTGTTCTCAAAGGGAGGAATACGGTTTCCAAATAGTAAGTGTTCTCCTTTGTAATAGTAGTCTCCTATTACATCATAACTTGTTGAGAATGGATGTTCTGCTTTCATTTTTTTTTTTTTATTTTTTTCTTTGAAAAGTTATATGATAAAATATTTATTTTTAATGGTATATTTATATTTTTTATTTGAATTTTTTTTAATTGTTTTCTTCCAGGATTTTTGCTATGGAATGCATACAGTAATCTATGCAAATGTTTATATCATCAGTTTCTTCTTTTTGATTTTCTTTATTAGGTGAAATATCAATGTTATTAACATATGTATATATATTTTGAAGTAAATCATTTTTTTTAATTGAGTTTATAACAAAAGGTAAATTTAAACATTCATCAAAATTTTGTTTTTCTTTTTCTAATTCTTTTGCATTATCTAATAAATGTTTATTATCTTTGAATAATTGTTCAATGAAGCATATTAAAAAATTAACTTTTGTTAATTCTTTCTGAGGAGAAAAATCTTCTGTGATTTCTTGTTCATACATTGATATTTTTTTCTTATGATATTTTTCATAAATAGGAGAAATTAATCTATTAATCATAGATAAATAATTTTTACATTTATTTAAATCTTCTTCAGCATTTGGATTATATTTAATTTTCAGTTCATTAAATTTATTTAAATATTGTGTTATTTCAGAATTATGAAATTGTTTCATTTCATCTATTTTATTTTTATAACCTTGAATAATAATATCAAAGTCATTTTCTTTTTGAAAAGAACTTGAATTTATATTTAAAAAAATAGATTTAATTTGCATATCTGTTTTTCTTATATATTCATTTAATTTTAATTCCTCTATTTTTAAATCAAATTCAGGATCATTAAAATTTGAATTTGATGAAATTAAAGAAATATTTTCTAAATTTTTCTGAAGTTCATTTAAATCTTTTATTAAAGTATTTTTACATAATTTTATATTTTCTAATTTTCCTTTTTCTAATAATTCAAGAAGTAATTCTATTAAATAATTTTTTCTAAGATTTATATTTTTTAAATTATCACTTTGATTTATATTTAAATGAGGTGAATTAGGAGAACTTATTGTACTTAAATCACTTAAAAAAGTTGTCGATTTATTATTAATATTTGTTCTTGTTGTTGAATTATTTGAAGATGGAATATTTTGATTTTTTTTTATTAAAGGATGAAAATCTAATGAACATTTTGAAAATGTTATTTCTTTTAATTTATTATATTTTTGAATTGCTGATTCTGGTAAATTTATTATACTTAAAATTTGTTCTGCTTTTTCTAAAAGAATTAAAATTAATTTTAATTGAGTATTATTATTTTCCTGAATATAATTTAAGGAATGAGTGTTTTGGTTTGAAATAAAATCTTCTGAAGAAAACATTTTTAAAGTAAAAATTAATTATTTTAGCACAATATATTTTAATATATTTTTAAATTTAATAAAAATTTTATTTTTATTTATTAAAAATTAATTTCAATCCAAAACAAAATCAAAATATGGGAAATTTCTAAATTCATTATTTTTAATATAAAAAAATAAATTTTTTTTGAATGGAGAATAATAAAATATAAAATAACAATTAAAGATACAAAAAGTATTTAATTCAAAACAACAGCAATTTTAACTTATGACTTTAAAAAATATATCATTATATATATCTAAAAATGTTATAAAATCAAAGACTTTAAAAAAAATCCTAAACAAAAAAATAAAAAAATTAAAAAAAAATGAAAATAACTTCATCTTAAATCAAAAAATAATTAAAAATTAAAAAATTATAAAATAATCCTTTCAACAATACTTTTTAATTAAATAATCTTAAACAAGATATAAGCCAAAAAAAAAAAAATATCATATAATAAAAAAAATAATGAAGGAAAACTACGAGCACAAATTATATACTCACTGTGAAGAAAAAGACGCAGACGCAGTAGCATGGGCATTTGTAAACAAGGAAAAAATGGTTAAATTTCCATTCAAATTTCCTCCTATTGCTGCAAACGAAGTACGTGCAAATATCCTTTACACAGGATTATGTCACTCAGATGTAATGACAGTACGTGAACATTGGGGACCTGCAATGTTCCCAATTGCACCTGGTCATGAAATTATTGGAGAAGTAAGTTTAGTTGGTTCTGATGTTAAAGACTTTAAAAAAGGTGATTTAGTTGCTTTTGGAACAGTTCGTGATTCTTGTGGTAAATGCAGATATTGTAAGAAAGACAGAGAAGAATTATGCAGAGATGTTGAAGAACATTATACTTATGGTTACCATTGGGGTGGTTATGCTACTGCTTTACAACAACCAGCTTCTCATTTCTTCCATTTACCTCCTAATTTCAAAATTGAAAAAGGTGCTCCTCTTCTTTGTGCTGGTATCACTACTTATTATCCTATGAAAAAATTCTTAAAAGATGGTATGAACACTGCTGTTATTGGTATTGGTGGTCTTGGACATATTGCAATTAAATTTTTAAAGAAATTAGGACATGAAGTCACTGCTTTTACAACAAGTCCAAATAAAATTGATATGATTAAAAAAGAATTAGGTGCTGATCACGTTGTAATTAGTACAGATGAAAAGCAAATGAAAGAAGTTGCAGATAAATTCGATTTTATAATAAATACTCTTCCAACAAGAGATGGTTTAGAAAAGTATATTAATACTTTATGTGGTGAAGGTATCTTTGCTCAAGTTGGTATGCCTCCTGTTAATGCTTGTAGTTTTAATTTAGATGCTTTTACTCTTGTAGTTAAAGAAGCTGTTTTTGTTGGTTCTAATGTTGGTCCTAATTGGTGTATTAATCAAATGCTTCCTTTATGTGCTGAAAAAGATATTTATCCTATTGTTGAAGAATTCTCTTTCGAAGATTTCCCTAAAGCTTTTGATAAGTTAGAAAATGGAAGACCTCATTTCAGATGTGTTGTTAATGTTAAAGATTGGGCTGAAAAACATGGATTCAAGAAATAAATTAGTTTTTAATATTTAATTTATTTGAGTTTTTATTCAAAAATTGGTGTTTTTAAATTTTTTTTTTAATATTGATATGATAATATAATTAAGTTTTAATATATATTAATAATAAAACTAATCATTCATTAAATTAAATAAAGATTCTAAAAGAAAGAAAATTAATTCTCACAGAATTATATTTTATTCCATATAACTTTTCATATAATTATTCATAAATTCAATTTTAATAGGAAAATGATCACTAATAAAACTATTTTTAGATTTACTAATTATACTTTCATCTTTGAAAGTAATAGATTGATTACACATAAATTGATTGACTTTATCTAAATAAAACAAATAATCATAAGTTTTATTTTGATTACTCAATCCATGATAATTACTTTCAAATTGAATTGGTTTAAATCCAAATTGAATAATACTTTGAATAACAGGATCATTTTCATCAACATAAAAAGACCCACCTAAAAATACGAAATTTTCATCTTTATGATTATCAATAACTTTCTTAATTTGTTGTAAAACAATTTTAATAATATCATTATAATTATTATAATTATTTTTATCAAAATCAAGATTAAAAAACAAGCAACTATAATCATCTACTTTTCTCAAAGAAGCCCAAATACAATTTCTAGGAAAATTATTATGAAAATCATTAGAATCAGGAACTCCAGGAGTAGTACTAAGCCAAAAATTACCCCAATCATTTAAAGTATATTTATTTTTATTATAAGCTATTAAATTATGTTGAGTATCTTCAACTTCATCTCTATCAACTCCTATAAATTCATATATTGCATCTATTCTGTGATGAAGATAATGATATTTTATTTTATTTATTTCTTGGAAGAATATTATATCTGAACCTGCTTTATATATAAATGGTATTATATATTCTTTCCTATTTTCCCATGAATTATCATAATTTAATTTTTCACTTATTGAATATGTATTAAACAATAAAATAGAATTTTTTTTATATCTCATTTCAGAAATGAAAGTAAAAACTTCTTCAGAAGCAATATAATTATCAAAAGCTTTTCCAATCCAAATAATTTCTCCTCTAGATTTAGCGAAGAATTTATATTCAACAGGGAAATTATTTTTTTTTAAAACAATAGAATTGAAATAGAATTTTTTTCCATTTCTTTTAACAGTTTTCATCCTTAAAGATTTTTTAGTATCCCATTCACCTAAAAGAGAAATATTACCACAAATATAATAAATACCAATTGGCATACTTTCTGTTTTTTCTAAAAAAAAAGGTAATTCAACTTCTTTTTCAGGATTAATTGTCATTACTCTATAAAATTTATTTCCTTTCTTATCAAGTAATTCAAAACCATTTTTTCCTATTTTTAATTCTTTACTTGATTTAAAGGATTTTAAATGAGTTCTTTCTTTTTTTTTTGTTTTTCCTTCAGTAAAATTTATATCTTCTTCTTCTATTCTAAAATCAGGAATTAATTTTTGAGGAGATTGAATTTCTGTTATTGCTGTTAATTTTGGACTAAATTCTACTTTTGATGTTCTTTTTAAAGGAAGTGTTTTTATTTCATTTTTTTTTAATGAATTTTTCTTTTCAAAATATAATTTTTCTTGAATTTCTTTCTTGTGGAATTCAGTTTGTGAAAAAGATGATTTTTTCTCATGTTTTCTTTCTATTTTTTCTTCTTTTTCATTATATTTTCTCTTTGGATTATTTAAATTACTTTCCATATTATTTTTTGTCTCTTCTTCAGAATTAAATGATAATGATGAATTAATATTATCTTCTTCATTATCTTCTATTATTGGAACTAATAAATTATTTCTTATATTATATGAATCTGTTATTTGAAATGATAATGGTCTTTTTTCATTCCTTTTAAATTTCTTTTCTTTATCTTCTTTTTTTTTCTCTTTTACTAATTTTTTTTCTTCTTTATTATTATTTTCTCCTTCTACTATTTCATCTAAATCTTTTATTATTGGATTTACTTTTTGAATTCCTAATTTTTCTTCTAAATATTCTTCGTCTTCTGATGAATTGTATATTTCTTCTTTTTCTAATTCTTCATCATTTTTATATTCTCTTTTTATGTTACTTATATTCTTTGCCGATGGAAATTTTTCTTTTTTATTTGCCTTTATTTTTATTTTTCCTTCGTTTTGATTTAAATCATCAGATATTTCAATTTTTATATTTTCTTTTTTTTCTTTTGATGTAAATTTTTCTTCGGTTTTTTTTTCTTTTTTTTCTTCTGATTCTTCTTTTTCAATTTCTTTATTTTCTTCTTTTTTAATAACTTGATTGTCTTTTACTTCTATAGATACTTCTTTTTTAACAGATTTTTTCTTATTTTCTTTATTATCTTCTTTTGATGATTCTATGATTTTTTCTTTGTTAATTTCTGGTTTATCTTCTTTTTTAATTTCATTATTCTCTTTTTTTATGGGTTTTTCTTCATTATTATTTTCTTTATTTTCATCTATATTTATCTTATTTTCTTTTATTATTGTTTTATTATGTTTTTTCTTAGTTTTTTTTTCTTCTTCTTTTTTCATTTCTTTATTTCCTTCATTTTTTATTTCTATAATTTCTTTTTTTTTTATTTTCTCTTCCTCATTTTCAATTTCTTTTTTTTCTTCTTTTTCTTCTTTTTTAATATCTGCCTTATCTTCTTTATTTCTGCTTTCTTGCTTTTTTTCTTTATTATTTTCTAAATTATCTTCTTTATTATTTTCTTTAATTTCTTCTTTATTCTTTTTTATTCTTTTCTTTTTCTTTTTATTTCCTTCATTCTCATTTTCTTTATTTTCTTTTATCTCATTATTTTCAATTCCTTTAATTTCTTTATTTATATTCTCTTTATTTTCAATTTTTATTTCATCTTTTATTTCTTTGATATTGTTATTTTCATTTTTTTCTATTTTATTCTCTTTTTCATTTTGAATAATGTTATTTTCTATTTTTTCTTCTTTTTTCTTTTTTTTTACTTTCTTTTTCTTTATAACTTCTTCTTCATTTTTATTTTCTTTATTATCATTTTTTTTTTCAGAATCTGTTTTTAATTCTTTATTTTCTTCTTTTAATATTTTTTTCATTTCCTTATTTTCATTTTTATTTTCTTTATTTATATTCTCATTCTTATTATTTTTAATGTTATCAATTATTTTCTTTACATCATTTTGAACAATTTCTTTTTTATTTTCTGAAATTTCTTTAATTGTATTTTCTTTAATTACTATTTCATTTTCATTAATTAATTGTTTTTCAGATTCATTATTTTTATTTAAATTTTCATCTTTTATTTTTATATTATCTTCAGAATTTTGAGTATTTACTTTTTTATCTTCTGATAAATTTTTTTTCATATTATCATTTTTTTCATTTTCTATTTTTATGTCATCTCTCAAATTATTATCATTTTTTTCATTATTATTTTCGACTTCATTTATTTTTTCTTTTTTATTTTTTTTAACTTTTTTTTTCTTAACTTCTTTTTTGTCTTCTTTTTTTATTTCTTTATTTAAATCTTCTTTTTTATTTTCAGATATTTCTTTTATATTGATTATTTCTTCTTTATTTAAAAATTTATTTTCTTTTTCATTTTTATTAATCTCTTTATTTTCTATACTTTCTATTTTATTTTCAATATTATTTAATTTTTCTTTTAAGTTATTTCCTTCAATTTTACCATCATCGCTTATAATATTTTCTTTAGAATCTACTTTTAAATTTTCTATATTATTTGTATTATTTTCTGCTTTATTTTCATTTTCTTTTTTTTCTATTTTCTCTTCAATTTCATTTTTAATTTTTTCAAAATTTAATTCTTCTTTATTTTCTATTTGTTTTGATTTTTTCTTTTTTACTTTCTTTTTTGTTAAATCTTTATTTTCATTAATAATATCTTCTTTTTTTTCTTCAACTTTATTATCTTTTATTTCATTAATTTTATTATCTTCATTTTTAATATCATCTTTAATTTTTCCTTTATTTTTATCCTCTTGTAAAATATTATTTTTTATGTTTTTATTTTTTTCAGTAATTTCTTTTATTTCTTTATCATTATTTTTCACTAAATTTTCATTTTTTATATTATTATTTTTTACGTCAACTTTTTCAGTTATATTATTATCATCAATGATTTTATCTTGTTGAGTTTCTTGAAACAAAGGTCTTTTTTTTGTACGAAATTTTATTACTTCTTCTTTTTCTTCATTTAAATTATATTCTTCTTTAATTATTTTTATTTCATTTAATTCTTTATTATTATTTACAATTTTTATTTCTTTTATTTCATCATTAATTTTAATTTCTTTATTTTTATCTTCTTTTTTTATTTCTTCTTTATTTTCTTTTATTTCTTTATTTTTTTCTTTAATATTTTCTTTATTTTCATTTTCAACATTTTCTTTCTTTTTGTTATTTTCTTCTATTTCTTTTTCTTCTATATTTTTTATTTCTCGTTTATCGTTTTTATCTTCTAAATTTTTCAAAATAATATTTTTATTTTCAATTATTATTTTCTCTTCTTTTTCATTTTTATTTTCATTGTTTTCTTTTTTTATATTCTCTTCTTTATCATTTATCTCTTCCATAATACTATCTTTAATTTCTTTTTTATCACTATTATTTACATTATTATTATTTATTTTGAAATCTTCTTTTTTAATTTCTGTAACAACATTAATTTCTTTGTGTTTATTTTCCATTTTTTCTTCTTTTATGTTTTCTACCTTTTTCTCAATTTTAATTTCTTTATTCTCTTTATTATCTTTTATTTTATCTTCCAAATTTTCATTCTTTTCATTTTCTTCTTTTTCTTTTTCTTTTTCTAATTTCTTAATTTCTTTTTTTTCTTCTTTCTTTGTTTCTTCTTTATCATCTTTTTGATTATTTTTAATTATATTATCTTTAATATTTTCTTCTTTATCATCTTTTTTATTATTTTTAATAATATTATCTTTAATAATTTCTTCATTTTCATCTTTTTTATTTCCTTTTTTATCTTCAACTTTATTTTCTTTTTTATCTTCTAATATCTCTTCTTTTTTTATTTTTTTAAGATGTTTTTTCTTAGCTTCAATTCTTTTTTCTTTTATAATTTCATTATCATTTATTTTAATATCTTTATTTTCTTCTTCTTTAATATCTTTTTTATCTTGTTTTTCATCAATTTTAATTTCCTTATTTTCTTTTTTTATGTTTTCTGATATACTTTTTCCTTTTTTTTCATTATTATTATCGTTTATGTCATTATTATTTTGTTCTTTATTAATAATATTTTTATTATAATTTTGATCATCTTCCTTAGTGTTTTCTTTTATTGATTTTTTAATTCTTAAAATATCTTTTATTTCTTTTGCTGGAATTTTCTTTTTATATTCAACATTATTTTCATTTTCATTTTCTTCTTCTTCTTCTTCTTCTTCTTCTTCTTCTACTTCTTTTTTTTTCTCTTTTACAACTTCATTTTCTTCTAATTCTTCATCACTTTCTTTAGTTATTTCTTTAATAATATTATTATATTCAGGAATCAATTTTTCAGATTTAATATCTCTTCTAAATTTTTTATAATGTTCTTTTTTATCTTTTTCACTTCTTTTATCATCTTTAATTTTAAAATTTTGATTAATTTTATTTTTTCTCAATTTACTCCCACTTAAATTACTTTTATCATTTTCTTTTTCTTTTTCATTGGGTATACTAATCGCATTAAAGTCTTTATTCTCATTTTTTTTATATTGATTAATATCAGTATCATTGTCAGTAGAATCTAAAGAATTTTTACTATTAACTTCATTTTTTTCCCTTATTTTTTTCATAATATCATTTGAGCGTAAATCTCCACTTCTTGATCTTTTTATAGGAAATAATAAACCAACTTCTCTTAATCTTCTATTTTCATCTTCTATTACCATATTATAATATTCTTCTGTTTTTATTATTAAATCTTCGAATTTACTTATATTTTTATTTTTTATTTTTACACTTATTTCATCTTTATTTTTTATCCAACTTAATTTCTTCTTTAATTTATTTGGATAAAATTCTTTATGGTATTTAATTAATATTTCATAATTTTGCTTTAAATGCTTTGTAAAGTAAGTTATTGTTTTTATTATTTTATTTTCTTTTATTTTTGATTGCTTTAATATTCTTAATATTGTTACTTTGTTTAAATAAATTTTATTTCCTTTAATATTTATGATAAACCCTTTTATTCTTTTTATTATTTGTTTATTTGGTTTAAAATGTTTAATTGAATGATCGATTATTATATTATTTTTATCATTAATGAATAATTTATATTTTCTATCTTCATTTGTAATATATTTTAATAAAAACATTTTAATATCAGAATTATTATAAAATCTATTTCTAATGAAATCATCTACATTATTATCAATAACTTCATTATCAACCCACATACTTCTTTTATTATTTGTATTTTTAATTTTTAATTCCTTTTCAATATTAGAAATTAATTTTTGATATGTTGAAATGTTAACTTTTTTAATTTGAGGATTTTCTTTTAATTTAAGTCTTAAAAATTTAATATATGGCAATCTATAAGGATCTAAGTCTATTATATCTAATGATGTATACTTAATTAATTTTGTAAGTTGTAAATCTAACATATTTAATATATTTAAAAGAGAAGAAATTTCAATTGTTATTTTTGTTATATCTTCAACCCAAATATTAACATTTTCTAATTTTAAATCTTTAATTTTTGGATTATTTCTTTTAACTTCTTTTTTAGATGAGCTTGAAAAAAAGAAACTAAAGAATGACATTTTTAAGTTTTTATTAAATTTATATATATAATAATATTATGAATTAAAATAGTTAAAAAATTAAAAAATTAAATTTAAAAAATTAAATAATCTAATATTATATATGAATTAAATAATTTTAATGAACATAGAAAATAAAAAGGAAAATGAAGAAAATAAAAATATTGAAGAAAAAAAAGTAGAAAAAGAACCAAAAAAAAGAAGATCGATTTTAAAATCTTCAAAAGAAAGATTAAATGAAATAAAAGAAAAGATAATTCAAATATTTAATGACAATACAGAAATGATAAAAAATGCTTCAATTATTCAAGAAAAAAACGATAAAGAATTAAATAATATAATAATGCATTCTCAACAAAATTATGAAGATTTATTAGATAAATTATATGAAGAAAGAATGGAGAAATTATTAGAAATTGATGATAAATATAATAATGAATTATATGAGTTAAAAGATTATAGTGAAGATAATTCAAGTAATAAAACTAATAAAGGTTCTAATTTTCATTTAAAAAATATTTATGAATCTGTTAAATTAGATAAAGAAAAAGAAATTGAAGAAGTTGAAAAAGAATTTGAAAGAAAAAAAAAAGAATTAAATGAACAATTTAATGGAATGTCAGAACAAAAAGAAGATTTTTCTATTGATGATAGAAGTATAATTTATAGAAATGAATTATTTGAAAATTTAAAAAATAAAATCAATGAAGTTGTTAATCCAACAAATAAAAAGAAAGTATGTATATCACTTAAAAAATAAAATTATAATATAAATTATTAAAATAATATAAAAATATTTTTTTTAATAATAATCATATATTGAATCATTTTCATCATTATTATTATCATTTTCAACTTCTTCATTATTATTATCAATTTCATCTTCATTTTCTTCGTTTTCTTCATTTTCCTCATTTTCCTCATTTTCTTCATTTTCATTTTCTTTTTTATTATCATTATTATCTTTATTAAATGGGTGTCCAAATAATCTTAAATCTTCCATTTTATTTCTGTCAACTCTTAAATAAAATTTACTTCTTGTAATTAAAATATTATTTTCATTAAATATTATATCTCCTTTTCTAAAAATCTCAGATTTATTTTTATCTTTCATTTTATTTTTTAATTCTATTTTCTTTAATTTTTTAATTTCAGCCTTTCTATCATTATAACTTTTATATATATCTTCTGATAATAAAATTTTCTGTTTTAAATTATCTTCATATGGTTTTTTTCTTTCTATTTTCATATCTTCTATAACTTCATCAATATTTAATTTTTTTTCTAAATAACCATTAATATTATATTCATTTATTTTATCAACATAAAATTTATCATTGAAAATATCTCCTCTAAATTTTTTTTTAGGATATAATCTTTCAATACTTCTATTTATTATTTCTTTTACTTCTTCTCTATTATAACTTTTCTTGTTTATTGGTTCTAAATTTACTTTATTTTCACTTAAATTAATTGGAATTCCTTTATTTTCATTATTAAAATTATCCATAAATACTATATCAAATTTCTTTTTTATTTGATTTTTTAACATTGAGATAAAAGTATCTTTTATTAAGTCAACTTCTCCTTTTTTTGAAAAAAAAATATTTTTATTTGCTGTTGAAGAAATATAAGTTTGGCTGAAGAAATTATTAAAATCTGAAACTCCTAAATTACTTCCATTTTCTTTACAATAATAATAATGCTTAGGTCTTTTTATTTTTTTTTCATCTTTTAATTCCCCATGAAGTTTAATATTATTTTTTATTAAATTAAGAATAATGTCACTTGTTTTCATTTCTTCAATCATATCTTGTGTATTTTTATCTACTATTACCTCATCTTCTCCAGATAACTTTTTTTCCATATATATTAATTTATAATTTATATCATTATCTAACATTATTTTTGTAAAAAGAGAAACTTTATCTCCTATTTTTTCGCTCACTTTTGCTTCATATTCTTCCAAAGAAGAAAATATATTTTTTTTATTTATTGATTTATCCATTTATTAATTTTAGTTACTAAATAAAAATTTAATTATTTTATAAGAAATATTAATATACTTAAAATATTCCAATGTAAATAATAAAAATATGGAATAAAAGATAAAAATAGGAGAATTATATGGGAAAAAATTAAAAGGATTCTCTTGGTGGCCTTCAATAATAAGAAATATAAATTAATGTTATTTTATTTCTACAAAAAATCCAAATAAATCACCTAATATTGATTATCAAGTTTTATTTAAATTTATTGTTGATATGACTCATTCTATAATTTCTATTTCTAAATTAAATACATATATTGAATTTAAAAAAGATTTTAGCAATATTAAAAAATTACAATTATTAAATGTTATTCAAATTGCAGAGCAAATTTATAAAGGAAAAATGTCTTATGAACAACATGATAATTTATGCAAAAAAGGATTTGATATATTCCTAAAACAATTTTATTGTATTCAAGAACAAAAAGAAAAAAAATTTAAAAATAAATAAAAATGATAAAAAATTAGAAAAAAATATATTATGAAATAAAAGGAATAATAATAATAATTTTTCTAATAATCATGAATTAAATTATATTATAGAAGATTTTATTTATAATAAAAAAATTCTTCTTGTTGAAGAATATAAAATATATTTTGAGAAAATGAAAATAATGATTTAGAATCATAAAATTAATAATAATTTAATGCATTTATTAATAAAATTATTAAGAGTTTTAAATGGTTCTAGAAATTTTAATGAACAAATAATTTTAATGGATTATTTTATTGGCTTACAAAAAAAAATAAAAAAGAAAATAATTTCTTCTTTATTTGATTTAATTAATTTATCCTTTAGAAGAAAAATATATTAAAATTAGAAATATTGAAGAATTAATGAAACAAATTGATGATTATAATATTGAATTGGAACAAAGTATTGAATTAAATAGTCCTATCATTTAAAAAATACTTTAAAAAATAAATTTGATGCAAATGAAGAATCTATTGAAAATTCTTTTAATGGATGTAAATGAAGAAAATAAATCAAAAATAAATATAACTCCTTTAAATCAATAATGTTTATTCGAAATATTGAATTCTTTTGAAAAAAATAATAATGATTTAGATAAAGATTCAATTAATAACGAAGATATATTAATTCAAATAAAAATATTTCAAAAATGATAATGATAAAATTAAAAAATGTGAATTAAGGAAAAAAGTTTGTTTAAAATTATTTAAAGTGTTTGAAATTTTATTAAAATCACTTAATGTTACTAAAAATGATATTGAAATTTTTGTATTGCTATATAATGTCAAGCAAGAAATTATGATAATGAAATCTCAACTACATATAAATAATATATTCAAATTAATAATACAATATTTCATTTGACTAATGTTATATCATAGTAAATGATATTATTTTTAAATTTATACAAATAATTTTAATTTTTAGTACTATTAATTAAAACTGAAATAATATAAATCTAAATAAAAATAAAATAAAAACAATAACAATAATTATAATATTTAATGGTTAGTAACTATATATCAGAAGATTTTCCCCTTCCAAGAGGAAAATTTGAAAGAACAGACCCATATCATCATAAAATAGAAAAACCAAAAAAGAATAAGAATCCCTTGACAAATTATTATAATAATGAATTACCGGATTTTATTAAATTAGATACAATGATAGAAAATAAAAATGGATATAACAATCCTTTTTTAGATGAAGTAATTAAATTAGATAGAAGTGAGCAATTGAAAAAAATGAATTTTAATAGAAAACAAATTGGAATTATTGATTTTATAAAAAGTAAAAGAGAATATAGTCAAGACCCAAAAATTTTAAGACATATAAGAACAGATTTTGATATAGAAATGCAAGATAAAAGAGAAAGAGTTTTAAAAATAGATAAAGAAAAAAAACCAAATTTTATATTATCAAAAGATAATGAACCTAAAAAAGATATGTTTATTAATTCCTTAATAAAATTAAATAGATATGCTCCTAAATTAAGTTATATTACAAAAAAAAATATTATAAATGAAAAATTAATACCTTTATCAAAAAGTTTTCAAAATGTTTCAGTTTCATCATATGATAAAGATAATATTCAAAATTTAAGTTGTTTTATTGATCCAAAGAAAAGTTCTTATATGAAAAATTCATCCAATTTTAATGTTTCAGATGCTGAAAAAAATTATGATAGATATTTTCATTTTGAAAGAGAACCTTTAATTGAATATAATGCTATTAAAGATGTAGTAGAAGAAAAAAAAAGACCTCCTTTAATCAATGAAAAATGGGAATCTTTCTATGAAAATTATGTTATATTAAATAATAGATATAATGGATATCAAAGAAAAGGAGGTTATTTTACTGAATTTTCTAACAAAAATATTCATAATATTAATTTTCAGAAAGATTATGATAAAGAAAAAAAAATGGTTTTACTTCAAAAAGGAATTATTAAAGAGGATAAAAAAATATTAACAAAATTAACAAAAAAACCAAATCGGGTAATAAATGTTAATAATAATATTAAACAAATGCCAGAGTCTTTGAATTAAATAATTTAAAAAATAATTCAAAAATGAAATTAAAAATTTTTTATATATTTATTAAAGAAGTATAAAATAAATAATTAATATATTATAATTGGTTCCAAAAAACTATATATTAGAAAATAAATTAAAAAATATAAAAAGAAAATAAAAAAATGCAATTCAGCTATAGAAAAGAAGTTCCAGATGTTGAAACAAGAAGAAACGAATGTAGAAAAGTTTTAGAAAAAAATCCAGAAAAAATTCCAATTATATTTGAAAAAGACCCAAAAAGTCAAATAGAACCATTTCCAAAAACACGTTATTTAGTATCGAAAGATTTAACAGTTAATCACTTTCAATTACTTTTAAGAAATAAATTAAAATTAAATGAAACTCAAGCTTTCTTTTTATTAGTTCAAGGAAAATATACTATTCTCGGTGAAAATACTCTTGCTGAAATTTATCAAAAATTTAAAGATAAAGATGATGGATTTTTATATATGATGTATTCAACTGAACAAGTTTGGGGTTAATTAAAATTTTGTTTTTTGATATTTTAGAATATAATTAAAATAAATGTGTTCTTAGTGTTTAGCCAACAATTGTTGAGTTCTATCACTTTGTTTTATATAGTTAATTATTATTATACAGGTTATAAAACAGACTTTTTATATATAATTATAAAACTTATTAAAATACACTTTTTGAAAAAAAAAAATTTTTAAATAATAATGATAATATAGTATAATTATTTTAATACTTGAATATTTAAGCAGGAGTACTTGTAGTATCTTTTCTATATTTTCCAATCATATGAAGTATAATTACAACTCCTACATATATTAAACTTATTACTATTGCATATTGGGGTTCTATTGAAAAACCATGTGATGTTGCTGCTTGGTTAAATCCCATTGCTGCTCTTTGTTTTTCTTGTCTCCTTTCTACTTTTGCACTTGTTTGTTTATTCATTTTAAATTATTTTAATAATTTTTCAAATTTTTATATTATCAATAAATTCATTAATTTTATTCTATTTAAGAGACACATGTTTATTATTATAATTTATATATAATTATTATAATATATTTTTTATTAAATTAAATTTAATATATTAATGACTTTTAACATTAATTGAATAAAATGCATTGAATTAATTTATAATTTTCATTAATAAAAAAGAAAATAAATTAATTATCATTAAATAAAAGATTTAAATATTTTTCCATTTCTCCTTTACTAATTTTTTCAAAACTTTTAATAATAGATTTATATATTTTTTCATTATTTTGAAAATTATCACTTTTAATCCATAATTTTCCATTCATCCCAATACATAATTCAAAATCACAAAAATCTTTTAATCTTTCAATGACAATATTGTTATTAATTAAAATCCAAGAATAATTTAAATTATAATCATAAACTTTTCCTCCATTTAAAACACCAAAAGTGCTTTCTCCAGTAGACCAAGTTTTTTTATTATCATCAGATTTACAAGTCAAAGAAGAATTATTAAATTTATTTACATTAGAAACTTTACAAAAAACTGCATCTCCAATATTTAAATTAGGTTTTGTTTTTTTTGTTGCTCCTTCAAAATCTATTGAATTTAAAATACTTTCATGACTACTTCCTATATCTAATTTATAATATTCAAATGTTTTCATAGTTATTATTCCTATTACTACATCTTCAAGAGATGGATAATAAAATTTTCCTATTGTTTCTATATGTTCTTTATATTGTTTATTGTTTAATTCTATTAATGATAATTTTTTTGATATTAATTCTTTTTTTTTTGGATTATATGTAAATACATCATATGGAAGTAAATTTCGGTTAAAAGAAAATTTTTCTCCTGGAAATAAAAGAATTTTCTTATTTTCTTTTTTATTTGACATTTAATTTTTTTTTTGATAAAATTAAATATAATTATTTAAATTTTTAATTGTTTTATAATTAATCGTAATATTTATAATTTATATTAATTTTTTGAATAAATTTAAATAATAATGAATATGAAGGAACTAAATTTAATTGAACAATTAGAAAATGAATTTTAATATCTTCATATGTATTGTCTATTAAAGTTATTGATAATTATAAAGGTGAAATTAAAATTGAACAAGAATCAGAAGAATATGATTTAAGATTTCATTCTGAGGGTTTTAAATCATATAAAACTGAAATAATTACTTACAACTATGTTTTAGTCTATTTCTTTTTATGATTTTTATATTAATAATATAATTATTGGAAAAAAATATTTTGGTTAGATTAAAATTAGAATCTGAATTATTACCTACTTATAACTTAAAAAAATAATTAAAAGAAAATTATTTCAATTATTCAAAAATTCTGAAATTAAATTGAGTTTATTATTTAAAAATTTTATGGTATTATTTTCATTTAAAACCTTTTGAAAATTTTCTTTAATTTATGAAAAATTAATTGTTGAATATGTAAAAAAATATTTATTTTCGAGTTAATGGAATAATGAAATTGGATACTCTTATGATAAAATATCAATTTGATCAAGGGAAAAACTTCTTATATAGTTGGATTTAAAAATTTATTTATCAATTTTTTATTTTTTGTTTTTGATTTTCCATTATTCATAAAAAATATAATTTATTAAATTAATAATCTATTTAACTAATTTATCATGTATTTTTATTAAATATATAATCTTTAATTATTTATATATTACTTAACGTTATTTCTTTTTAATTAATATAAATAAATAAACTCTAATTTTATTTATTCAATTATTAATAAAAAAGCTCTTCTTATTTTAATACTTAAAATTATTAGTTTAATTTTGAAAAATTTTATTAAAATCAATAATAGAATGTTTTTAAAGACGAAAAAAGTTTGAAAAGAAAAAATAAATAAATAAAAAGAATAAACCTTATCTTTCTTTAAAATCAGATTTAAATTTTAAAAATGGAATATTATAATCTTAAATATTTAACTTATTAAAAAATTAATTTATGGATAATAGGGAACTCAGTCAAAATTTATTTTACTCATTTTTAGGAAAAAAACACTATTCTCCAAATCCTTTTGATAATTCAATTTTTAGACCAATGGTAACTAATGAGTTAAAAAATGATTATGAAAATATTTCTTGGATTTACAAACATATTTTTTCCTTTGACTGGGATGATAAATTTATTAAAGAAAATCAAAAAGTTTTAGAACATATTTTTTCTGATTCACTTTGGTTTCTTTATTCTGCAATTTACTTTCCAAAAGATATAGAAAAAATATATGATATTAATGAAAATGAATTTATTCAAATTTTATCTTCTTTTAAAGGGGAAAATGAAACAATAAATATTAAAAAGAATAGCTTAGAAAAAAGTAAAATAGAATTAATTGAAGATTTATATCAAATTGTTGAAAAAGAAAAATATGGTAACAATAATAATGTAATTAATACTCCTTCATATGATTTTAACAATGTTAAATTAAATGAAATTGAATCTTATATTCAAAAAGAATTAATAAAAATTTCAGAAATAAATAAAAATAAAATTAGAAATTTACATCAAAAATTAAATATTAGTAATATTTCAAATATTGAAAAAGAGAATTCATTTATAGATAAAACAGATTTTTTTTGTTTTTTAGATTCTCAAAAGAAAAATCACAAATTTTTTTTTAATGAATATTCACTTTTAAAAGATATCTCATTAATTTTATCAGAGCCTATAAATAAATACTGTTCATATCTTTCTTCTCATACATTAAGAAATAATATAAGGAAAAAATCAGATAAAAAAATATTTGATTTTTATTCGGAATTAAAGAGAACAAAAGAAAGTGAAGATTGGATTTGTAATATATGTAATAATGGAGATTTAGATGATAATCAATTAATATATGAATGTGATGAATGTTCAGTTACTGTTCATCAATCTTGTTATGGAATATTAACAGATTCAGTTGAAAATTGGGTCTGTGATTCTTGTAAAAAATTTAAAAATAAACTTATTTCACATAATTTAGAATGTATTTTATGTCCTTGTAAAGGAGGTGCAATGAAGCAAGCTAATTTACCTATTGATTCTATTTTTGTTAAAAAATTAAAAGATTTAAGAAATGGAAAAGAAATTAATAAAATTAATTCTACTTGTGTTATTCCTTTTAGTTCTTTTAATAATATTGAAAATGTTTGGGTTCATTTATCTTGTGCTTTATGGAATCCTAGTATTTTTTTCACAGATTTCGATGAAAAAAGTGGAATTAGATTAATTGATACTATTAAATTTGAACAATTTTGTGAATTATGTAATATTTGTAATAAAAGATTTTATGGTCCTACTATTAAATGTAGTTCTACTAAGTGTAATTTTAGATGTCATCCAGAATGTGCTAGAATTAATGGTTATTGTTTAGAAATTGAAAATGAAAAAAAAGTTCTTAATTATAATTTTTATTGTTTTGAACATCCTCCTTTAAAATTAGTTAAATTACTAAAAAAAATTTATAAAAGTAAAACAGTTGAAATTAAACAATTTTCTGATTTTTTAAGTAGAATATATAAAAGTTATGAAAGAGAATACGGAAAAAATTTAATTGAAATTCATCCAAACAATAAATTATCAAAAGAATTAAATGGAACAATAAAAGATTTTATTCAAATTGAAATTAAAAACCAATCAAATATATCAACAAATAACTCAGAACCAGATAAAAAAAATGTTCCATTATTAAGAGAAGTTCAATTAACTCCATATGATAAAAAATTTATAGAAGAATTTCAGTTATTATGTATAAAAATCTCAAATTCAAAGAAAATAAATTTGAGAATAGAAAAAGAAAATGACAAAATAAAATATTCTGTTTTACCAGAAATTGACTATATCACTATAAATTATGAAGAAACTTTAAGTGATGATTTTCCATGGGAACAAATGAATATAGATAATAATAATAAAAGAAAATTTTATTTAAGTTTAGTTCCAAATGAAAAAAAATTTAAAGAGATTGTATTAAATAATATAGAAACAGTTGAAATTTTAACAAATAAAAATGGAGAAAAAGTAATTAAACAATATAATGAAGATGATAATATTTATTGTTATTGCAAAAGAAAATGTTATGGAGAATTTATGATTTGTTGTCAATATGAAGATGAATGTGTTGGTTCTTTTGGAGGATGGTTTCATCCAAAATGTGTTCAAGAATTAAAAAATATTCCTGAAAAAGATTTAATTAAAATAAATTTTACTTGTAAAGAATGTTTAAAAGCACATTCAAAAGAAAATTAATATTAATTTAAGTAAGTATAATATATTCATATATTTTTTATACAGTGATATTTTTATTTGTTAATAATAAAAAAACAAAAATAAAAATTTTAGTTCTAAATAAAATTTATAAAAATAAAATATGGAACCTCAAATTATAGATAATGCAATATACCATACAACATATGAAGATTATGGTAAAGGTTGGTTAGTAGATGGAGAAAAAACATTTGAGCAACTTCGTGAAGATGCAATAAAATTAGAATATTTAGAAAAATGTTATAAAAGTAAAAGAAGAGGTCAAATGAAACAAATGGAACAAATGATGAATCCAAATTTAAATGCTCAGAATAGTGAAGTTAATGAAAAATATAAATATGATAAAAATGCAATTATTGCTAAAAAATTTCCTTTCAAAGCAGATGATTTTCATTATCCTAATGAAGGACATGAAAAACCAAAAAGTTTATATATTACTACAAATGAAACTTATGGTAAAATGAAACCTAATGATTTAGAATTACCTGATAAATGGTATCCTAAAAATACTAGATTTACTAAAGAATGTGGTAATTTAATGTATAAAAATTCTTCTTTAAATTGTTCTGAATCAAGATCTAAAGTTCATGCTAGTTTAGATTCTGTTGTTTAAATAATCTTTTTTTATTTTAAAGAAAACAACTTTTATTTTAATATTTATTTATTATTTAAAGTTTTTTTTAATAATTTATTTAAAAAAAATTTGATATTAAATTAATGTCAGCTCCTGAACAAAAAGAAGCTCCAAAAGAACCAACAAATAAAGAAATAATTCAAAAATATAATGAAACTAAACAAAAATATACTCTTTTCTTTCAAAAAGCATTAGAAATTGAACAAGAATTAGTAGAACATAAGTAAATATAATATATTATTTTTTAAATAACTTAGTTTAGTAGCATCTACAATTGAGAAATTAACAGATAATAGAAGATGCTTTAGGAAAATTGGAGGAGTATTAATTGAAAAAGATTTAGCAACAGTTAAAAAAGATCTTTCAGTTGAAATATCAAATATTAAAGCAACTTTAGATGTAGTAAACAAATCTATGAAACAACAAGAAGATATTTTAACACAATTTGAGAAAAAATATGGTGATATTCTTAGAGAAAACTCTAATAAGAAAGCAGAGGAGAAAAAAGATAATAAAGAAAATAAAGAGGGTGGAGGAGTTCTTGTATAAATAATAAGAATGATAAATAAAAAAATATTTCGAAGAAATAAATATATAAAAAATAAATAAAAAAGATTTATAAACAAATAAAGATGAAAAAAATATCAAACACATTCAATATTTTTTGAGATTGGGAGTGAGATCGCTCCATATATCGCATTCCCAATAATTATTATTTTCTTTCTTTTATTTTTATCTATCAATGTCTTTTACCCAATATTTTTTTATATTTTATTTTTTAATTTATATATTTTTTATTAATTTATTTGATTTTTATTTTTTAACCCCAAATTTTTTACTATTCTTTCATAAATTTTCTGAATATTTTCCTTATTAATTTATTTTTACTTAAGTGAATTTTTTTTTTTAATTTTTAAAAAAAATGTTTAGTTTAAAGAAAATAAAAAG
>JAEEGK010010151.1_pt1 | contig 21776 bp, 15 predicted proteins | sample 8958771 | NCBI WGS metagenome assembly JAEEGK01 (sample SAMN16246547, study PRJNA631951) | gut metagenome | biome: gut microbiome; feature: rumen; material: SC-attached | host: Bos | place: Iran: Karaj | collected 2018-10 | reverse complement strand
TTTGATTTCAATTTGATTTTCATATTCTACATTATTATTGCTTAAATTAATTATATTAATTAAAGTTATTAATATCAGAATTTTCATTTTCTTGATTATTAATTTCATTATATATTTTTTATGTATTTTCTCAAAATTTTTTAGATAATCAACTTTTAAACTAAAGTTTTAGATAAAACTGTAATTGGACCTTAAGGGGCAAATTTTTTATAAGATTCTTTAAATCTATTATTTTGAAAAAATAAATCTTTTTATATTATGAATAAATAATAAATTATGAGTTAAATCTTTAAAAATAAAGATAATAAATAAATAAAAATAAGTTATATTTACCGTTAATCTCGCAATTATTTTCCCCCTTACAGAGCATGAATTTTTAACTCTTCGAGGAAAAATAATTAAGAGAATTTTTTTTGTCAAAAATTTTATTTTTTGGTTGAAAAATAATTAAGAGGGGAAAATAATTGTGAGACTTACAGTATTTAATTAAATTATATGCTTTTTCCAAAGTTTCATTCATTGTTTCTTCTCTATCATCAAATAATTTTTGAATTTCTGTTAATTTTTGATTGAATTTAAATTTCACAGAAAATTTAATTTGAGAAACATATTTAATTTTCAAATTTAATTCCCTTTTCATGCTTCCAATTATCTTTTAATTTAATTCAATAATTATTTTGGTCTTCATTTCCTGTTTCATAAAAACAAATTAATATTGGTGGTTCATTTGCTTGTGTACAACCCATTTTTTTTATTTCAATTTTTTTATTCTCATTTTCACCTTAAAAAATAATTAATTTCTTTATTTTTTTCAAATAAAGAATTGTAATAAGATAATAACATTATTATTTTTTATAGACTTTATTTTTTTATTTATTTAATATTATTGTTTAAATATATTCATTTATTAGTGTAAGATATATAAAAAAATATTAAGTAATTCAATTTTAAATATATTAAATGTTTTTATATGAAAAAAATTACATGAAAAATATGAATTATAATTAAAATGATTAAAAATATTAAATAGGAAAAAATGATTTTTATTTTTTTAAGTTTTTTATTTATTATATATATAAAACTTAAAAACAATGCTTTTTAGAAGAAAAATTGAGTTATTTCTTTTTGAATACTTTGTTTAAATTTAATAATTTCCTCTTTTCTTTTTTTCATTCTATTAATTATATTATCAAAACTATTTTTTATTATAACTGAATAAGCTCTATTCATTCTATTTTTAGGATTATTATCATCATAACAATTATTATCAAAATCATCTTTTTTAACTTCATTAATAATTTTATTTTTTTTTAAAACATCATTATTATTTTTTTCATCTTCTAATTTTTCTTTATATCTTTGAATTTCTTCTTCTGATTTATTTTTATATTCTTCAAATTCTGTTTGAGTTGTTATTAAATCTTCCATTGTTTCTTCTAATTTTCCTTTTAAATCTTCTATTTCAAATTCATATTGTCTTATTTTTTCTAAATATTTTTCATTATCATTTTCTAAATCAATCATTTTATTTTTTAAAATATTTTTATTCTCTTTTATTTCTGAATATTCATTATGTAATTTATTCATTTCTTTATTTAATAATTCTATATTATTCATTTTATCTTTAGAAAAAGAAGAAGTAAATAATGAAGAAAATAAAGGAAATGCAAATAATGAAGTAAAAGAAGAAGAAAATAATGAAGAAAAAGGAGAAAATGATAATATTGAAAAAATAGATGAAGTAAAAGAAGAGAATTATGTGGTATAAATAATAATGAAGAAAATAAAGACGTAGAAGGATTTTATGATGAAGAAGAAAAAGATGAAGTTAAACCTCAAGATGAAGCTGCACATGCCACTTAAAATAAATCTTTTTTTAAAAATTTTTAAATTAAAATTAAATTTATACAAACAATATTAAAAAAATAAATGAAAGTTTAATTTTTTTTTAAGTCAAATACAATTTTCAATTTCAAAATTCGAATAAAATAACGACTGGATCAAGAAATCAAGAAGAACAAGTAAATAATGAAAATATAAACAATATAATAAATCCAAATATTTTAAAAGATTTTTTTGAATATAATCTTCAATCAATTGGTTTATTAGCAACATTAACAATTACACATTCGTTTTCACAGTTAAAAAAAATAAATCCTGATTCAATTCTAATTTTTAGAATTAATAGAGATAATAGTAATAAAAAATTAAATTATCAAATTTAATAAAATAAAAATAATTTTATATATGAATTATATTATACTTTTTCTAGAGATATGACTAAAATTACAGTTGAATTTTATCAAATGAATATTGTAAAATTTTTCTTAAATTATCTTCTATTTGTTCTATTCAAATACTTAAAATTTTAATTAATAATAAATTAAATAATTCACTTTCAATTGATTCTCTTAGAAATTTTGTATTAAGAATAATTTATATTAATTCAAAAGAAAAAAAAGTAATGAATCAATCAAAAGAAATTAATGATAAATTAACCTTAAAAAATATAATAAATTCTTATTTCGAAATAAGAGTTAATCACAATTTATGATTTATTTTCTTCTTTATGTATTTGAACTTTATTTTTAAATTGGGATTGTGCTTAATACCTTTGAAAAATAATTAATTTTTTGTATATATAAAAATAATTATTTGTTTAATCTATTTAAAAATGGAAAATATTAACATAATAAAAAAGAAATTAAAAACTAAATTTATAAATTTAAATGATAAAGATAATTTAGATAAAATTAAAAAACTTTATTTTTCTGCTTTTCCAAAAAATGAATTATTAGATTTCGAAGATTTAATTAATTCTAGAGTTTTCAAGGGAAATAAAATAATTGCTTTTTACGATGATAAAACTTTTGTTGGCTTTGCTATAATTATCACAAAATTTCATATATGTAATATATTATATATAGCTATTGAAAAAGAATTGAGAGGAAAAGGATATGGAACACAAGCACTAAAAAATATTATTAAGTATTGCCAAAAAAATAGAATAGTGGTAGATGTCGAAGACCCAGATAAAAATGAATCTAAAAAAGAAGAAAGATTAAAAAGAATTAATTTTTATTTGAAAGCTGGTTTCAAATTAACAAATATAAAATATAATTGGAATGGAGAGGATTATATAATTTTGGTTATAAATGGAGATATAACAGAAGATGAATTTTGGAATTTCTGGAAAAATAGATAAAGTTAAAAATATTTAAAAAAAATAATAATTTTAAAATTCTTTTAAATTTTCTGCTTTAATTCATTGTGAATATTTAGATGGAATAAATTTATTTGTTTATTGTAGAAAAGTATTAGGATATGGAATATTTTATATAATAAGAGAAATTGAAAAAGAATGTCCTTATTGTAAATTTCAAAAAACTGAAGTGAAAAATATTGGATTTATTAATAGTAAATGGTATTATAAGGAAGAATAAATTCTTCAAAATAAAATTCATTTGAAAGTGATTGAATAACCATTGATGATCAATTATTTAGTTTTAAAGAAGTTAAAATTGGTTCTTTGTTATTAAAATTAATGATTGAAGTCAAACAACATATTACTGAAAAGGTTATTATAATTAGTTATTATTAAATGATTCTGAAGATGTTTCTTTATGTGACCAACCGATTAAAGAAAAGGAAAATAGGAGTGAAAGAAAAAATATTTTATCTCAAATTAAAGATAATGTTAAATATTATAAAAGAGAAATTGAAATTAGAAATATGGAAGTTGAGATAGATATATCTGAAAAAGTTATTTGTCATTCTTGTAATGAATCATGCCCTTTTTCAAAAATTTTTTAAATTCTTAATTTTGATTCCATTAATTTATCAGTTTTACAATCTTGAAAAAAAATTGTTGTATAATTTTCAATTTCATTAACTTAGCTTGTTATCATATTTATAAAATCTAATTTTTCATTTATTATTTTTTAATGAATTTAAATTACCACTTTCGAGACATAAAAACTTTAATTTTTCAGTTATTATTTTTTCTTCTTCAAATTGCTTAAATAATCTAAATTTCTGAATTATAATCGTTGATTATTTTTTGATTTATTATTTCAAAATTTTTTAAACTTTCTCTTAGAAAAAATACTTTATCTTTTATAGTTTATTTAAGGCATTTACTTTCTTTAAATGTAAAATCAAATTTCTTCATCAGAAATATTTACTATCTTCTTTAATTTTATTTTTATATATTTTTTCCAATAAAATAATTAATATTTCAATTTGGCCTTTATTATAATAATCTACATTTTCATCACCCAAAATTAAACTTAGTAAATTCCTAGTTTCTGATAATTTATTATTTTTCATTTGAGATAATTTTTTGTCTATATCTGTTTGATATTGTTCAGCAATAATTTTATAATTTATTTTTTTTTGTTCTGGAATATTAAAATAAAACTCATATAATAAAATCAATGATTCAATTGTTAAAATTTGATTTCTTGTCGATTCCATTATTTTATATAATTCTTCTCTTATACTTTGATCTAAATTCATCCATCCAATTACAATAATTAATTTATCATACATATCAATTGTAATGTCTGCTAAAATTTTAGATTTTTTTACTTCTTCATAATATCTCTTTAATATAATTTGAATTACACTTTTTTTATAGATTTCAGGTAAATTTTTAAATTTAGATTCTGTAAAAGTTAAAATTTTAAAAAGCTCTGAAAATTGTGAAAAATTTTCAGTTGTGCCTAAAAGAGAAGTTAAAATTTGATTAAAATTATTAATTGATATACAATTTAAATCAAAAAAACTCCTTTTTATTAAACTTTTAATTCCTTTAAAATCAATTTGTGAAAAACGTTCCACAATTTTTTTTTCATAATTACTGTTCTTATTCATACATTCTTTAAAAGCATCAGGAAATAATAAATTAAGTGAAAAAATATTTTTAATATATTCAATTAATTCTATATCTTGAGGAATTCTTTTTAAAATGAGTTTTATTATAATGACTCTAGATTTTTTAAAAATTTTTTCATTCAAATCTTTTTTTTTTACTTTATCTTCTTTATTAAAATATTCACCTGTATTTGCATTTTTAATTAATTGATTTATTTCATTTAAAAATTTATATTCTGTAATAAAACCAATTATATTTTCATAAACCGAATTTAAATCAAAAATAAAAAGTTCATTAAAATAATTTCCTTCACATTCTTTGAAATAATATTTCAACAAATATTCATGAAGAGTTTTAACTAATTTATAATTATTTTCAGAATTTTCTTTTTCACATCCAATTAATTCTAACATAAATCCAATATCCATTTTATAATCATGTTCTTCTTTTCTTTTAATCATATTTTGAATTTCATCAGGTAAATAATTGAATAATTTTGGATTTTCTTCAAAAATAATTTGATATTGTTGTTCTTTATCTTTTATTATACTTAATAATAAAATAAACAATTCTTTTGGTATTGGTTTATTTTTCTTTATAGAATTAAGAGAATTAAAAAATATATTTTTATCTATAAATTTCATTGGATCATTTGATTTTATAATATAAAATTGTGGAATAAATTTATATACATCTGGATTATTTTGAATAAGATCAATAATTTTATTTGTTGATTTTGTTTTGAAATAAAAATCCATTAATAGTCGAAAATAATTTTTATCACACAGTAATTTATTATCTTCACTTAAATTAAGTTCATCTAAATTTATTTTTTCCATTTCTTTAAATACATCATTATAATTCATTAATTTATTTTGAGGAAAATTTTTAATAAAAGAAAAATCAATTAAACAACAGAAAAGATTTGCTAATGATTGTTTATCATCACAAAAGAAAATGTTTCTTAAAATCATGAAAATAATATCATAATTTTCAGCTGTTAAGTAAGGTAAATAGTTAATAATATCTCGATTCAATTCGTTATATAAATTTATCATATTATCTTGTTGTTGAATATAGTTACAAAAATAAGAATATTGTGATTGAATGCTTAACTCTAATGAATTAGGAGGATTGTTATTATTCGCTTTTTTTACTAAACAATCAAAAAGAAAATTTTGACAATATTGATTAAACATTTTATTTTCTGACCAATAATCTTTTTTATTTGCCTTTACTTTTATATTAAAGGCAATATAATTATTGTTTTGTATTTTATTTTTTGTAAAATCAACTATTCCAATTTTAATTAAATATTCTCCATCGTTCCCTAATTCTTGTAATTCTGGTATAATTTTATCATATTCAATTTGATTGTTTTTTTCCTTTCTAAACATGCAGTTAATTTCAAATTTTTTATATTCATTTTTTTTAAAGGAACAAAGGAAAAAAATTCTAGTGTTACTCATTTTATTTAAAAATAGTTATTAAATTTATTTATATATTATTGATTTAAATAGATGATGGTTTTGATAATGAAAAAGAAAATGAAGACAGAATTATAGAATATAAAAGGAAACAATTTTATAATGAAGGTTACTTTTCAATTTAAAAATGAAGAAAAGTACAATGATAAAATTTAAAAAAGGAAAAATTATTTACTAAATTTTGGAAAATCAGAATATTTTCTTTTCAATGATGAAATCTCTTATTTTTGAATTTTCATTCAAAAAAAAAAGAAAATAATATTTATTAAGAGAAAATTTTCAAAATAAAAATTGAAGAGGAAACCTTAACAAAATAAAAAAAAAAATTATTATTTAAAGATTTTTTTAATTAAATTTTATTTATTAATAAATAATTATATAAGGGATTTATTAATTATTTTTTATTTTAGAAGATTTTATTTTTTATGGAATAGAAGTGAATTTATTGTTGAAATTGTTTTCTTTGTTGATTTTTTTTAATTATATATTTTACTTTTTTTCTAAATTGAATTTTTTTCTCTTATTGACTCATTGAATTAATTCCTTATTTTTATTTCTTATAGTATTAACACTATACAATTGGAATTTATGAAAATTGAATCTACTTCAATCAATAATCTTTCATTATTTATTAAAAATATAGATTATAATATAATCTGAATTTTCTTTTATTTTCATTTCGCTTAAAAAAAAATTTTTTAATAATAAAATAGTTAAATTAAAATGGGAGAAATAAAATTTTCTATAAAATACGATGAATTATTAGGAAGAGGAGGATTTGGAGAAGTTTACACTGCTTATAACATTAATGACAATGGACCAATAAAAACTAAATATGCTGCAAAAAAAATTCCTGAAGATATACAAGATGGAAACAATTTATTTTTATTCACAAATGAAATATTAATATCAACTCAATTTAATAACCCAAACTTAGTAAAATTTTATGGTTTAACAGAAGATAATGATACAATATTTATGATATATGAATATTGTAATGGAGGAGATTTAAATTTTTATTTAAGAAAATATTATGACAAATATAAAAGATCATTGACAGAAAAAGAAGTTCAAAAAATTTTAAAAGATACATTAAATGGATTAAGTTGCCTTCATAGAAATAAAGTTATTCATCATGATATTAAACCACAAAATATATTATTACACTTTAATTCAGAAAAAGACAAAGAAGAATTAAATATAAATAATTGTACTATTAAATTATCTGATTTTGGTTTAGCTAAATTTAAAGGAGAGGGTGAATTAAAACATGCTTATGGAACATTACCCTATATGGATCCAATATGTTCAATTTATCAAAAAATGTCATTATTTGATGAAGATAAAACTGATATTTGGTCAATTGGAATAGTAACTTATAAAATTTTATTTCTTAATACTCATCCTTTTATTCCAAATAATTTTTATAAAAACAATAATAATCCTGCTTTAAATAATAATAAAATTTTAAAAAAGTCAATTGAGAAAGGAAATTATTATATTAATATTAAAGATTATACTGTTTCTAAAGAATTTTTGGCTTTTATTGATGGGTGTTTAAAATTAAATCATAAAAATAGAAAATCTAGTGAAGATCTTGAATATTCTTGGTTTCTAACTAGACCTTATGAAAAATTTAGTTTTATTAATCTTGATAATTTTGAGGTAGAAATTCCTGATGATTATAGATATGAAACAAAAATTAAATTGGATATAAATAATGATTATAATATTGGAGATTATTTTAATTTATAAAAAATATTCTTTTTTATAAAACCCTTTCCAAAACTTTTTTTTAATATGCTTTTTAAAAAATATTGGATTGAGGTTCAATATGTTATACAATTCATAAAACCCTAAAATTCATAATTTATTATTATTTTTTTACTTTATTAAAAAATGGAATGAATAAAAATTTTAAATAAGACATTCATTTAATAATTAGGCAAAAATTCTTATATTATTTTAACTTAATTTATTTATTGGCTTTAAATCTTAAAATAAAGATTTCATATTTTTGTAAAAACATATTAATTAAAAAAATTCTAATATCTGCTCTTATTATGAGAGTAAATTATTTTGAAAACAAAGAAATTTAATTTAATTGATTATTTTCATCCATTTTTAGGAACTTTATAAAAAAATAAAATTGTGGAGAATATAAAAAATCTTTAAATATTTATTCACACAACAAAAAACATGAAATAGCATTGGATAATGAAAATGATTACCGTGAAAAAAATAAGAGTTTGATTAAAGAAGGAGCAATGAAATTATTATAGATTAAGTTCATTTAGAAAAAAACCAAAAAAAGGAAGAAAGAAAAGAAAAAATTTCTTGAGAATAATCAAAATTTTGAAGAAACAAACAAATAAGAAGAATTAATCAAAAAAAATAAACAAGAATGAAAAAGCTATAAAACCAGTTTAAATTATATAAAAATTTGTTTAATAACAAATTTTGAAATCAACAAAAGAAATTAAGCATCTAAATACTAAAATAAAAATAATAAAAGATAATTTAGTGAAGGAAAAGAAAGTTTAATTCCATTTAGAATTTTTTGAAAAAATTGGAAAAACTAAATTTTCAAACTATAAATAATAATATTGGAACAAAAAATAAAATAAATTAACATAAATAATGAAAGATATTACAGCACAATTTGAAAAAACAATAAAATATTATAAATAATAAAAAAATGAATCAATTAATCAAACAAAAATCCTTTTAGAAAATTGTGAAATTTAAAAAAATATTTTCATGTGTAAAAAAGAAGAAGATCAAAAAAGAAAAAAAGTAGAAGATAAATTTCAAATAATAATAACAAATGATAGGATAGAAAAAAAAAATTAGAAGAATGTTTCATATTTAAAAATAAGTGAGAAAGAATTAAAATTATATATTTTATGGATGATAAAATAATAAATTTGTTTAAAAATAATAAAAATGAAGAAATTAAAAGAATATGTTATTTATTTGGACAATATTTAAAAGAAACTAAATAAGAAGTTTCTTTTAGATTTTAATTTTAATTTTTTTCAAAAGTATAATTAAACTTAATTTTCATTTAAAATAAAAATAAAGATTTAATATAAAGATGAAATAAAATTATCAATTTTCATATTTAATATTAGAATATTTAATTTTAATATTTTTTTAATTTTTATTTTTTTTGAATGAAAACAGTTTAAAAATTTTGAGGAATTTAGTTCTTTCTGTTTTGAATATAAATAGATTTGAATACTTCTTTAAAAAAATGACAATAATCATTTTATAACATAATATTATTTCTATGATTTAGATATTTATTTTAAAAAATTTATTATTTATTATACACTTTATAATTGAAAAAAAATACTATATAACCAATAATTAATAATATCCTATCTAAAAAGGATTACTGTATAAAAATTTTTAATCAATCATATTCAATATTTTTAACAACAAAATTCTTTAAGATTGATTAAAAATTTGAGTTAATAATCTTTGTTTATTCGAATTAATTTTTTTTTTATTAAAAACGTCAATAGCAATTTCTTTATGTTCTTCAATTAAATGTTTTAAAAAATAATCTTCTGTACTTTTAAAATTGCATAAAGAGCAAAAACAATTGCATTTAATTTGAACAGCATATTTATAAATTTTCATTAATTTAATTGCTTTCTTAAACTTATCAAAAGATTGTTTTTTAACAACTTTAAAAGGGTAAAAATCACAAATTGGACAATTTTCATGATTTTTGCAACACTTTTGACAAAATAAACTTTTACATGAAGTACATCTAACTGGTTCTATATAAACTTTTTTACAAATATTACATAATTGATTATTGTTGTTTGTTCTAATTGAATCTTGATTTACAATTTCCATTTGTTTTATTTATTATTTTTTATTTGAATACTATTTATATTTATTTATTTGGAATTAAATTGTTATTAAATTTTTAAATGATAATTATAGTATATTATTTTTTATAATTTAGTAAATAAACCATGATCATAATTTTTGTTTTTTTCCCATTCATCGATATTCATATCTTCTTTTTTATTTGGAATTTTAATTAATTCTTCACATTCTTTTTCATTACCTTTTAAATAGCATATTTCTAAAGAATGAATTAAGCATTTAAAGAATTTTTCATTTTCTTGAATTGAGCAATTTTCAATTTTAGGAATATGAACAAATAAACTCATAACATTATCATCATTTTTATAATTATCAACAGTAGAATAATACATATAATTACATAAATAAGTTCCAGCATCACAAGAATATTTACAATATAATTCATTTGTTTTATTTATTCCTTTTACTAAAGTTTTAATTGCTGCTTTTGAATAAAAATATTCTGGATTATTTTCATTTATTATTTTATCTTTTAGTAAATCATAAATGTGGTTTTCACAAAGAGTTTCTAAAGTTATATTTTCTCTGTTTTCAGCAACTCCATAACTTATTATTATATGAAGAGTATCTTTTGAATTATTTTGCTCTTTTACATACTCAAATATTTTATTTTTGTTTTCATCAACATATTCTGTTGTCACTTGAAAAATTTGATGATATAATATTTTCGTTTTTTCTGTTTCTAAATTTAATTTATTATTATATAAATCTTCTACTACTAATTGAGCTGGGTTTATTTTTACCGTTTGGAATGGACCATATCCTGTTAAGTATATATTTATATTTGAAAAATTGTTTAACTCTATTAATTTTGTTTTGTAACAATCATATTTTGATTTTTCTTCTTTTTTCATTATTTATTATAATATATTATACATTAATTTAATTAAATATAATATTAAATCAGTCTTTATTTTTCCTAATAAAGATTAAAAAACTACTTTTTATTTAAAATAAGTAAAATAAATCATCAAATCATCTTTTTTTCTGAAAAAAAATTTAATTCTTTTTAAAAACCACTTTAACTTTTTTTCCATTTAAAACGCCTTTCAATTTAATATCAATATAATTCTCATCAAAAACTTTAAATTCCCCATCTACCAAATTTCCTTTGTCATCAAAAACATTTAAACTATATCCTTTTTGATAGAAAAATTCTTTATTAAAATATAAAATAGTTCCTTCTGTAATATTATCATTATAAATAAATTCACTTTCAAAATCAGTATCACTATCATCAAAATAATTAAAACTAATTGGATAACCTTGATAATATTGAATATAGCTTCTACTCAAGCTTTTTTCTTTAATATATTGAACAGTACCATTTAAATTAAATATACCTTCTTTATCAACAATTTTAATAGCAGAAGTAGTATGATCGCCATAAGGTTTATAATTCCAATAAGCCCAAGAAACAAAATTTTTTTCACAACCTTTAACTACATTTATTATTTCATTATAACAATTTTCACTATCTGAACAAGCTCCAAATTCACTTAAAAACAAAGGAACATTTAATTCTTCTGCATCTTTAATATTTTTTTTTATTTTTTTATTATGATATTTTAAACATGTTGTTTTTGAATGTTCTAAACTTGGTTCTCCTTCTTCACAAACTGAAGCTCCTGCTAAACAACAATATGAATGAATATTATATACTTGATTATTATTTTTATCTGATGGAGTTTCATTAAATTTACCTAATATTAATCCCCCAAATATAGGGTAATTATCTGGGAAAGGAGTATTTTCGAAAAATAAAATATAATTTGGATTTATTTTTCTTATTTCTTTATCTACTTTTCTATATAATGGTAACACTTGTTTATTATCTGGATTACTTGGAATTAATTTTGTTAAATCATTAAAGATTCCTCCTGGAAAAGGTTCATTCCATAAATCATATCCTATAACATATTCATTGTTTTTAAATTTATTTGATATTACTTTCCAAAATTCAACAAATTTTTCTTGGATATTATATTTATTTTCATAAAAACTTTTATAAGCAGAAATAAAATCAGGAGTGAAATGATATTGAAGGAAATTTTCAGTTTTACAATCTTCAATTAAAGGTAAATTATTATCATCATATCTAAAATTAAAACTTGACATTGGTTTACATATATTAAATAAACCTAATAATCTAGATAATATATTAGCATCACATTTTTTATCATAACCTATTTTATCAAGGTAAAAATATGGTACTCCTTCACCACAAAAATTTCTAGAAAAACAATCTTGATGATTATCAATCATAGTATAAATACCATTTTTACCTAAATTATTTATTATTTCTTCCATTTTGTTTAAATATTCCATATCATATTTTCCTTCTTCTTTTTCTACTGATTCCCATATTATTCCTAATCTAACAAAGTTAAAACCTAATTTCTTCATTATTTTTATATCTTCTTTTGATAAGGAATATAAAGGGTCAAATTTTTCTGTATCTGGAATATATGGAGGAAGCTTATATACTACGTTTACTCCATGGAATATTGATGGACGATTATTTTTATCTAAAATAAATTTGTGAGTAGAGTCTATTGTGAAAAATTGAAGAGAATATGATATTATTGTTATTAATATTATTTTTGATAATGATTTCATTTTTTTATTTTTTTATTGTTTTTATTGATGTTTAAGGTTATGTTTTATTGAATATTTAATATATAAAAATAATAATTTAAACAAAAAATAATAGAATAAAAAAAACTTAAAAAAATATTAAAATTAAACTTCTTAAAAAATTTAAAAAAATGGACATATTTTTCCTAATATTTATAATACTAGTGACAATAGCATTATTAATATGCAACATATACATATTAGCATATTATTGTCATCCAGACGACAATACATTTGGTTCAGCATTAATTTGTAAATTAGCAGTAATAATAGGAATGACATTAGCATGGGCTCAAGTATTAATGCTTCCATTAGACGTAGCAAATAATAGATCATTTGGAGGAGGAATAAATATGCAAATATTTTGGGAAATTGTTTATATATCAACTGCAATAATGATTATATTTATTATTCCTGCTTTAAGTGCTTATTATGAAAGTGATCCTGATGATTCATTTGTAAGAATATATTTATTAATTTTATTTTTTTTATTTCCTCATTTTATATTTTATTTAATTTTAGTGTGATAAAATTACTCATTCTTTTTGCTGTGTTATTGTTACTTCTTTAACAATTTGTATTATTTGTATTGTTTTTTATTTTGTTTTAAATAAATCAGAAATTCCTGTTCAATCAATTGAAGGGGATTTTAATAATATATTATTTGATTCAAATTATACTATTTCACTTTTAGATTTTTCAAATAATTCTCTTACTGAAATTAATAGTTCAATTACTATTAAAGTTTCTTTCCCTATTTATCTCATAGCTATTATGTCTTTTATTTCTTGGTTATTATTTATATTATTTGGTGGAATAGGATTAGCTGCTCTTCCTTTAGATTTTTTTTATGATTTTTGCAATAGACCAAAACATTTAAAAGGAAGTGAAATAAAAGAAAGAAAACAAATATTATTAGAAAATTGTGAAGATTTAAAAGCTTTATGTAAAGATGTTAAAGAAATGGAAAAAAAAGGATATAATAAGAAAGTTTTTTTGTCTTATGATAAAAGACAATATAATAAGAAATTAAATGAATTAAAAGCTGGAGTTTTATTAGTTGATAAAGAATTTAATTTTTTAGATTTTGCTAATCAAATTAATAGAAAAGGAAGTTTTGCCTTATGTTTATATTATTTATTAATTCCTTTAGGAATAATAAGTTTAATAGTAACTTCATTATGGATTTGTCAATTTATATTTTCTTTTATTTATATTAAACATGGAAGATCAAAAATTCAATTTATTAGTTATTTTTTATTATATTTAGAAGACCATAATATTGCTTTTTTATCTTTTTTCTTTTTTTCTTTTTTTTGCTTATATTTATTAATTTGTACTATGAAAGGTAATATAAAATTTGGTTTGAGAATATTTATTTTTAGTTCTGTTCATCCTATGAAAAAAGATGAAACATATATGAATTCTTTTTTATTTAATGTAAGTTTAATTTTAATTAGTTCCGTTTCTATTACTCAATTTTGTGCTAATGCTTTTAGTGATTATGTTGCTTTTACTGATATTGATTTAATTTTCGGTGTCCAAATTAAATATTTAAAATTCTTTGTTTTCTTTTATAAAAATTTCATTTTTGAATATGCTTTTTTAGGTATTTTTGTTTTAAGTTTTTTATATTTATTAATTAGACCAAATGATCCTATGACTACTGAAAAAATGTTTGAAGAGAAAGAAAAAGAAAAAAAAGAAAAAGAATTTGAAATGAGTATTAAATTTTCAGGTGATGATTCTACCAAAATTGAAAAAAAATAAGTGTTTTAACAAAAGATAAATATAAAAAAAACAATTAAATTAAATTTTAATTTAATATTTAAATTTATTAAAAATAAATAATATATAAAAAATAAATTTCGAATTATCATAAAAATCTAAATGTTAATATAAGTTTTTTTTAATTTAAATAATTTTTATTTTTCTGGAAATTTCATGAATCATTCTTTCAAAAATAATATGAAATATTAGATAATTGTAAAAAAGATTTTTTTAAAAAAATAATAATTATTTAGTTTGGGACATAGCATAATATCATTAAACAAGGAAAAATAAAATATATATGATATAGAATAAAATTAATTAATTTCTATAGAATATATATGTAAATTTATTAAATATTATTTTTATATTGTTTTTTATAAATTTTATTTTTAAGTTTAATTATTATTATTTAATGATTTTATTATTATTCTTTTTTTCAAAATTATTGAATTATTTTACATAAAGGATGATAATTCATCTTCAAAAGACATATTTTCACTTTTTTTATAAGTAATTGAACTTTCATATTCTCCTAATTCTTTTTTTTCATTTTTTTGATTTTTTTTTAACATTTCATATATTTTTTTATCAGCTTCAACTTGAGCTTTAATTTTACTAGGAACAAAATTATAATTTTTCCTATTATTACTATAAGAATTTCTTCTTGAATTATTTCTTAAATTTTTATTTGAAGATATTGCTCTATTATTATTATTTCCCATTTTTAACATTTGTAAACCACTTTTAAATTTTAAATTACTTGAAGAACTTGAATTAGATAAATTTCTTTTATATTTAATATTATTATTTGGTGTTTCTATTAATTTTTTTGTATAAGTATTATTATATGTTGTTTTATAATTTGGTTTTTTTAAATTATTATTATTAAAAAGATTATTATCTTTTTTATTATTTAGAAATTTATTTTGTTTTGGATATAATATTTCATCAATCATTTTCACTTTTGACATCCTTGTCATTAAAGAAATATCATTCGAATTTTCAATATTTATATTTTTTCCTATTGGATTATTGATATTATTATTATCTACATCAAAAATTGTTTTTGTTTCTCCTTTTCTCCAATTAGAACTTGGTCTATTATTTGAAGAATTTAAATGAGAAGTTTGAATTGATTTATTATTTGAATTATTATTTTGATTATTATTTATTTTTTTTAAATTTTTTTTCTTATTTCTCTCTTCTTCTTCTATCATATCATTTACTAATTCTTCTATATCTTCTAATGATAATGATGATACTTGATAATTTTTTCTTAAAGTTAATATTGCATATTCAATTAATAATATTGATAAATTTTTCCATTTACTTTCTGAAAATAAAGAAAGAAAATCTCTTATTATTTTTTTCTTATAAAATTCTTCCATAATTTAAAATTAAAATTAAAAATGAAATTTTAATAATAATTTTTTTATTTATTTTTATAAAAAAAAAATATATTTATTTTGATATTTATTCATTTATTTTTGAAAAAACTAAATTTTTAAATTCAATAATAGAATCAATTCCATTTTTAATTTCATTAATTTTAGTATTTAATTGTATATCTTTGTCATAAATTAAATTATTACAACAAGAAGAAAATAAATATTCATCATTATTTTTATCACTTTCAATATTTAATTTATAATTTAAAATTTTTCTTAAATCATCAATCATAATTCCTTTAGCAAAAGTGATTAATTTTCCATTATTATAAGTTTTAAAAATTTGATTAATTATATCAATAATATATTCTGAATTAACATTTTTAGTAATACAAAGAATATATCTATAAAATAGATTATTAAAACCTTCTAATTTTAAAAATCGAGAATCAAATTGATTTAAAACTTCATAAATTTCATTTGGTCTAAATTCTTCTTTATTATAAACTAATTTATTTAAACATAACAAAATATATGAATCTGCTGATAAATTATATTCTTTTGCTGCTTCGAAATATTTATATGCATTTAAATTATCAAAATTATTTTTATAATAATATCCTAAAGCTAAATTATCTAATTGAGACAAAATATTATTTTCTCCAAATAATTCTTTTGGATCATTTATATTAATTGTTATTAATGTTTCTTCTATTAATTTTTTCTTTAATCTTTTATTTAAATTTGAAAGGTTTATTAATTTTATTATATTTTTAAAATTAGAATTTACTTTTTTTGAATCTAAAGATATTTCTTCTATATTTTTTCTAAACAAATCAAAAGTTAATTCTTTTAAAGTCTTTAATTTAATTTGTTTGTGAATACTAGGATAAATTAATTTAATTATATCTAATAAAATAGAAGAAATAATATATTGAACATGATGATCACAAGAATTATTATTAATTAAATTTCTTGAATAAGAAAGCATTTGAATTAAATCATTTAAATCATCATTATTAATTTCATCTACATTTAAAACAGAATAAATTTTTAATAATAAATAATTTAAATCAAAAATAGTATTTTCTTGATCCATAAAAGGAGTAATTAATTTAAATTGATTTAAATTATCTTTTATAATTGATTCAAGTTTATCCATTAAAAAAGAAATATCATAATATTCTTCAACAGAAAAAAGACATAATTGAATTAATAAATTATACCAATTACAATTTTTAATAAAAATATCAGAATTATTTTCATGTGTTTGAGCTAACAACAAAAATATTTGACTAAGTTTTTCATTAAATGTAATTTTACCTGTAGAAGCTAATAATGATTTATTAAAAGTTTTTATTTTTATTTTATTATTCATTTGAGAAATTAATAATCCTAACATTGACATATTATTTAATCTACATTCCTTTATTGAATCAATTATTTGTCCATTTATTAATGAGAATATAATTTTATCATGTGGATTTTTTATGCTATCTTTTTTTATATTATAATTATTCTTTTGAGTTTCAATTAACCATTCTGTTAATTTTTTTCTTCTTATTTTTTTCACTTGTAAATTTTCTGAATTTATTATTTCTTCTTCTTTTAATTTTTCATTAGGATAATAGCAATTTAGAAATAATATTGAAAATAATTTTAATGAAGAAATTTCTCTTTCTAATCTATATACAAAGTTAGATATTTTATTTTTATTATTTTTATTTGAATTCATTTCATTTAATAATTTGATTCTTTTATTTTCTAATTCAGAAATATAACTATTAATTAAAATAGTATAATCATTAACTGACATTTTATTTATTTTTTCATTATTAAGTGAATTATTATCATCAATTACCATATTATTAATATCATCAAAATTTAAATTATTAATATCTTTATTTTTTCTTTTTAACATTTCTTCATATAAATTAATAAATGTTTCAATTGTTGATTTTTTATAATCATCATTATAAACATCTAAATCATTATTAGGTAAAAGTTGTTCTTCTTTTAAATTTATCATATTATTATTTTTAACTATTATAATCGAATTACCATTAATAGAAAAATTCTTCTTCATTGTTTTTTCTTCTTTTTCATTTATTTGATTTAAAAGATTATTATCAATAATTTCATTTATTTTTTCAGAAAGATGAAAATTTTGAATATTATCAAAAGAAACAAAATCATTATTTAATTGCATTTCATCAACTTGAATATTATCTTCATTCATTTCTTCATCAAAATTTTTTTCATTAATATTAATGTTAGATTCATCAAAGTGAAAAAATTTAGTATTTTGTTTTGGATCATTAAAATTAAAATTATATTCTTGTTCTCTGTTACTTAAATTTAAATTTTGAAAGTTTGAAAGATTTGGATTACTAATATTATCTCTAATATCATCTTTTTCATTAAATTTAAAATTAATAATATTATCTTGTTTTTTATTTGTATTAATTACATTCCCGCCATAAATATTTGAATAACTTTGATCATTGTCTAAAATAATTTTTTCATCTTGAAAAGTTTGTCTTTCATGAATTTTTCTTTGTTCTTCTTTTTCTATTAATTGTTGAACATTAATATCAGAAAAAGCATTTGTTTTAATTTCTAAAATTTTTTTATTTTCACCTAAAATTTCAGCATTATTTAAACTTAATAAAATATTTTGATTTTCATATAATTGTTTTTCATATCGTTCATTAAGGAAAAAACCAATTATTATTGTAGGAATATTAAATTGATAAGAACAACATTTTTGTAGTTCTTTACTAAATTTTATTGACATTTCATCAATTGTTAAACAATTCAATAAATCTAAATTTGATATATTGAATAATCCTCGTATTATTATATATCCATATGTATTTTCAAAACGTAATGAATAAACTGTTGAATAATTTTTACCCTGTTGATATAATTGATCATCTATATGAATTGTTAATTCTTTAGCTATATTATTATTTTCTTGACGAAGTCCATTAAAGTCAAATTTTACCATTTTATTTTTATTAAATATTTGAGGAATGATAAAATATAAAAATAATTTATATTTTTTTATTTTTTACTAATAAAAAAATAATAATGTTTATATTTTTAAATCCCTTTATATAAAAAAGCAAATAAAAATACTATAATTAGGAATAAAGCAATTAATATTCATAAAGCCTTTTATTAACTTGAAATCAATAACTATTTAAATCTCATATAACCAAAAAAAAAAAACTAATTAAATAATAAATAAATAAATTTTGAAAAAAAATAAAAAAATAAATGCAAAAAAGCATAGATTTCGATGATGGTTCTGATGAATTTCATGTAAAAGAATATAAAGAAAATTCAATAACAACATATTGGGAAAGATGGTTAATATTTAAAAAGAAAAGAGCAAAAGATTTTCAAACAGAACTTAGAAAACATCTTCCTCCATATTTTGATGCAAATGTGAATAAAATAAATGAATTTTCAATGAGAGAAAATGTATTTGATCCTCCTTGTCCACAAGAATTTTTAGAACATCTTTTAAATGGAATAATATTAAGAAATGAATTAGGATTATATAGATCAAAATATTTTTTTTATAAAGAATTACAACAATTATTAATTGAGTTTTTAAAATTATTTTATTTTCGAATGGATACTATAATTGATATTTTTCAAACTAATACTAAATTATCAGTTTCTAAAGAAAAATATCCTAGAATTGTTGTTAAATGTTCTAATTGTAATTTTTATGTTTTTATTGATATTCATTGTAATTTTTGTGAAAATGAATTTTTCTGTGATGAAAGTTGTAAAAAAATTTATTGGGAAAAACATAGGAAAAAATGTGTTAATTGCTTAAATAAATTACCTAAAATTATTGATCCTTTAAGAATTGAAGTTCATTTAAGTTCTGTTTCTTTTGGAGAAGAAATTGAAATTTATAATGAACATAATATGAAATTTAGTAAAATTATGAAAGGACAAATTTTATTGGCTTTTCTTTATAAAAGTTTAAGGAAAGACAGATGGTTTAGAAATAATAATTATTTATTTGAAGAAAAAATTGATAATAGTTATATTGTTATTAAAAGAGATAAAAAAGGAAAAAATGAACATTTTGATAGAAATAATAATAATAAGGATTCTAATGAGAAAAAAGATTTTCTTTATAAATTAGATATTTCTTTAAAAGACAGATATGAAGAAGATGAATATAGAGATTTATTAAAATTATCTGTTTTACAAGAATTAAAATTAAATTTTTATAAACTTGGTGCTTTACTTATTGATATATTATGTGAACAGCATAGTGATTTTTTTAAATATATAATTATATTCTCTTTTCCTTAATTTATTTTTTTTTATTTATTTAATAAAAAATTATAATAATATTATGTATTTTTTATAATTATTCCGACTTTTTTATTATTTACTATATAATATAAAAAAACATTAAATTCCTTCAATAAAATAAACAGAATTAAATTTGAAAATAAAAATGAATTCAAAGGAAAAAGGATTAAATTTCATTCAAGACATAATAATAAATTTAGAAAATACATATAAATCACCTGAAAAAGATATAAGAAGAAAATCAGAAAAATTTTTAAAAGAAGGAGAAAATAATATATTAAATTATTTTCCAATAGCTTTAGAAGTAATAAAATCAAATCAATTATCAAAAGAATTAAATAATTCTTTAGTAATATATATGAGAAATACAATAATAAATAAAAAAAATAGTAATGAATTATCAGAAGAATTTATAATAAATTTATTAAAAATAATAGTAGATTGTATTCTGGATACTTCTTATCCAGATAATTGTTTAAAAGAAATGAATAAATGTTTTGAAGAGTTAATAGAATATAATATAATAGAACAAAATACAAAAATAATAGAAGAATTAATGGAAATTTTTAAAAATCAAATTAATGAAAATGCAATTAATCCTTTATCATTTAAAGGATTAGCTTATATATTTGAAAATATTTTATGTTCTTCTTCGACTGATGAAAAAAATGCAGATAATATTATTACATTACAATTAACTTCAACTAATATTATGATTAAGAAAATTATTGAAATATTAAGAAATATACAAATTAATAATGACGATGATAGACAAAAAGTTTTTATTTTTTTAGATGAAATTAAAGTGATATTTGGTTTATTATTAAATATATCTGTCCATTCTCAAAAAACTTTTAAAAATTCAGATAAATTTAAAGATTTATTGATTGGAATTTTTACTGATTATGGTATTCAAATGATGGATATTAATTTTGAAGATAAAAATGATATTGGTTTTAAAATGAAAACTAAAATATTAAAATATATTATTTCAACAATCCCTTTATTACCTAATTTTATTCAAAATAAAGATTTATCATTAAGACATCAAAAATTAATAATGTATTGTATTAATACTTTAGAAACTCCTGGAATAATAAATAAAATAATTGGAAATACATTTTTTGAAAAATTCGCAGAACAAATGATTCTTTATTTAAAAAAAATAGGTTTTAGTGATTCTTTTAAACTCGATTTTGAAAAATATTTATTAAAATTAACTAAAAAAATTGTTATTCCACTTTTAGTTTCTAGTGAAAATGACTATATAGATGTTGAAAATGACGAAGAAGGAAATAATTATGCAAATTATATTTATGATATTGTTTTAACGAGAAAATCTAAAAATTTAAATGTTTCAAT
>JAEEGK010010150.1_pt1 | contig 21777 bp, 14 predicted proteins | sample 8958771 | NCBI WGS metagenome assembly JAEEGK01 (sample SAMN16246547, study PRJNA631951) | gut metagenome | biome: gut microbiome; feature: rumen; material: SC-attached | host: Bos | place: Iran: Karaj | collected 2018-10 | reverse complement strand
TTCCGACCAAGAAGAGCCAGGTGTTCTCTACCGCCGAAGACAACCAGCCGGCCGTGACGATTCACGTGCTGCAGGGCGAACGCGAATTTGCCCGCGACAACCGTACGCTCGGCAAGTTCGACTTGACAGACCTCCCGAAGAAGCCGCGTGGCGTGCCGCAGATCGAAGTGACTTTCGATATCGACGCGAACGGCATTGTGCACGTGTCTGCTAAGGACAAGGAAACCGGCAAGGAACAGTCCATCAAGATTACTTCTTCCAGCGGCTTGTCTGAAGACGAAATCAACAAGATGGTGAAGGATGCCGAAGCCAACGCTGCCAAGGACAAGGAACAGCGCGAACTGGTGGACATCAAGAACCAGGCCGAACAGATGGCTTACCAGGCTGAAGGCCAGCTCAAGGAATTTGGTGACAAGCTCCCGGCCGACACCAAGAGCCAGCTGCAGGCTGCTATCGACGACATCAAGGCCAAGAAGGACAACGGCACCAAGGAAGAGATCAAGGCCGCTATGGACAAACTCCAAGGCATGATCAGCTCCATGGCCCAGGCCGCCGGTGCAAACCAGGCTCAGCCGGGTCCGCAGCCGGGTGCTTCTGAACAGCCGAAGAACGACAAGAAGGGCGATGGCCCGGAAGTCGTCGACGCGGAAGTGGTGGACTAATAGGCGTGAGGTCGCTCGCAAGCTCGCTTTGAGGACGCTGCGCTCTGAGGAGTGAGCCTTGAAAGCGATCTCTTAAATGGTGTTTCCCCGTTTTTTGACCGGGAACACCTTTTTGCTATAGAATTTAACCTCAAAGGGGCTTTAGCCCCGACCTCAAAGTGCCTTTAGGCACGACCTCATTGCTCAAAGGGAGCCGCTAGGCGACCGACCTGCGAGCAAAGCGAGCGAAAAATGGCTGAAAAAAGAGATTATTACGAAGTTCTAGGTGTCGGCAAGGACGCGAGTGCTGATGAAATCAAGCACGCGTACAAGAAGCTTGCCATCAAGTACCACCCGGACAAGAACCCGGGCGACAAGGAAGCCGAAGAGAAGTTCAAGGAGGCTGCCGAGGCCTACGACGTGCTCAGCAACCCCGAAAAGCGTAAACAGTACGACCAGTTCGGCTTCAACGCCCCCGGTGGCGGTTTTGGTGGCGGCGGATTCGGCGGCCAGGGATTCTCTTTCGAGGATATCTTTGCGAACTTCGGCGATATTTTCGGTGGCGGATTCGGTTTTGGCGGCGGTGGCCGTCGTGGTGGCGGTCGCAAGGCCGGGCCTCCGCGCGGTAACGACTTGCAGATCAAGGTGGCGCTCAGCTACAAGGAAATCTTCGAGGGTTGCACCAAGAAGGTCCGCCTGAAACGCTACACGCCGTGTACGGAATGTAACGGCAAGGGCGGCTCCGACATCAAGACTTGCGATACCTGTCATGGAACGGGGCGCGTACGCCGCGTGTCCGGCGGGTTCTTCCAGATGGTTTCGGAGAGCGCCTGCCCCAACTGTAACGGCATGGGCGAAGTTATTGCCAAGCCGTGTCCGCACTGCCGCGGCGAGGGCCGTGTGCAGGAAACGGAAGAAATCTCCATCAAGATTCCGGCGGGCGTGAGCGAAGGCCAGTACCTGAACCTGCGTGGCGAAGGCAACTGCGGGCCTCGCGGCGGTGCCTGCGGCGACTTGCTGGCGGTGATTGCCGAGAAGCCCGACGACTTCTTCACTCGTGAAGGCGACGACCTGCATTGCGAAGTCAAGGTGCCTATCCACAAGCTGGTCCTTGGCGGTACGCAACGTATCCCGACGCTCGACGGCGGCGAAGTGCAGATCAAGATTGCGGCCGGCACTCAGGCGGGCAGCATTTTGCGCCTGCGCGAACAGGGCCTGTACCCGCTGAACAAGCGCGGAGACCGTGGAAGCCTCTACGTGACTATCGGCGTGGAAATCCCGAAGGACCTCTCCCGCGAAGAGAAGGAGCTCTACCAGAAACTCGCAGAACTGCGTCACGACAAGGAAACCGCGCAGGAAGAAAGTTTCCTCGAGAAGATGAAGAATCTGTTCAAGTAGAGACTAGGATCTAGAGACTAGAGGCTAGTTTCGCAATGTCATCTTGAGCGGACTATGTCCGCGAAGGATCCTGTTAAAGGAGATCCCCGCTCGGAGGCGGGGATGACATTACAGGAGGCGGGGATGACACTGCAGGATGCTGGAATGGCATATGTGTAGAAATCCCGGGCGGTGGTCCGGGATTTTTGCATGGTCAATGTCTAAAAGTAAACGCCGTAATGGGGTCGCGCTTTCAAGCTGCGGCCCTTTATGTCGTACTTGCGGACGTGATTCTTCTTAAGCGGGACCGGGGGATTTTTTCTAGGAACGCCTATTTTACGGCTATTTCCGCTGTTCCCCATCGCATTAATCCAGAGCTTCTCATAGTACACTTCGTATTTATAATAGTAGCTCGCAATGTACAAGTCCTGTACTTCGGGGAACCAGCCTTCGTATTCTGAATTCCATATCAGTCCGTTGAATATATCGGGTTCCGGAATAATGCTGGTCATAAACAAACCGTTGATAGTATGCCCGTTCCCATAAATAATCCCCACAAACGGATTGTCATGGTCGTTTAGAGGTTCCCACTCTATCATCTCATTATATCTGGAGTATTTAGGAGCCAATCCGCTTATTTCATCGTTAACGACTATATCGTTCATTATATTGATACATGCATAGACCGGCGGTTTTTCTTCAAGGAAACTGTTCGCGAACTCGTTAAAAAAGTACAGTTCATGGACGTTGGTAACCATGTAACAGCCGTTCGAATCTATCGCCGGTTTTTGGGCTTCAAAAATCCACTTGGCGCTAAGGTAAATCGTGTCGTACTTGGCGCTATAGGCTGTAAAAGAGGAGTTCAAGTAAGTATAAGAATGGACTGCATCGTACCAACCGCGGAAAACAAACCCTTCACGGGTCGGGTTTTTCAAGTAAATTTCATCTCCGTTCACGACCTTTTCTGGATTCACGGAATCCCCCATCGTGCCGCCGTACAAATCATAAATCATCGTGATTTCGCGGCCATTCCATTTGCCGATAAGGATAAAATCTTCTGTATTTCCATGCGGCAGTTCCGTTACGCGAGTCGTAAAGGTTGAATCCGTGTACCATCCCTCGAATGTAGCGCCGTCCCGTATAGGTTCTTCCAAGACGAACGTTGCAGAATCCGCATAGCGGTATTTAGGATTTGTCTTGGCACTAGGGCCGTAATTACCGTCGTTCACGTATGTAATGGAATACCCGCTTTCCCACTTGGCAAACAACCTCAGGTTCCCTTCTGTCGTCGAAGAAATATTTTCGACCGGAATCGTAAAGATGGAATCGCTGAACCACCCTTCAAAGACATCGCCTTCCTTTGTGGCCGGCATCAGCATCACCTCTTGCTGGGATGCGTAATAGGCGGGGTTGGATGGATCGTTGACTCCATTGTTCAGATAATACCGAATATCGTAATAAGCCCCATTCAGTTTTGGGCAGGCATCCCCGGAGTCTTGGGTCCATATGGGAATTTCGGTGCCGTTCTTCAATTTTTCCAGGACGGTTCCGTTCGCAAATTCCGAGGCCGGAACGGGAGTTGCCTCAAAACCATTGTTCGGGAAATTTTCCGGGTAAAAAACATTTTCGAACGTTGCGTCATCTTTCGAAAGGACAACGCAACTTTTCTTCTGTTGCAAGCCGATTCCCGAGAAAGTCTTCGCCACATCAATTTTGCCCGCAAAGAATGAATTCTTGATGGAAACCATGTCCATCTTTCCAACAAGTCCCCCACCTTCCTCGCCCCTTAAATATCCGGCGGCATAGGAGTTTTCTACAACGAAATTAGAAGAGGGTGCTGTATATGCATAAGCGTTGCTTCTGGGAGCATGCGCCACATCCAGACAGGGGTCGCCGTATAAATCTGCGGATCCAACAAGTCCTCCGACATAGCCGTAGGTAGCGACTACGGTGGCGGTACTGAATACATTCTTCAGCAGAAGAGAAGAATGAACACTTGATACAAAGGAGCCAGCATCTCTGCCGCTGAAGTATGAATCTACAATCCCTAGATTCTGGATAACCAGATCTGCGTTTGTTAGAAGGAGTCCCACATTGCCATATAAGCCCGATATAGTATGACCGTTCCCTTCAATAACCCCGTAAAAGGATCTAAATGGTTCCCACCAATAGAAATCTCCTTTGTTAAGGTTGCCATCCGGTGTCAATAGATTTTCATTGACAACGATATCATTCTCGATGAACATGCATCTTTTTCGTAGATACGAGTTTTCGACAACCTTCACGGCGCCATACAGTTCTGCTGCATCGTGAATTAGATAACAGCCCGATTCGTCTTGCTGCGGAGTTTTGGATACTACACCCCAGCGTGCATGGATTTGAAGTACGTTTCCGGGTGTATGATTGGGCTTGTCAATTGAAGAAAGGCTAGACAACTTGTAATTGATGTCAAGACGGTTGTCGTTATTCGTCCAATACCAGCCCAGGAACTCGTAACCTTTCCTAGTAGGCGGCAACAGGCCATATTTAGTGGAAGTGTTATAATCGTATATAAAGTAGGTTATGTTATTCGGGTTGTTTACGCCGCCCTGCAAGTCATAATCGATATAGACGGTATCACCGTTTTCTATGGCGAAGACGGTTGCTGCAAAGAAAAGAATGGCAAAAAAAATCTTTTTTGACATAAATCCCTCTTGTTTTACTCCAATACCGCCATATACCTAATCCTAATATATGATTAATTTGGCGAATTTGATACACCTGGAGGTTATTTTGAGGGATTTTCCATTGACACAGGGCTAAAAATAGACAACGGGGAAGCCTTCACGGTATTCCTTGACAATGTACGGGTGCGTCTTGGCGTACTCGAAAATTTGTTCGCCGAGGCCGCCCTGCACGAGATCCATGAGGGCCTTATCCGGGGTCGCGCCGATGCTTGGGCACGTGGGCGTAAGCGCGATGACGAGTTCGCCATCTTTGTCCATAATGCGGAGCGGCCAGATGGAGCAGTCGAAGGGTTTGTCTTCGGGCTTTAAGATGCAGCCTTTGTGCGGGTCCAGGAAGGTGCAGGGAACTGCTTCTTCGGGGTCGTCGGTGCGGTAGCCGCCAAGGATAATTTGGCCGTCGCGGAACTCCCCCACCACGCCGTATTCGTTGGGGTTGCTGAGTTTTTCGGCGACTTCGGGCGGGAAAAGCGGGGTTTCCCAAAGGCTCTGCCTGCGGAAGGAGCAGCAGAACTTGCAGGCGGCGCAGGAGAATTTTGATAAAATCTTGGAAAGCATATTATGCAGGGAGATCCCCGCCTTCGCGGGGATGACAATAATGGTCGCGGGCTTGACACGTGGCGTGCATTTTATCGAGAATCGTCTGCGGGTAGTACGAGAGCTTTGCCTTGCGGAGGCCTTCGATGTTGATATCCTCTTCGCGGTTGATGAATTTTGCTCCGGCAGCCACGAGGCGTTCAGCGAAAAGCTTGTTTATAATCGCGTACCCGCCATTCACCGCATATTCGTCGATGACTTTTTCGAAGTGTATATCCCATGCACCGGGAGCTATTTCGGAAGCCATTGTCATGCCGACAGGCTTGCCTTCGACATAGAGCACTGCGCCATTCAAGCCAAGTTTATCGAAGTTTTCCAAAGCCTCCACGATGGCGCAGTATTCCGCATGGCGAGACTTTTCGTCTTCGGAGCGTTCGGCCCAGGCGGCTTCTTCACACTCGCAGGTGCATTCACAGTCGGTGTCGCTGGATTCGCCCAAGGTTTCGATGTAGAGCCAACTCTTTTCGACCGTGAGCGCATCCGCGTAATTTTCGGGCGTAAGCGGGCGAATTTCGTAGTCCGAATAAGTCCTGTTGAATCGGGAAACGTGGTTGCGCTTTTTCTTGTACTGGTTGCCCGCAAGAGACGCGAGACCTTCGGCAAAATAGATGTAGTCGCTATCGCCGCGATTTTCTTCGAAATGAAGGGTATCAAAATTTTCCCGCAGAATCTGTGCCCGAGGTTCGTCGACTAGGCAGAATTCCAGCGGACGGCCCGATTCGCGGGCATCTTCGGCAATCAACTTCAAGGCAGCCTGCGGCTCCCCTGTCCCTAGCGGGAAAGCATAGCCCCGGCGACTCCCCTGCCCGTTGTAGTAGCGGAACAGGAACCCGTCTTGCAACGCAATCTGCGTGCCGTACTTTTTGCGCAACAGAAAGATGTTTGCGAAACTTGCGTCACTGCCGGTATAGCCCGAGTCGGCCACGGCATTTGCCACCGCCACCCGGTCAGAAAGCTCTGGAGCCTTAAACTCTATCATCTTCCAGAAAATACAATTTTGCGGCTCCAAAATCAAATAGGGTTCTAGAAGTAAACGCCGTAGTTGGGGCGCACTTTTGCGCTGCGGCCCTTGATGTCGTACCTGCGGGCGCGTTTCATCATGTTCTGCGCCGGAACTGGCTTTCTAGAAATGCTTACAGGTCCACCTTTCACGTTGATCGGGACCTTGCAATCATACGTAATTTGGCCATAGGTGGAGTTTTCGATGAATAAATTCCTGACTTCAGGATATTCCCCGTTGCTTGGCTTGTTCATTACCAACCCGTAAAATGGATCTGAATCTGGATACCAGTATGGCATGTACAGGCCGTAGATTGTATGGCCGTTCCCGTAAATGGTCCCGACGAAGGGATTGTTCAGGTTCATTGGATACCAGTCAGAAGATTCAAAGTATCGATGGGTATAGCCCGGGTTCACGAGAATATCGTTCATGATCTTGATACATGAATTTGCAGGCGGTTTTACGCCGATGACTTCATTTGCGACTTCGTTGAAATAGTACAGTTCATTGGCGTTTGTCACCATATAGCACCCATCGGCATCTTTTGCCGGCTTTGCAGGAGCGACAATCCACTTGGCGTATATGTATTCATAATCATACCGCGTATTGACTACGAAAAGTTGTTCTGCTTCACCCAACTGGTGTTCATCGGTCTCGTTCGAATGGAACCACCCCTGAAACAGGTAACCGTCCCGTTTCGGAGCCTTAAGAAGGATTGTATCGCCGTTCAGGACTTCCTGCGGATAGTAGCCCTCCGTTACAATGCCTCCGTTCAGGCTGTAAATGAGCTGAATTTTCCTGCGAATCCATTTTGCATAAAGGACAATGTCTTCGGTGTTGCCCGTCGGCAATTCCGTCACACGGACCATGAAAGTGGAATCCAAATACCAGCCATCGAATGTTCGCGCCCCACCATCGATATCCCAGGGATCCCTAAGTAGATAAGTTGCAGAATCCGCATAACGGTAAGAGGGGTTGCGTGACATTTCATTGTAATTTGCCCCGTCGCTTATATAAGTAATGGAATAACCGCTTTTCCACTTGGCGTAATATACCTGGTCGCCCTTGGCCGAGGATGGCGTCGCCGTTACCGGGGTTGTATAATTGGAATCGGAGAACCATCCTTCAAAGACATCCCCCTCCTTTGTAGCAGGCTGCAACGATACTTCCTGTTTTGGCGTATAGTATTTAGGGTTGGATGCATCGTTTTCGCCACCATTCAAAACGTATGTAATGTCAAAATACGGAGCGTTCAATTTCGGGTACTCATCCTCCACGATGGTCTGCGACCAAATAGCATACTCGCTCCCGTCCAAGAGTTTTTCAAGAACGGTGCCGTCCACAAAATCCAATGCGGACATGGGCGTAGCTCCAGAATCGGAAGCGCCATAATCATCCAAATAAAAAACATTTTCAAAAGAAAAGGCATCTCCCACAAGTTCCGTACACTCCAGCTCCATCTTTTTTGCTATAGGGGAAAAATCCTCTTTTATGTCGGCGGTTCCCGCAAAAAAGGAATTCTTGATTGATATTGCATCGGTTTCTCCGACCAAACCACCACCTTTTTTCCCGGACATGTGCCCTGCATAATAAGAATTTTCAATAGACATTAAATAATAGTAAACAGATCGAATAATGGATGTTTTTCTTGCCATCGGCGGCCTGTCATACACCATTCCAAGATCGTCATCCAAGCATGCACTAATGAAAGTATTCGCTGATCCGACCAAGCCACCCACATCATAACCGGAAGTGCTCACCAAGGTGGCCGTACTAAACACATTCTTGAGCGATAGCTCGTACGAGCTTGCGGCAAAAGAGGCAACATGAATTCCCTCAAAGTAAGAATCGATAATGCCCAAATTTTGAATTTTTGCGTGCGAGACTTCGTCGACAAGAGCGACATTGCCATATAACCCCGATATGGTGTGGCCATTGCCCTCGATAATCCCAGAAAAATAGCCTTCAATGGGATTCCACCAAAAATGGTCCCCGTCGTTTAGAGAGCCATCGGCAGCAAGGAGGTCTTTATTGACAACGATGTCGTCTTCGATGGAAATACAGACTTTCTCAAATTTTTTTGCCAGGCTATCGGCAATTTGCACGGCTCCATAAAGTTCCGCAGCGTCGTGGACATGCATGCAACCGGAAGCGTCCTGTTCCGGTCTTTTTGAAACCACTCCCCAACGGGCATAAACGGGAATTCTATGGTCCTTGGATAAATAAATCGAATTGCACAGGCGAATGCCATCCATACTATAGTTGTCGCCAAACATGTCCGAATCCAGGTACCAGCCTATAAATTCGAAACCTTCCTTGGTCGGCGGCTGCAAGTCTATCCAGCCACCATCATCTCCGATGCATTCATAAGAAGATATATTGGCAGGATGGTTTGTTCCGCCCCGTAAGTCATAATCGATGTAGGTGATTGTCGAGCTAGTTTGGGCGAACGCATTTCCGGCGAGGAAAAGCGAAAAGACGAGAGGACAGATGACTTTTGACATAAAGCCCCAGCATGAAAGACTCTCTCTCTTTCATCTCGAAATATATACATAATTGAGGATAGCGTTATTTTTTAAAGGAAAAAAAAGAGATTATTGCAATTTTTAGTGACATATATCTCGAATCTATTCCGCTTCCTGCTGGAGTTGCGGGATAAGTTCCGCAGACCATTCTTCAAAATCGCCGGCTTCGATGTGGTCGCGGGCCTGTTGCATCAAGTGCAGGTAGAAATGCAGGTTATGGAGCGTCGAAAGCGTCCAGCCGAGAGGTTCCTTGGTCTTGAAGAGGTGGCGCACGTAGGCGCGGGTGTAGTTTTTGCAGCAATGGCAGTCGCATTCCGGGTCGAGCGGGCGGTTGTCATCGGCGAACTTGGCGTTCTTGTAGCGGAGCACTCCCCTGCTGGTGTACACAAGGCCATCCTGGGCATTTTTCGCAGGCAGAATGCAGTCAAACATGTCGACCCCGCGCTTGATGAGTTCCAGCAAGTTCCAGGGCGTACCCACCCCCATCACGTAGCGGGCGCGGTCGGCAGGTAGCGAATTTGTGCAAAAATCCGCAATTTCGTACATGGTCTCCACGGGTTCGCCTACAGAAAGGCCGCCCATCGCATAGCCATCGGGAGCGATTTCCTTGAGGGCGTCGATAGACTTTTGGCGAAGTTCCTTGTGCATGCCGCCCTGCACGATTCCGAAGAAATACTGCGGGTAATCGTGGACCGGCGGGTTCTTTTCGAGCCAGTCCACTGCCCGGCGGGTCCATTTGAGCGTGTAGTCGAGCGACTGCGAAGCCTCCTCGACGGTGCTCGGGTAAGGAGTGCATTCGTCGAAGGCCATGATGATGTCGGCACCGATTTCGCGCTGGGCCTTCATCACCGATTCCGGGGTGAACATGTGGCGCGAGCCGTCCAGATGGCTATGGAATTCCACGCCCTCTTCGGTAATGTGGCGCAACTCCTTGAGGCTCCAGACCTGGAATCCGCCGCTGTCGGTGAGCATCGGGCCGTTCCAGCCCATGAACTTCTGCACGCCGCCCATCTTGGCCACGAGTTCCGTGCCCGGGCGCAAGTACAGGTGGTACGTGTTCGCCAAAATGATTTGCGCCTGCATTTCGTGCAGGTCACGAGAAGAAAGTCCCTTCACGCTTGCAAGAGTGCCCACCGGCATAAAAATCGGCGTTTCGATGGTGCCATGGGCTGTTTGCAGGCGACCACGGCGAGCCTTGCTGCGGTCGCTTGTCTTGACGAGTTCGAAGGGATTCTGGTTCACGGGCTAAAGATTACTCACCGTTCATCGTGATTCAAGGAGTTTCTGGACAGATTGGGCGAAGGCCTGCAAACTGGGGTCACGAGCGCCCATCAGCAGAATCGTGTCGCCCGGCTGGGCGCATTCCACCATTTTCTTGGCGCATTCATCGCGATTTTCGATGTAGATGGCTTCGCAGCCCTTCAGCAACAGGTCGTCGGCGAGGTCGCCCGCACTGATATCGCGGGTAACGGTACCGCCGGCATAGTAGATTTCGCTAAAGAACATCATGTCGTTGTCGCGGTCGTCGTCAAAATCTTTGGGACGGAGCGTCTTCGAGATGAATTCGACAAGGTCGTTGCGCAGGAATCGCGTAGGACCGAAACCATGCGGCTGGAACCAGGCAATCACGCGGCCATCGGTAAAGTCCTGGGCGCTCTTGATGCTGGCTGCAATCTTGGCGGGGTTGTGCGCGAAGTCGTCCACAAGCGTGACCCCGTTGAACGTCCCCAAAATCTGGTGACGGCGGAATACGCCGGGGAAAGTGGCGAGTGCGTCGGCACAGGTATGCAGGGAAACTCCCGCAAACAGGGCGGCGGCCGTCGCGGCGAGCGCGTTTTCCATATTGTGCTTGCCCGGGAGCGGCACGACAAACTTCACGAGTTCGGCCTTGTGGCGCACGCGGAACTGGATGGAGGTGCCGACAGACTTGAAGTCGGTGCCCTGCACGCCCACGTAGCTTTCGAAGCCGAAATCGAATTCGCGGCCTGCGCTGAACTTCTTGGCGAGCGGGTTGGCGTCGTTCACGATGAGGATTTTCCCGTTATCGAGGATGTTGTGGCTAAACTTGAGGAAGATTTCCTGGAGTTCGCTCATTTCCTTGTGGTCCTTGTCGACGTTCAGAATGAGCCCGATTTCGGGTTCGTAGCGTACGAGCGTCCCGTCGCTTTCGTCGGCCTCAACCACGAGCCATTCGCCCTTGCCGCTCACGGCGTTGCCGATCTTGCCTTCTTTTTGCAGATTCACGAGGCCAGCACCCGTCATCACGGAGGGCTGGAGGCCGGCATACTGCAAGATATGGAAAATCATCGCGGTCACGGTGGACTTGCCGCTGGTGCCGCTCACGGCGATAGTTTTTGCCTCTTTCGAAATCTTCGCGAGCATTTCGCTGCGGTGCATCACCGGGATTCCAAGTTCCTTGGCGCGCTTGAGGTCGGGATTCGTGTCCTCGATGGCGGTGCTCACCACCACGGCGGTCAGTCCTTCGGTTACACCCGAGCCGTCTTGTGCAAAGCACTTGATACCGCAATCTTCGAGCTGGCCCATGACGAGCGGTTTTTCCATTTTACCGGCAAGGAACTCGCCAAATTGACGGTCGGACCCGCTGATAGAAACACCCTTGCCAACAAGATACTGGGCGATGGCACTCATGCCCACGCCCGCAACACCGATAAAGAAATAGGATTCCATGCGATAAAATTAAAAAATTATCGCATCTTCTGTATTGCCCCGAAAAAAATGTTCTGCTTGTTATTTATGCACCGGTTTTCGCGGTGTACGATGAATGCTCGGGCGTCTGTTACCCGGATGCAAAGGCATGACCTTGGAGGTAGCCGAAAGGGTGTGCTCGATTTTTTCCTCGCCGAAGGAGGAATACTGTCCCGTAAAAAGTCTGTTGTCTATAGCCATAAATCGTACCTGTGAAAGCGAAAATGGAAAAAGCTAAATGAAGAGAAGTGATAATTATTCAAGATAATCTATTTCGTCAAAAAAAACAAATGAACAATTCCGTTTTTTGGGCAAACAAGCGTACTTAAACGTTTTTTTACATTTCTTTTTTGCCAAAAAGCCCATTTTTAGGTATATTTCGGCACATGAAATTCGTAGCAAGCATCAACTTCTGGTGGTGGCAGGCCCAATAAACGGAGCCTGGTATTTTTGGTACGGTTTTCAAAAGAAGCAGGCTCCTCAAAGGGAGCCAATTTTTTTGCAAAAATTTTGGAAACCCGGCAAAGAACCTGAAACTGACGCAAACTACAACAAAGAAAGGAAAATAAAATGAGAAACTCGCTCAAGCTCGACGGCCCGGTCAAGACTTACCTCGACGAAAACGAACTCCCGAAGGCATGGTACAACGTCCGTGCCGACATGAAGAAGAAGCCCGCTCCGCTGCTGAACCCCGGTACCGGCAAGCCGGTAACCTTCGAAGACCTGCAGCCCGTGTTCTGCGACGAACTCATCAAGCAGGAACTCGACAACGACACCCGCTTCTTCGAAATTCCCGAAGACATCCTCACGTTCTACAAGATGTACCGTCCGTCGCCGCTGGTCCGCGCCTACTTCCTCGAGCAGGCCCTCGGCACTCCGGCCCACATCTACTACAAGTTCGAAGGCAACAACACCTCGGGCTCCCACAAGCTCAACTCCGCCATCGCCCAGGCCTACTACGCCAAGAAGCAAGGGCTGAAAGGTGTGACGACCGAAACGGGTGCAGGCCAGTGGGGCACCGCCCTTTCCATGGCATCCGCCTTCTTCGGCATCGACTGCCAGGTCTACATGGTGAAGGTCTCCTACGAACAGAAGCCGTTCCGCCGCGAAGTCATGCGCACCTACGGTGCCTCCGTGACCCCGTCCCCGTCCATGACGACCGACATCGGCAAGAAGATCAACGCCGAATTCCCGGGCACCACGGGTAGCCTCGGCTGCGCCATCTCCGAAGCCGTGGAAGCCGCCGTGAAGCAGGAAGGCTACCGCTACGTCCTCGGTTCCGTGCTGAATCAGGTGCTCCTCCACCAGTCCGTCATCGGTCTCGAAACCAAGGCCGCCCTCGACAAGATTGGCGTGAAGGCCGACCTCATCATCGGTTGTGCCGGCGGTGGTTCCAACCTCGGTGGTCTCGTGAGCCCGTTCGTCGGCGAAAAGCTCCGTGGCGAAGCCGACTACGACATTCTCGCTGTGGAACCGGCAAGCTGCCCGAGCTTCACTCGCGGTAAGTACGCCTACGACTTCTGCGATACCGGTAAGGTTTGCCCGCTCGCCAAGATGTACACTCTCGGCTCGAGCTTCATCCCGTCTGCCAACCACGCCGGTGGCCTCCGCTACCACGGCATGAGCAGCATCCTCTCTGAACTCTACGATCAGGGCCTGATGCGTGCAACGTCTGTGGAACAGACCAAGGTATTCGAAGCCGCCAAGCTCTTCGCCCAGACCGAAGGCATCCTCCCGGCTCCGGAATCCAGCCACGCTATCCGCGCTACCATCGACGAAGCCCTCAAGTGCAAGGAAAACGGCCAGGCCAAGAACATCGTGTTCGGCCTCACCGGTACGGGTTACTTCGACATGGTTGCCTACCAGAAGTTCAACGACGGCGAAATGAGCGACTACATCCCGACGGATGAAGACATCGCCAAGAGCCTCGCCCAGCTTCCGAAGGTTGAGGGTTAAGCCCTAATTTGTCATCGCGAGGCTTCGCTTTGCGAAGCCGTGGCGATCACAATCCCGCATTAAATTAACGCCCCGGATTCAAATCCGGGGCTTTTCATATCCAGAGAAATCCCTAGTTCTTGCGGCCTGTCACGCAGTAGCGGAATTCACGGCCGTTTTTCTTGTAGCGGATAAATACCGCCTGTTCCTTCTTGTCGAAGTACAGCTTGGGCTCGCTTGTACCCATAGGACGCACTTGCTGCAAGAGCCCGATAGCCGTTGTGCTGCTGTCCAAATCCGTAGAATCGTCTGCCACGGCATACCAGCGTGCCAAATCCAGGCTTGCCGTCGCCTCGGTCGGCGGAGTCGTGAGGTTTGCGCCATAATTTGCATTGTTCAGCATGCCGTCGTCGACCATGCCGTAGAAGATTCCCTTGGAAATTTCCTTGCTGAAGTTGTTCTCGAGGTCGCCACGCAGCTGCGCCGTCCCGCTGATGGTCTTGTATTCAAGCGGCCACATTACGCCGTAGACCTGCGCATCGCCCGAGATTTCGCTTTCCCTGATGACCGAAAGTGCGCCGACCTTTGCGTTTCCGCTGATGCTTCCGCTTACGAGCCAAGCATCTTCTTCAAGTACAGCATCGTCGCTGACCGACCCAGCACTCATGAAGGCACGACCGCGGAGCACTGCATTCCCGCTGACCGATCCCCCGTCCACGACCGCGAAGTCTTCGATGCGGGCCTTCCCCGTGAGGGTCCCGCCATTCACGACTGCATTCGGCCCGACAAACACCGTGGAGGCCACACTCGCCTTGTTGCTCACCCATCCCCCGCCGTTGCTGTGCTGCTTGTAGCCGCTTGTGTTCGCGGGTTTCCAGAAATCCTTGTTGTAGCCTTCGGGCGTACCGTTAACCACTTCGATCATGTACGGGTAGCGGTAGATGCTGTAGTAGAACTGGTCCCACATAATGGTCTGCATCTCGGTCGGGGTCGCCGTCACGGCAAGCCATAGCGCCTTGTCGCTATCCTTCGTCTCGATTTCGAGGTTGAAACCCTTGCCGTGTTTCATCTCGCTGTAACGCGGCGTACCGTCGCTGCCTTCGGCCACGAGGCCTACCGTCCAGCCCGAAGCCGGGTCGGGCAGAGCATCCGGAGCGTAGTTGCACCACTTGTATTTTTTGCCCAGGTAGTCGTCCTCGTTGTCGCCAAAGCAGGTGTACCCCTTGACAGTCGGCTTGTCCTGCACGATGCCGCGGAACTTGACCGTCACCTTCCCCGCCTTGTCCGGATAGATGCGGACGAGGTTGTAGCCCCAGCGCTGCGGAGCCCAGTAGCTCGGGGTGATGTATTGGTCCAGGCATTCCTCTTCCACGCCTTCCCCCGGAACCTGATCCGGACACGGAATCTTGTTCATCATTGTGATGCGGGCGTGATTGCTGTACGGGTAGCCTACGCCGACACTGCGCCGCGTAGAAAATTCATAGTCGCCCCAGGCCTTCTTGTAGAGTTTTTTCTTGGCGGGCGTGTATTCGAGCGTCGCCTGCTTCATCGCGAACTTGCCGAATTGCTGGTTCAGGCTATCGAGAGTCCAGTTGTAGACCATCATCATCGCGCTGAAGGGAGTCTGTTCCATGCGTCCGGCCTCGCCGTCCTTGATGGATTCCGTCCAGATGCGGTTCACTTCCTTGACCCCTTCTATTCCGCCGCCGAATTCCTCTTTCAGGTGCTCCATGAAATGCCAGTTGCAGTAGCGGTCTCGCGTGGAACCGTAATAGAGGAACGGGAAATCGATGAGGTATTCGGAACAGCCGGGAGCCTCATTCGGGATGAACTGGTGCATCATCCAGTTGGCGTGGGATTCGCAGACCCACCCGGTATGGCTGTTGTTGCCCATCCAGCCGGTAAGGCTCTGCATGCCGTGAGCATATTCGTGCGCGAGGCCAGAACGGTCCTTGAGCGAGCCCTTTCCGAGCCAGATTCCCGGAGAGCATCCCGCATCGGTGCAGGCTTCGCTGTTGTCACCGCCATAAAGGGCGCCCATCTTTTCGTCGTCGAATACATAGACCGCCACTTTCAGCTTGTTGTCCGGATCGCCAGGCTGGGGCAGCATCCACTGGAGGGAGTCGTGGTAGAAAACAAAAACGCTTTCGAGGATATCCAGGCCCTTTTGCGCCTCGTCGCGTGAGACGCCGACATTGTTCGTGGAGCCGTCGTCGTACTTGGCCTTGCGGCAAATTTCGAAATGGTCGGAAGCAAGGATAAGCGTATGCCCTTTTGTCTCGCACACGGGATTCCAGGTGACAGCGTTAGCGCCGACAAAACCGCCCAGAACAGCGAAACCGATTGCCCATTTTTTCATCGTAATACCCCTATCCGAACCGCCAAAGCCTTTCTTCATAAATGAATATATTCTTTTTCAGCGTTTGCGGGACAAATACGGGCGGAGAATAATCAAAATAAAAGCAAAACGTCCGGGATGAACCCCGAACGTCTGCAGAAATTTGCCTTTTGCGGCGCTTTAGCCAAGACGGTTATTGACTTCGTCCCAGTTGACGATGCTCCACAGCGCCTTGAGGTAATCCGGACGACGGTTGCGGTAGTCGATGTAGTAGGCGTGTTCCCACACGTCGAAGGTCAGCAGCGGCTTGAGGCCCTTGGTGAGCGGGTTCTGGGCATTGCCTTCCTGCGTAATCACGAGCTTGCCGCTAGCATCGACGGAGAGCCAGACCCAGCCGGAACCGAAGAGGCCGGCACCTTTCGCCTGGAATTCTTCTTGGAACTTTTCGAAGGAGCCGAAGTCGCGAACGAAGGCTTCCGCGATCTTACCTGTCGGGGCGTTGTCAGCCTTCGGGGCGGCAAACTGCAAGAAGTACATGGAGTGGTTCAGGAACTGGCCTGCATTGTTGAAAACACCACCTTCGGCCGTTTTCACAATTTCTTCAAGAGACTTGCCTTCGAAGGCGCTGCCCGGGAGGGCCGCATTCAGGTTGTTGAGGTAGGTCTGCAGGTGCTTTCCGTAGTGGAATTCGATGGTCTCCGCGCTCAGTGCCGGGGCCAGGTCTGCGCCCGCGTACGGGAGAGCGGGCATTTCAAATTTTCCGTTGATGGGTTGGGTCATTGTGTCTCCTTTTCGCGGCTACGCCGCAATGTGAGGTGTAAAATCAATTAAATGCTTGTCTCTATATAGTCTCGTCTAAACGTTCCGTTGCCGAGCAGGATGTCGATGGGCAACTTCTTGAATTCATATTCATAAGGCGGCTGTTTCCAGGCAAAATCGTTCGGGTACTCATTGAAGATGTACTGCAAAAGTTTCACCGCCATATCAAAACTGCGGAACTTGTCGCGGTCGAGCACGTGTATCTGCGCACCGCCGCAAATCTGGCCTGCGCCCTTGTGGAACGTGGGCTGGAAGTAGTTTTCGCGGAAGTAAACTCCGGGGAGTTTGAGACCGTTCATATACTTGCAGAGCTTGACGGCATCGATGAACGGTGCACCGAAAATTTCGAACGGGCGCGTGGTGCCGCGGCCTTCGCTCACGTTGGTCGCCTCGAACAGGCACATGCCCGGGTAAACGATGGCGGTATCGAGAGTCGGCATGTTCGGGCTCGGCAGAATCCACGGAAGTCCCGTCTGGTCGTACCACATCTTCTTATCGTAGCCTTCCATGCCGAGCACGTAGAGTTCGCACTTCGGGAAGCGTTCTTCCTTGAACTGGACGGCCAATTCGCCAATCGTTTTCGCATGGCGCGTGCGGATGCTATGCAGGCCCACGAAACTCGTGTAATCGAGGTCCAGCACCGGGCCTTCCTCATCGATACAGTTGATGGGGTTCGGACGGTCCACCACGATAACGGGGATACCGGCCTTTTCGCAGGCCTTCATGCACAGGAACAGCGTCCAGATGAACGTGTAGTAACGGGCACCCACATCCTGCAGGTCCACGAGCATCATGTCCACATGGCTGAGCATCTCGGGGGTGGGTTCGCGGTGTTCACCATACAGGCTGTAGACAGGAATTCTCAGTTCGGGGTCGGTGTAACCTTCCCACTCGATCATGTTATCCTGGGTATGCCCCTTAATGCCGTGCTGCGGGCCAAAAAGCGCAGAAAGCTTGAAAAGCTTGCCGTCGTATTCCTTCAGAAGGTCGAGGGTATAGCGTAAATCGGGCAGAACTGAAGCCGGGTGGAGGACTGCGCCAAGGCGCTTGCCTTTAAGATTTGCGGGAAAAACTTTTTCAAATCGTGTAAGAGCGAGGGAAATCATGAGATAGAGGCTAGGATTTAGAATCTAGGGGTTAGGGGTGTGCAAAGTTGTTTTTCTTAATATATAATTCTTTTGGGTCCCTGATGGTGTGGTTTATAATAGCCGAAGCCGCTTTTTTCTAGATTATTTGGCATGAAAAAAGCTATTAAGATTACCCTGATTTCCCTTGTCGCCTTGATTGTCCTCGTTCTCGCGGCCCTCAAATTCGCCCCGGGATTCATCAAGGATTACGTAGTAGCCCATTCCGAAGAGTTTATCGGTCGAAAAATCGCGATTGAAGACGTCAGTCTCAATCCGTTCACGTTCACCGTGAATGTCGACAAGTTCGCCCTGCTCGAACCGGACGGCACGACCCCGTTTGTCGCCTTCGAGAAGTTCCGCATCAACGTGGACCCGCTCAAGATTGTAACAAAGACCGCCGCCGTCAGCGAAATCTACATGAAAGGCCTCTACGTACACGTGACGCAGAACGGGGACAAGTTCAACTTCAGCGACATCCTGGATTTCCTTGCCAAGGCGGACTCCGCCTCCCCCGACACGGTCGCGGTCGACACGACAGCATCCGACACCGGCATGGTCAACGCAGCAGAAATCGCAAAAGGCCTCCCGGTCAACATTTCCGTCAAGAATATCGTGTTCGAGAACGGCAACATTATATATGAAGACAAGAAGATTGGTTCCAAGATCCATATCAAGGACTTTGGCGTGGCCATTCCGGCAGTCTACCTGAGCAACAAGCAGACGGACGTGGGCGTAAGCCTCAAGTTTGCCGACGGCGGCGACTTGAACGTCAAGGTGTCTGTCAATGCGGCAACAAACGACTTCAACGTGAACGTGGGCCTCAAGGACTTCGCCCTGGCCTGCGGCAAGCCCTACCTGAACGACTTTATTGCCTACAAGGACTTCAGCGGCAGCGTCTCCACCGACATCTCTGTCGCGGGCAACCTGGGCGATGTGCTCTCGAGCAACGTGGGCGGCGTCGTTTCCGTTGACAACGTTGTCCTGACCGAAACCAGCGGCAAGACTATCGGCGTAAAGCATGTCGGCGTTGGAATCGGCAAGGCAAACTTGAACGAGAACAAATTCCTCATTGACTCGGTGATTGTGGATGGCGCATACGCCCACCTCGACATGTACAAGGACGGCAAGACGAACATCGACGTGCTGCTCGCCCCGCTGAACAAGAAGTCCGCTGCACCGGCCGACAGCAGCGCTCCCGACACCACGGCCAAGGAAGAAGCGAAGCCCGCACCGGCCAAGAAGATGGTCGCCAAGGTCGGCAAGCTCTACGTCCACAACACCAAGGTCAGCGCGAACGACCAGACCCTCACGAAGCCCTTCAACTACACGGTGAGCGGCATTACCGTGAACGGCTCGAACATCAACTTCGACACCCCGTGCACCGTAAACGTCACTGCGGCATTCCCCGAAGGCGGAAGCGTTTCGGTCAAGTACAAAGGCGCTTTGAGCGATATCGGCACGATGGACGCCTACATCAGCGTGAAGAACCTCGCCCTGAAGCACTTCAGCAACTACAGCCTCCACTACACGGGCTACCCGATTAGCGCCGGTACGATGGCCTTCGCGAGCGAGAACAAGATCCAGGACTTCAACCTGGAAAGCAAGAACACCATCGATATCTACAATATCGACGTCGGTGACAAGGACGATTCTGTCGACCCGGAATTCATGGTCCCGATGAAGGTTGGCCTGTACATTCTCAAGGACAAGAACGACAAGATCCAGTTCGACGTGCCGGTCAAGGGCAACATGAAGGACCCGGAATTCTCCGTGCTGAAGATTATCTGGAAGACCGTGATGAACCTGATTATCAAGGTGGCCGTATCCCCGCTGAAGGTTGTGGGCAATGTCGCCACGACCGGAGCCGGCATGGTCGGTCTCGACTTGGGCAATGACGACGAGATTATCATTGACGTGAAGAGCGCCACATTCACAAGCGAACAGTACGCCAAGGCAACCAAGATGACCGAGGCACTTGTCAAAGACCCGAAGCTCAAGCTCATCTTTACGCAGTACTACAACCCGACGAAGTCTGCGAAAAAAATCAAGCAGCACAAGCTGAAGACGGACTTCTACAAGCAAAGCCAAGGCAAGCAGACCCTGAACGAGCTCGACGAACGCGCCATACTTGAAATCAAGGACGGCGACGACGCCTTCAAGGCATATGCCAAGGAGCATGCAGCGGAAGTCGACGAGAAATCGCTGAAGAAGGAACTGGCCGAACTTGCCGCCAAGCGCAACGACGACCTGCTCAAGGTGTTGATGCAGCAGAACGGCGTCACGAAGAAGAACATCAAGGTCATCACCGCTCCTGCCGGTGCGCTCAACAGCCACAATCGCAAGGCGATGTATAAAGTGACCGTGGATGTACAGTAGAGCGTTGAGGTCGGGGCTGAAGCCCCTCTGAGCAGTCAGCGATGAGCAGTAAAACCGCAGAGATTATACTCATACCTCATACCTCATGGCTCACCGCTCATAGCTCATTGCTCGTGCCTCGTTCCTAAAATTTCTACATTTGGCCGCATCATGAGCGAAGAACTTTGTGCAAATCTTTCCCAGAAGGTGCAGGAGGCCGCCAAGGCCCCCAAATACCGCGGGGCTATTTTCCAGATTGAAGCCGACGAAAAGGGGCTTGCCCTCGTAGACGTTAAAGAATCCAGCCTCAAGGTCTACTTGATGATAGACCCGGAATGCGACAAGATTCTGGAAACGCGGTTCTTCACTTACGGTGGCCCGATATTCACCGCCCTCGCCGACACCTTCTGCAAGAAAATCCAGATGGTGACGGTGGACGAGGCCTGCGCCATCACGGCCGAGAGCCTGGAGCTTGAACTCCGCGACACTCCGGACGTACGCGCCATCCCCGAAAAAGCTCCCGAAATTAAGCAGATGGACACGCTCATCAAGCACATCCTCGAGGCCTACCCCGAAAAGAAGGGCACCGCCATCCTCGTGCGCGAAAAGATGGAGCGCATCAAGTACCGCACGCAGACGGCCGAAGGCCGCGCCGAAGCGGACGCCGAGTGGAACGCCCTCGCGAAACACGAAAAAATCGAGAAAATCGAAGCCTGGCTGCACCAGTCCGTCCGTGGAATGCTCCAGGGCGACGGTGGCGACGTGGAAATTCTCGACCTCACGGAAGACAATCGCCTCAAGATCCGCTACCAGGGCGCATGTGCCGGTTGCGGTTCAGCCATGGGCGGCACGCTCTTCTACATCGAGGACGAACTCAAGAACAACGTGTACTACAACCTGATTGTGGAACCCGAGGATCCGCTCGACAACCTCCCGCCGAACCAAATGTCCGATGCCGACCGCAATTTGGCCGGGCTGGACGACAACAATCCGCCTCCCAGTCTATTCTAGAGAATAGGATCTAGGGGCTAGGATCTAGGGGCTAGAGGACCGGATTTGTCATTCGCAGGCGCATGACTCGTCGGCTCAGCCATGCTGAAACGCAAGCGTTTTGGCATGGCATTCGCATTGCTTGTCATTGCGAGGGGCGATAGCCCTGAAGCAATCTCCGTTAGAGAATCTAGAGGTTAGAATCTAGGGGCTAGGGAGAAATATCACGGCTTCGCCGTCTTATATTGACGCACGAAGTGCGTGATTCTTATTCACTAGTCTCTAGCCTCCCCCAAAAGGGGCCATGCCCACATAAGTGCTAAAGCACTAAGTGGTCAAAGGTATTCTCTAGCCTCTATTTTCTATATTGCATCCTGTAATTATCAAAGGAAACTTTATGTCCGAAGAACTCGTTTTGAAATTTGTCGATCCCGTGCCGATGCGCTACGGTGAAAACTCCCACCAGTCCGCTGTGTTCTACCGCGACCCGACCTGCACCGAAGCAAGCCTCGCCACCGCAAAGCAGCTCTGGGGCAAGGAACTTTCCTACAACAACATCGTCGACGCTGACGCCGCCCTCGAGATGGCCCGCGAATTTAGCGACGGCAACGCAGTCGTCATCGTGAAGCACATGAACCCTTGCG
>JAEEGK010010149.1_pt1 | contig 21779 bp, 18 predicted proteins | sample 8958771 | NCBI WGS metagenome assembly JAEEGK01 (sample SAMN16246547, study PRJNA631951) | gut metagenome | biome: gut microbiome; feature: rumen; material: SC-attached | host: Bos | place: Iran: Karaj | collected 2018-10 | reverse complement strand
AAAAACACCGCCAAAGACCTTGTGGCTCAGTACGATACATTGTTGCAAAAATTCCCCAAGGACGCCATCCTGATGAACTTCACCTCCAACCACGACGAAAATTCGTGGAGCAAGTCGGAGTACGACCGTATGGGCGATTACGTTCAGACAATGGCTGCGTTGACGTATTTCCTGCCCGGAATGCCGCTGTGCTATTCGGGACAGGAGGCGGCAAACAGGAAGTCGTTGGAATTTTTTGAGAAGGACACGATTGACTTCTCCGCATTGCCGTTGAAGGATTTTTATGCAAACCTCAACAACCTCAAACACAGTCATCCCGCGCTTTGGGGCAACGACGTCAAGTTCCTCTGCACCGAGGACAATATATTGGCCTTTGAGCGCAAGGGCGGCGACGAAACCATCCTTTGCGTATTCAATTTCAACGACGCCGCGATAGAGTATGCCGCCGCCACATCGCCGCTCAAAATTGATGGCAAAAGCTACAAAATAGTGATAACAAAATAAATAAGAATAAAACAACATAAAATGAAGAAACTAATTATTTCGGTGTTGGCGGCTATGTCGCTGACAGCCAATGCACAGGAACTGAAAGTGCAGCCCGAGTTTTGGTATTCGGGGTTCAAGGACGACAACCTCCAACTCTTGGTCTATGGCGACAACGTGAGCCGTTGCCACGCCACCGTAACAGCCAATGGCACAAGGCTTTTGGGTGAGGAGCGCGTTGCCAACAAGAATTATCTTTTCCTCGACCTCAAAGTGGGCGGCGCGGAGAGTTTTGAAATCCTCTTGCAGGACACCACCGTCAAAAAACGCCGTCACAAGATTGTCTATGAAATCAAGAACCGCACGCCGCGCAGCCGTGGATTTTCGGACAAGGATTTGCTCTATATGCTTATGCCTGACCGTTTTGCCAACGGCGATCCCAACAACGACAATATGCCCAATATGCTCGAAAAGGCCGACAACTCCAACCCCGACGGACGTCACGGCGGCGACCTCAAAGGCATCAGCGACCACGTTGACTACTTGAAAAACCTCGGCGTAACGGGTGTGTGGATCAATCCCTTGCTCGAAAACAATATGCCCGCCTATTCGTACCACGGCTACGCGATTACGGATTTTTACAAGGTGGACGCCCGCTACGGCACCAACGCCGACTACAAGGCTCTCGCCGACCGTTTCCACGAAAACGGCATCAAGTTGATAATGGATATGATTTTCAACCATTGCGGCTCCAACAACTTCTTGTTCAAGGACTTGCCCGACTCATCGTGGGTGCATCAGTGGCCCGAATTTACGCGGAGCAATTACCGTGGCACGGTTTGTTTTGACCCCCACGCCTCCGAGAGCGACACCAAACAGATGCTCGACGGATGGTTTGACTCCACGATGCCCGACTTCAACCAAGGCAATCCCTTCTTGCTCAAATACCTGATTCAGAATTCGTTGTGGTGGGTGGAGTATCTCGGTCTCGACGCTATCCGTATGGACACCTATCCCTACAACGACAAGATGGCTATGCGCACTTGGTGCGATGCACTCCACCGCGAGTACAGCGACATTTCGCTTTTGGGCGAGGTTTGGCTCAACGAAAACCCCTTCGTCACCTATTTTTGCAACGACGTCAAGAATCTCGACGGCTTCACTTCGGGACTCGACCACGTAACCGACTTTCCGCTCACCTTCACGCTCAACAAGGCGTTCAACGAGTCAGAAGGTTGGGAGACGGGTATGGCAAGGATTTATAACCACTTCGTGTCCGACTACCTCCTGCCGCATCCCGAGAAAAATCTCGTCTTCATCGACAATCACGACCTCAACCGCATCGCCACCGACGTCAAGGGCAACATCGGCAAACTCAAAAACATCTTCACAATCATCTTCACCACTCGCGGCATTCCGTGTATGTATTACGGTGACGAAGTGTTGATGGAATCGCCCAAGGACGGCGACGGTTGGAAGCGTCAGAATATGTACGGCGGATGGCAGGGCGACTCCAAAAACGCCTTCACGGGTGCCAACCTCACCAACAAGGAGAAGGATTTTTATAATTTCATCAAGACCCTCGCCAACTTCCGCAAGACTTCTACGGCATTTTCGGGCAAAATGGTTCACTTCATCCCGCAGGACGGTGTTTACGTCTATTTCCGCATCAACGGCGGCGACAAGGTGATGGTGGTCATCAACAGCACCAATTCCGACAAGACTCTTGATATGAGTCGCTTCGCCGAGTGCCTCAAAGGCGTCAGGACGATGAGCAATGTCTTGACAGGCGGCGCAGCAATGTCGCTACCCAACACGATTAAGGCTGAGAAAAATTCGCCGCAGGTGTGGGTGCTGAAATAATCTAAAAAACAATAGTATTTGATGGACTTAGGGCAATGTCCGATTTTGTGGTGGAGGTTTAGTATCTGCAAGTTATGGGATTAATTGCCGCAAACGTAAAAAAGATTGCATTGATGCATAAAAAAATCTACGTTTGCAGTGGTAAATCTTTTAAGATTTTGTAACTTTGCAGTCGGTTTTGAAAACTAACACCGTCATCAAAATTGGACATTGCTATATTATATAGAGGAATCATCATTGGCTTTCTGGCTGCGTGCCCCATCGGCGCGGTGGCAGTGCTCTGTGTACAAAAAACCATCCAGAAAGGCTTTTGGCAGGGTTTTCTGATGGGTATCGGCTCTGCTTTCGGCGATTTTTTCTACGCCTTGGTCACCGGATTCAGCCTGTCGTTCATATCCGAATTTTTCGTCAACCACAGGGTGGTCATCGGCATCATCGGCGGCATATTGATGCTTGGATTGGGCTACAACATCTTCAGCAAAAACCCCGTCAAGCAGTGGAAGGAAAATAAAAAAGTCAACAATTCGTTTTCCAAGCTCAAGGCTTTGGGCGACTTTGCCGCAAGTTTTGGACTCACAATCTCCAATCCCCTCACCATACTGTCATTTGGCGTGCTTTTCACGGCGTCGGGCGCCATCAGCACCGAGACACCGCCGCTTGAGACCTCATTCCTGTTGCTCGGCGTCATCATCGGCGCGGTGATCTGGTGGGCGTTCCTGGCGTTGGTGGTGAGCATCTTCCGCAACAAGATTGGACCCCGCCACATCATGTGGATCAATAAGATAACGGGCGTCTGCGTCATGCTTTTCGGACTTTCTGTCATTATAATGGTGATATTCTTCAATGACAAACTTTAGCCGTGGTTGGATTCCCTTATTATATATTGTGTGGCTGCTCGTGGCGTCGTGCGGCGGTGACATCGAGCCTTGCAAGGTAGTCTGTTATGCATCCTCCGACGGCGAGGAGCGCGAGATGGATGTTTTTTTTGATGTCAATTGCAATTCCAATGTCAAGCCTGCTATACTTTATTTCCACGGCGGCAGTTGGATAAGCGGCACTCGCGCCAAGATTCACCAGCGTTACCGCGAGAAGATGCTGCGGCGTCTGGTTGACAAAGGTTTCGTCATATTTTCTGTTGATTATGGACTCGTTGGACTTGGGCGCGGAAACCTTGAGGGCACTGTTTCGGATTGCCACAATGCGTTGTCATACGTCATCGGCAATGCCGAGGCGTTTGGCGTTGATACCACTCGGATAGGGTTGTGGGGCTCGTCGGCGGGGGCGCATTTGGCGATGATGACGGCATTTGCGGATACGGTTTCGGCGCGGCGGGTCAGGTTTTTGATAGACGATTTTGGACCTGTTGACATCCACAATATGTTTTCTGTGGTGCCGGAGTGGGGTAGGGAGTATATGTCCGACATGGTTTTTGACATCAATGGCAAGAGCCTCGCGCAGTTTGATTCGCTCACCTCGGTCTATTCTCCTATTAATTACAATACCAATACCCCCGTGCTCATCTTCCACGGCGAGGACGACGGCGTCGTCAATATCTCGCAGTCGCGCATGCTGCATGACAAATTGCAGAAAAACAGCCATTTCATCTCTTTTGCCGGCAATGGTCACGGCCTGAAAAATTTGGATTCATTGCAATTGAAGACCTATATGCAAAATTTCGAGAATTTTGTCGATTCCATTCTCTGGTAATTGTTTTCATAATATTGTTTTTGCCATTCTAATACTGAGACGTTGCGCGCAACGTCTCTACGACATTTAATGTGAAATTTCTATTTGATACAATTATCTTGTGTAGAGACGTTGCGTGCAACGTCTCCATGATATGATTATGATATTTTGTAGATACAATTATAATATTGTTGCCCCCAAAAAAAATGATGAAAACGATTTGCAATGTCTGCCGGATGGCAATTATGCATTATGCATTATGAATTATGAATTATGCATTGTTAATGTACGGATACAAAAAATGGAGCAAGCTCCTTGAGACGCACCGCTACAACCACTTATCCTTGCTTACTTCCGCACCTGGGGAGGTTCGTGGGAGCTGGTCGTTCAAGACTTACTCCGACTGCAAAGGTAGAAACAATTTCTAACATACCAAACTTTTTTGCAGTTTTTTTTATAAAATTTTTTTTTTCGGTTTTATATGATTGTATTACAGAATATTATAAAAAAAAATTTTTTTCTTATAGAATAATTTAAATAATTGTTTTATCTTTGTAAGGTTAAACAAGCAAGATTGACAACTGATGATAAGTGATAACAGCCGCCTTTTTTGGTCGAAGTCGCTGTACTGGGGGCTCGAGATAGGGGGTTATTGTACTGCATTGTGGCGCAGTGGTGGTGGGACAGGCCCTTCGGCGTGACGGGTTTCGTGCCATACCTGTTGATATCCATCGGCATCTGCATGTGCCACAGGGAGTTTGTACGACTCGACCCAAAAATTAGCTTCTCGGAGCTTCTGCTTGCGGGATTGTGCGCCGGCGCGTCGGGTTCGCTGATAGTGGATTTGTACGCGGCGATATACGTCAAGGCATACGACCCCGCCTACATGGAGCAGATGGTGCAGCAGTCGGTGGAGCTTGCATCGCAGATGGGCTATGCCGACGGCAATATGGCGGAGAGCGCACGCAACGTGTTTGTGCCGGTGCTGATGGTGTCCACTACAATGGTGTACATTGTGGTGTCGCTGATAATGTCGGCATTTGGCGCAATGTTGGTCAATCTCCGCAGAAAACACAACAATGGCAACAACAGCAAGCAACAACAATAAAAAATGGACATATCAGTAATCGTACCGGTATATAATGAGGACGAGTCCATCGGCGAACTCCGCGATTGGATAGCCAAGGTGATGCAGGAACATGGTTTCAGTTATGAAATCATAATGATAGACGACGGCAGCACCGACAAGTCGTGGAAGAAGATAGAGCAGATGGGCGAGGAGGATTCGCGGGTGAAGGGCATCAAATTCCGACGCAACTACGGTAAGTCGGCGGCGTTGAACGAGGGCTTCCGAGCCGCGCAGGGCGACGTGGTTATAACTATGGACGCCGACCTCCAGGACTCCCCCGACGAAATCCCGGAGCTCTACCGGATGATCACCGAGGACAAGTACGACGTGGTGTCGGGCTGGAAGAAGAAGCGTTACGACCCGCTCTCCAAGACCATCCCGACCAAGCTGTTCAATGCGGTGACGAGGTGGTTTTCGGGCATCAAGCTCCACGACTTCAATTGCGGACTCAAGGCGTACCGCAACACCGTGGTCAAGAGCGTGGAGGTGTACGGCGATATGCACCGCTACATCCCCGTGCTTGCCAAGCAGGCGGGGTTCAAGAGGATAGGGGAGAAGGTGGTGCAGCACCAGGCGCGGAAGTACGGCGTCACCAAATTCGGTATGGAGAGGTTTATGAACGGCTTTCTCGACCTACTGACGGTGAACATCGTGCTGAGGTTTGGCAAAAGCCCGATGCACATCTTCGGCCTGATAGGCACATTGAGCTTCCTGCTCGGATTTGGCATACTGGTGTACCTGAGCATCGCCAAGATATTCTGGCAGCAATGGAAGATGACAGACAGGCCGCTGTTTTACTTCGGGTTGCTTACTATAATATTCGGCTCTCAACTATTCCTGACGGGCTTCGTGAGCGAGCTTGTGGCGCGGTCGTCGTCCGACAGGAATACATACATAATAGAAAAAAAGTCGCAGCTCGATTGACGTAAGTCGGCTGTTTGGTATTTTTTTTGCTATCAATACGAGTAATCAAACCATCAAATTCTATCGAAATATGGCAGCGTTTAGCGACGAAAAATCACAGAAATCAATCAAGGAAATCATCCTTGTGTTTTCTGACATAGACGTGAAAATCACCGCGTTGACGGAATGTTCGGCGGAGGACTTCCTCTCGTTGAACAATTACCTGAAGAAGTTTTACCAGGACGCGAAGGTAATCTCCGGGCAGACCGAACAGATATACGACATCATTGCCGGCAATCAGCACGACAAGTTTTTTGAGGAGCTGCTCAATGTGCAGTACTCCCTCAATAGCCGCATCAATATGTTCAAAAACAAGATTCTCAAGAGCATACGCGGCTTAGAGAAGATGTTGACCTCGTTGAACTTGGTATTCGTGCCGTTGAAAAACTTCAACCTCAACATCCTCACCCTCAACTTCTTGCTTGTCAACCTCAAGCTCAACGTGGCGTATTCCAGCGACCCGAAGCTCAGCTGCATCGCCGAGTACATCGACTGGATTACGGCTGAAATCAACAAGCTCAAGATGATCCTGCCCAAAATCTCCGAATCGCTCCTCATGGTCAAGAACGTGACGCGCCTTTCGTCGGGCAAGCTCATTGAAATCCGCAAGAAAAACATCCTCGACATCGACCGCGTGACGGGTCAGATCAATGACTCCGTATTGCTTCTTAAAGAAAAGCAGACCGAGGCGGCACGCAAGATGCCCGAGCTCACCAAACGCACTCAGAGCTATTTTGACAGCGTCAACAAGATCATTATGAACCTCCAGTACCACGACATCATCCGTCAGAAGATGGAGCACGTGCAGGAGACCCACAAGAATATCATCAAGGAATTGTCGGCCCTCGACCTCAAGACCGACGAATCGGGCAAGATAGACCTCAGCGAGCAGGCGCAGCAATTCCTGCAAATCAGGGACATAGCCGGTGTGCAGGTGGCTCAGCTCATCAATACCAACAAGGAGTATCAGAAGGCTTTTGCAGTGATAATGCGCAAATTCTGGGACATCAGCGAGGACATGAGCGTCATCTCGCAGTTGAGCAATGAGTTTGTTGGCGACAATGACCTCACCGACAGCTACTACAAGGACGTTCAGGATCGTCTGCGCGGCACCACCACCGTATTGAAACGCCTTATCAGTGCCAACGAGGACTTCGGCAATGAGATTGACATCATCTCCAGCACCATCGAGGAGAAGCAGGAGCGCGTCAGCGAAATCAAGACCCTCTACGACGGCATCAATGAGCGCGTGGAGACCATCCTCTCCAACATCGCCGAGAGCACGTCGGGCGACAGCCTTTCAAGAATTACCGGCGAGGTGACGCAGCTCGTGGACACCATTTCCGAAAACTTGAACGACGTGGTGCTCTTCTTCAGCCAGGCGCAGAATATCAGCAAGAAGCTCCAGGAAATCAATCACGAGGATTCTGAAAACGAAATCTCCGCCAACCTGCGCAGCATCTCGAGCAAAATCTCGTCGCTCTTGCTGTCAATCGAAGACCACAACCAGAAGATTGAGCAGATACTCACCAACAATTCCAAGCTGAGCCTCAACCTCAGCAGCGAAATCAAATCGTCTGTGGAGCAGGTGAAGTATTACGACTTCTTTGAGAAGATAATGCTCGAAATTGTCACCGAGCTCAATAACATCTACTCAAAGCTCGACAACAATACCATCAGCGTCCTCCGCAACAACAAGGCTGAAAACCTCAAGACCCTCGAGGAGCGTTACACGATGGAGAGCGAGCGTATCATCCACCAGCAGGCAATTGGCGAAGACGTAGACCTCGAAGATGATTCCGATGACGACAATGATGTGGAGTTCTTTTAATCTGCAATAGAATCTCCAAATCAATAATCAATAAATCAAAAACGGAACCCGTGGAAAGTTTTTTTCGCGGGTTCCGTTTTTTAGTGGGTAGCAATTCTGTTATTTTTAGACGTCAATTGTCGATGGCAATTATTTAATCGAAATTTTTGCGTCCTTCAGTCCGTTGCTTTGGGCGGTGAGGGTGACTGTGCCTGGCTTGCCGTTGGTCTTGATTACGACGAGAGCCTTGCCGGAAAATAGGCTGCGGCTGTATTGTGCGGCGGGTATCTTTTCGCCAACAACTCCAAGGTCGGTGTTTGGCTCGTCCCATTCATACGCCTTGCGGATTTTTTTGCCGACATAATAGACCACATTTTTGCCTGGGCGGAGGATGCTGCGGTCAAGTGCGTATTGCTGCGGCGCGTCACGTTTGATGCCCGAGGCTATTTTGGTGTCATTGATGGAGATGTCCTGATCGAGGAGAATGCTCTTGGAAAACAGCGTGAATTTGGCATTGTTGGCAAAATCATCTATCGTAAATTCAGCCTTGACCACGAGCAGCGTGTCGTGGTAATAATCCCAACGCTCCTTGCGGTCGTATGCGAGAGGCGCACGCCAGTCGGATGGTGCGGCGGCTTCAATCTCCGCCTGCCAATTGTTGAGGTCTTTTACCGTGAGTTCCTGCAATGCATTGATTTTCAGACCAAACGCCTGTTCGTATTCGCGGTCGTTTTCAAGGCAGGACGGGTCGCCGTTGCCAACGCCAATAATCTCGCCGGGACCTGTAATTGAGAATGTCACCTTGTTGTTGGCGTCGGGAACTACATTGTCCTTGGAATCATTGGCGTCCACTTCGACGAGGATGATGTCGTCTTTTTTCTTGTCAAAAATAAGTTTGTTGGACTTGAGCGACAGACGGTCTGCCTCGCCGGTGGTGCTGATGGTTTCCTGCGCCACTATCGCGCCGTTGCGGTAACCATTGACGGCAATAGTGCCGGGCTTGTACTCCACCTGCCAGGCTGCGTGTCCGTATTTGGGAGTTTTTTGCTTGCCGAGGGATTCTTTGTTGACTATCAATTCCACTTCGTCGCAATTGGAATACACCCAGAGGTCTATCTGCTCGCCTTCGTGTCCCTTATGATTCCAATGCGGGAAGATGTGGACGAGGGGCTTGGTGGAATTGTTGGCGAGGATGTAGTAAGCCGCGTCCTTGGGGAATCCGCACTGGTCCAAAATGCCGAAATAGCTGCCGTTGGCGGGGTAGGAGAATGGCGTCGATTCGCCTCTGTAATCGAATCCCGTCCAATAAAACAATCCCGCCATCCACTGCTGCTCCATGCAAAATTTGTAACCGCGCTCTATCGACGTGCCGCCCGCCCGGTCAAATTGCGGAATGTGGCATCTTGCGGAATCGGCGTGGTAAATGCCTCTCGCGCCGCAGCCGGAAGTCTCCTCGGTGAGCCATCCGGGCAGGTGGGGATGGTTGGTTCTGAATTTTGGTATGTCGCACTGCGCCATGTAATTGAAACCCATAAGCTCGATACTCTCCGACGAACCGTATCCGCAGCCGCCGCTCACAGCAACGGTGTACATACGGGTGGAGTCGATGGTCTTGGCGTATGCTTGTATTGTGCGGGTGATGCGCTCGCCGAAGATGTTGGATTCTATCTGCCATTCCTCGTTGCCGACGCTCCATGCGATGATGCAGGGATGGTTGCGGTCGCGCTCTATCATGCGGCGGAGCTGCGATTTGTGGTAGTCGTTGATGCCCTCGAGCCTCGTCTCTTCCAGCACCAATACGCCGAGCGAGTCGCAAACGTCGAGCAGGTCAATGTTGACTGGGTTGTGCGAAGTCCTGATGGCGTTGAACCCCCACGATTTGAGCATCTTGACGCGCTCTATCTGCAATGGCTTGGTGACGGCGCAGCCCACTCCGGCAAAGTCCTGGTGGATGTTGACGCCGACGATTTTCAGGTGCTGACCGTTGATGTTGAGCCCATTGTCGCTTGTAAATTCCACCGTGCGGAATCCAATGCGCGTAGTGGTCTTGTCGGTCTCGTTGCCGTCGGTGATGACCTTCACCTCGACACTATAAAGCACCGGCGAGGCGGGCGACCATAGTTTTATATTATTGATTTTCAATTGCTTGAAATAATCGTGCATATAATTGCCCCTTACGGTATATGCCGGCACGGTGACTGACTGCACGGCGCGGTTTTTGGCGTCCTTGACGGTGATGGCGAGGCTGACGTCGTGTGTCTTGTGGTCTTCGTTGAGGATGCGGACGCGGATGTCGAGGTCTGCATTGTCGCCGTTGATGTTGGTGGTGGCAAAGATGCCGTCCTTGTCGATGTGCACGGGGTCGGTCTTGACGAGCCAAACATTCCTGTAGATGCCCGCGCCTTCGTAAAACCAACCTTCTTCGAGCGTGGCGTCAGCCTTGACGGTGATTACATTGTCGCCGCCGTAATTGATGTAATCGGTGATGTCATACTGGAAATCAAGGTAGCCGCTCTGCTCGTTGCCGAGGTAGAATCCATTGACCCATACCTCCGAATTGCGGAAGATGCCCTCGAAGAGCAGCGAAATCTTCTTGCCAAAATCTGACTGTGGGATGCTGAGCCTGCGCCTGTACCAGCCTATTGAATGTTCGGGATAGGCGTATCCAACAGTCTTGTAGCCGTGGCTGTGGCTTGCATCGGGGGCGAAGGGCACTTCCACCGCCCAGTCGTGCGGGATGGTGACATTGCGCCAATAGCGGTCGTCAAAATCCATGGCGGCAGGTCCGTCGCCGTAGCCGGTCTTGGTGAGGTAATTGAAATACCTTGTGCCAGCCATGAAATTCTTCTCGAACGACAATGCGTGTCCAAACGAGAATTTCCAATTGTCGTTGAGCGGCGTTACTTGACGCTGTGCCGCCGCGCCATGTGTCATGGCTGCCAGAATAATTGTAGCAATTGCAATAATGGATATAAATCTTTTCATTTGTTGTAGTTTGATAAGTAAAAATAGTATGGATGATCTAAAAAATTGTCGTATATGTATAAAAAAGGCTGTCCTCGTCAACATTTGGACAGCCTTGTAATAAGTTTCTTGTGCTACTTAATGCTTATGCCTGCGGCGTTGAACACCGGATTGGCGTATATCTGCATAAGCATCTTGCGCTGCAATGGGATGTCGCCCTCGAATTTTTCGCATTGCTGGTCAAAATACTCGATGGCTTCGTCGTGCTCCGCGTCGGTGTAGTGCTCCGCAAACTGCTCCGTGCCGGTCAGGATGTCGGCGCAGACGTAGTTGATGGGGTATAGCGTGTAGCCCTTGTAAATCTCCTTGTCGATGAGTTTTGCGATTTCGTCGTACTGGATGTTTTTGTTGGGGGCTTTGGGCATCTTTGCGAGCTGGTCGTTGATGGGCTTGCCGAGCGTAACGCTTACGCGGCCCTTCTTCCAAGTGAGACCCTCGCGCATGCCGGTGACGTCGTCCACCTTGTTTTTCTTGAAGGTGGTGTCTATCATCTTGTTGTATTGTTCCTTCACCTTGTGGACGTCCACGGGGTCGTATTCGTACGATATTGTCATTGGGACGATATTGAGGTCGATGAGGCTCTTGACCACGTCGCCCTCCGCCGCCATATTGAACATCTTGAGCACGCTGCCCTGGGTCTTGTCGTCGCCGTTTTTGGTGCGTCCCTCGCGCTGTGCTATCCATATCGAGGTCTTGCGGTCGATGATGGTCTTGCGGATGTATCGCGATTGTATCATCGAGCTTACCATGAGTTCCTTGACGGACAGGTTGCGCTTGACGACAAAAGTCCTGTTGAGCTTTACGAGGTCGGTGATCCACGGGAATATGAGGAGGTTGGAGCCGATGGCTATCTCCGATGTGTCCCTTCCGAGGAGCGCGAGGTGCGTATTGAGTATCGCGGAATCAAGAATGATGTCCCTGTGGTTGGATACGATGAGGTATCCCTTGCCTTCAGGGATGTTTTCGAGTCCGCTGAAGGATACTCCCTTGGTGGTCATCTTTTCGATTCCTGTTACAAGCTGGGCTATGAACTGACTCTGGAAGTCCTTGACGGTCTTTATGTTGCGGAGTTTTTGTTCAGTTTCTGCCACGGGTGTGTTCGGGAAGAAGTATTTGACTGTCTTCCTGAATCCTTGCTCCGCGAGCAGCCTTTCTATCGCCGCCGGCACTTCGCTGTCGTTGTATGGCCTTATGTCCTCAAATTCGGTTTCTATGGTATCCATATTCGTTTCCGTCATGTTGGGTTGTTTTGCGCAAAATTAAACAACCTTTGTGATATGGCAACAATTTTTAGTATAAAAATCTTTAAAAAATCGCTTTTTTGCTATCTGATTTTGTCGATGAGCAGCTTTATCTCGAATCCGACGGGCGTCCCGTTGTGCAGGATGTTGTAAACGGCGTTGCAAATCGGGAGTTCGATGTTGTATTTTTCGTTGATCTGGTGGATGCACTTGCTGCCGTAGAATCCTTCCGCCACCATCTTCATCTCGAGCAGCGCGCTCTGCAATGAGTATCCCTGTCCGAGCATCACGCCGAGCGTCCTGTTGCGGCTGAATTTTGAGTAAGCCGTCACCAAAAGGTCGCCGAGGTATGCCGACGACTTGATGTCGCGGGTGATGGGGTGCACGGTGTCCACAAAGCGTTTCATCTCGCGGATGGCGTTTGACATCAATACAGCTAAGAAATTGTCGCCATAACCCAAACCCGAGCAGATGCCGGCGGCTATTGCAAATACATTTTTAAGTACTGCGGCGTATTCAGTGCCGTAGATGTCGTCGGTGATGGACGTCTTGAGGTATTTGCACTCGAGGCAGTTGGCTATCTCTTCCGCTGTGCTGAGGTTTTTGGAGGCGATTGTAAGGTACGAGAGCCTTTGCAACGCCACTTCCTCGGCATGGCACGGACCGGCGAGCACGCAGAAATTCTTTTCCAAATCGACGTTATATACGTCGTGGAAAAAGTCAGCCATGATGGTGTTTTTGTCCGGGATCATGCCCTTGATGGCAGATACCACCACATGGTTTTCCAGCGTTCCGTCGTATTGGCTCATCGTGCTTTCGATGAACGCCGACGGCACGGCAAATATCAACGTGTCCGACTTCTTGATGACGTCGTTCAAGTCGTTGTAAAACTCGATCTTGTCGGTGTCAAGAATCAGCGAATTGAGGTATTTAGGGTTTTGACCGTGCTTGATGGCGTAGTCGATGTGCTCCTTCTTGCGGAGATACCAATTGACCTTGTTGCCTTCCTTGACGTTGTTGGTGAGCAGGCTAATGATTGCCGTAGCCCAGCTTCCGCCGCCTATCACGGCTATTCTATGTTGTCCAAACATTGTTTACTAAATTCTTGTTTATATACTTGAGCGCAAAGTTAGAAAAAGTTTCTAATGTGGACAAATTTTTATTTTTTAGTATCGTAAATAATTGCCACTTTGTCCGCAACTTGCTGCAAAAGCCATTTGGGAGTGGATGTCGCGCCGGTGATTCCGATTGTTTCGGCGTTGTCGAGCATCTGCGGCGTGAGGTCCGCCACGCTTGTTATATAATGTGTGTTGGGGTTGGACTGTCGGCAGGTGTGGTAGAGGTATTTGCCGTTGCTGCTATTGGCGCCCGCCACAAATAAAATCGTGTCGTGGTTGGCGGCGTAGTCGGAGAGTTTTTGTTCGCGCTGCGCCACCGACTTGCACACCGTGTCGTATTTGCTGAAAGTGGCTGATGGTGACGTCTCATTCAGGATGCGGCAGATGGTGTCGGCTATCTCGTTGTATTTGTGGTGGTTCATCGTGGTCTGCGAATAGAGCATGATGTCCTTGTGGAAGTCGATGTTGGGTATCTGGCTTTCGTCGGAGATGACGATTGCATTGCCGTTCACCTGACCCACGAGCCCCACGACTTCAGCGTGGTCTTTTTTGCCGTAGATGATGGTCTGCGCCTGCGGGTGCGCCTGTGCGTTGGCGGATATGAGTTTGTGCAGCCTCAATACTATCGGACATGTGGCGTCGATGATGTTGATGTGGTTGCGACGGGCGGTTTCGTATGTGGCGGGCGGTTCGCCGTGTGCGCGGAGCAGCACGGTGGTGTCGTGCATCGTGGCAAATTCCTCGTAACTGATGGTTTGCATGCCTTTTTGCGCAAGGCGCGAGGTCTCCTCGTGGTTGTGCACCATCTCGCCGAGGCAGAGAAGCCGTCCATTGGCGGCTATCTCGGTTTCGGCTTTGTTGATTGCATTGGTGACGCCAAAACAAAATCCGGCGTTGGGGTCGATGTCTATGTGCATTGTGGGTGCTTTATGTACTATTTGATTTCTTGCAACGTCCTTTCCACAAAGTTTTTAGCCACTTCAAACTGTTCTTCTCTTGTCATGAACGAATTGTCGAGAAGAATTGCGTCGTCGGCTTTGCGGAGCGGCGATTCTTCACGTGTGGTGTCGATGAGGTCGCGTTCGCGGAGGTTGTTGAGCACTTCGTCAAAGGTCACTTGTTCGCCTTTGGCTGTGAGTTCGTCGTAACGGCGTTGCGCACGCACTTTGTCGTCGGCGGTAACGAAGATTTTGAGTTCGGCGTCGGGGAATACCACTGTGCCGATGTCCCTGCCGTCCATTACTACGGATGCGTCCTGAGCCATGTTGCGCTGGAGGTCCACCATCGCCTCGCGGACAAATTTCAAGGCGGCTATCTTGCTGACGTTGCCCGATACTTCGAGGGTGCGGATTTGGTGCTCCACGTCTTCGCCGTCGAGGGTGGCGTGTCCGTCTTTCTGAAAGCCAACTTTTATATTGGCGATGCTTGCCTGCAATGCTTGTTGATTGATGGTTCCGTCGGGGTCAATCATATTGTTGCGCATGGCGTAAAGCGCTATCGTGCGGTACATTGCGCCTGTGTCGATGTACGTGAATCCAAAATGTTTGGCAATCTGCTTTGCCAATGTGCTTTTGCCACAGGATGAGTGGCCGTCAATTGCTATTTTCATTTTTTTGTAAATTATCTTTGAGCCGCCTTGCGGCGGCTGGTTTTTTTTTAACATCAATTATCGTCAATTTAGTCGTCAATTAACGTCAATTTTTTTTCTAAACAAAAATTAAAACGAATTGGAACGAATTAAAACGAATTATTTATATCAATATCCGCCGTAGGGGTTGCTCTGGCCGCCACCGTAGGGGTTGTTTTGTGCGCCGGGCTGTTTGAGAACTTGGGTGAGCTTGCCGTTGGAATATACGGCTTCGTAGGTGGTCTTGCCGTAGCGGTCAAATTTCATGTATTTGCCGTCGAGCACGCCGTTTTTGTTGAAAGTCTTCTGGGTCTGCGGTGTGCCGTTGGGATAATACTCCGTCCAAGTGCCTGTGGGGCGTCCGAGGTTGTAATTTTCGCGCCGGATGATCTTGCTGTCTGCCTGACGGTAAACCCATTCGCCGTTTTTCTTGTCCATCACGTATTGACCGTCCACAACAGCCACGCCAGTTTCATTAAACTGAGTGTATTTGCCGTCGTATGCGCCATCCTTGAAGGTGATTATCATTGTCTTCATGCCGGTCTCGTCGTAATAAATCACGGGGCCGTCCTTGAGATTGTTTTTGTAGGAGATTTCGTAGCGGAGCACGCCGTTGTCAAACCATTCCTTCCAAATCGAATCCATCTTGCCGCCGTGGAAACAGCCTTCTATCTCGGGTCTGCCGTTTTCGTTGTAACGCTTCCAGAGTCCCTCCTCCTTGTCGTCCTTGAAAACGCCAGTATAATATATGCGCCCGTTTTCAAAATAGACGGTGTACAGGCCGTTGCGCATGCCGTTTTTGTAATTGCCCTTCTTCCAGACATCGCCGGAATCAAAATACCATGTCCACAATCCCGACATCTTGCCGTCTAAGTATTCGCCCTCGTTGCCAATCTGATTGCCAGCCTGATAATAAATCCAGTGTCCGTTCTGAATGTCGTTTTTAAATTCGCCCTCGATGTGCTTGAGGTGCTTCTTGCCGGTGGTGTCGGTGGTGTACCAAATGGCGTGACCGTCCTTCTTGCCGAGTTTGTATGTGATTTCGCTTTCGATGCGGCCGTCGGGGAAAAAGTTTTGGTGAACGCCGTCGCGGAGTCCTACCTTGTAGTTGCCTTGACTGAGCAATTTGCCCGATTCGCTGTACGTGGTCCAATTGCCGTCGCGCTCCGAATTGCGCATGAAACCGTGCGTCTTTATCTGTCCGTTTTCGTACCAGTGCGTGTATTCGCCATCCTCCACGTTCTCAACGCTTCGCTTGGCGCCGTCCTGGTAATATGTGAAAATCTGTCCCGTGGGGTTGCCTTCCTTGTAAGTCATTAGGGACGCGGTCTTGCCGTTTTGATAAAAAGTGGTCCATGCCGAATCCTTCTGACCATTGCGGTAAGTGCCCTGCTCCTGCACGGTCTTTTCGTCGGGGTAGTACGACTTGAATTCGCCGTTGCCGTCCTTGACCATCTGCTTGCCTGAATTGTCGAAGGCGTCCTGCATGATGCATTGCCCGTCCTTGCAATTTTCGACGGTGATGAGGTGTCCGACGATGTTGTAATACTTCCAGAGCGAATCCTTCTTATTGTCGTCATAAAAACCTTCCGCCTTCAGAGTGCCGTCTTCGTAATACTCTTTGTATGAACCAGTTGTGCGGTTGTTGACGACATTGCCCTCGTTCATGAGGTTGCCGTTTTCGTAATAGAACGCCACGCGTCCACTCACAACTCCCATGTAGAAGTCGGTCTCCTTGTATTTTTTGCCATTGCGGTAATAATACGTCCAGCGACCGTTTTCGTGGCCGTCCTTCATGTCGCCCTCCGCCTTCTTGACGGTCTCGTTTTTGTCGTAATAGGTCACCGTGTGTTCGTCCTGCGCGTAAGCAATTGACGGCAAGGCGATTGCTCCGGCAAGTATTATGGTCTGTAATGTTTTCATGGTGTTTCGGTTTTTTATACGGTGCAAAGGTAAGGAAATTTTTTGTAAATGGTGTGCCTTCTCGGGGAAAATTGCAATAAATAAAGCTCGCGCCACGTTTTACGAGTAAACATCCAAATCCTTATGAAAAACCTCTCCACATTGCTTGCCTCGTTGATGCATTTTTGCGTCGATGCATTGTGCCTGTGCTGCCTGTACCTGACTACCGGCAATGCGCACGACTATTTGGTTTACAATGTGTTGGCGTTCCTGACGCAGCCGTTGACGGGTATCATTGTCGATAAAATCAATGGCAAATACAATGTACTTTTTTCGGCGGTTATTTTGTTTCTAATGGCGACGTCAATGGCGGTGCTGACTCCTGATTATAAGACAGTTATTGCGGTGCTTTTGGGCGCTGGCAATTCGCTCTTCCACGTGTGGGGCGGCAGGGAAGTGGCAATTGTCACCAAAAACGACATCCGCGCCTTGGGCATTTTCGTGTCGCCGGGCGTGTTGGGATTGGCTGTCGGGGCGTTTTTGTGCTCGTGGGTGCTGCTTTTTATATTGTTGATAGCAATTGGTATTTTGACGACAATTCATTTTTGTATAGTCAATGGCAATGCTCCCGTTGGCTCGGACAATCATTTGAAAACCAACAAGATGGCTGTATTATTGATGATTGCAATATGCGTCGTGGTGATGCTGCGGTCGTATTTAGCAGGCGGATTTTCGTCGGGCGCGGACAGTGACGGCGGATACATGGTTTTGATTGCGGCGGCGGTGGCGATGTCGGGCAAATTTTTGGGCGGATTTTTGGCGCGGCTTGCTGGCAGTTATATGACTGTGTTTGTGATGTTTGTGGTGGCGTCGGTGGCTTGCCTTGTCGCAAAAAATTATGTGGGCGGCGTGGTGTTTGTGGGGCTTTTTGCCGTCAATTGTACCATGCCGGTCACTCTCCATTGGGCAGAAAAACTGCTGCCCGGCAGGGAGGGATTTTCGTTCGGACTATTGGCGGCGTCGCTGATGCCTCCGTATTTATTGAGTTATTTGTAATCTTAATATTATGGTTTACAGATACATAGCACCGCTTTTGCTGACGATGTTGATTGAATTGGGCGTATTGGGGCTGTTGGGTGAACGTCGGCGCAAAATCCTCGTTTCGTCACTGATTGTCAATATGTTGACCAATCCTGCGATTAATTATTTTCTTGGAGACGATTATACGGTTGCGATGTTGGCGGTGGGCGAGGTGTTGGTGGTCGTGGTGGAGATGTTTTGGTATTTCCTGTTTGGAAAATCGCTCAAAGATGCGCTGATTTACAGTGCGTTGTGCAATTTGGTGAGTTATTTTGCGGGCAATGTGATTTATTTTGTGTTTTTCTATTGTTTTCGATAATTTTTTTGTAATTTGCGGCAGATTTGTTTAACCCTTAAAACTTAAAGATTATGACGAGATTTTTATTGGACGTGGCTCCCGAGCCGAGGTTTTGCACTTTTTTTGAGGACAATTCGGCATTGATACTCCTCATAGTATCTGTGGTGGTGCTTGGTGCTTGCGGATTCTTCATTTACAGGTACAAGAAGAGCCATTAATTATTGGATTTTTCGGGGTTGCAGGTTAGGCTTGCAGCCCTGATTCATTGAAATCGCCGTGCATCGTCATATTCGCAGTATCCGGCAGCAGGATTTTCGGTTCGCGGAGCGATATGTTCCAAATGCTGTTGGGTATGGTGTCAAACGGCGTGAAACTTCAACACGAAAGGCATAAACAATCCTTTTTGCGTACCGAGCATTGCAAGCGAATGGATGTCATAATTTGCTTTGCCTTCTTCACCGAAGAACGTCTGCATATATCTGAAATTGTCGGCAAGAGCCTGCGTAAACGCTTTGATAAAATCAATACGGGTGTCGGGTTTGGCAAGTTCGTCGTTCACTTTTTCTATCTTACAAAAATACACTTACCGCCAATATATCTAAATATTGTTTGGCGGTAAGTATTTTGTTAATTATTTTATTGTTAACTATTTTTTTAGTTCTAAAATTGCGTAATTTTTGCAACTTTCTCGAAAAATAATGATTATCAATGTTTCCTAAATAATCAATCCGCCGCAATGCAAATTGCAAAATCAGTTGCACTCTTTAAACTCCTTTGCAATCAAGATTGAACGGTTTAGTTTGTCAATAAACCATTGTTTTTCGGGTAGATATGTGAGGTATTGGCTGACTTTGATGTTCTCTTCGCCAAGCATTAGGAGTTCAATGTGTTCTGTGTTGCCTTCGCTACAAAGGAGAAGTCCAATCGGCGGATTTTCACCGGGCTGCATATCGTACTTTTGCATATACTTCAAGTGTTTTCACAATTTCGTCGTCAGGCTTTGCCGCTATTAAAGAACGCTCGTATGCCATTGCATCTTGTTTTTCGCGAAGTTCTCTTACGCTCCAATGTTCGGCTATGCCAACTTGCTGATAAAAAAGGCGTTTGGTGTTGTCTTCTATTGTTATCAGTTCTAAAAAATGACTCCACGACAATGTTTGCGACAGTGTCGCAAACATTTCTTCATCGCCATAAATCCTTGCAACTTTCATCATACGGGTAAGCGCGGAATATGTATAGCCTTTGCCATATTCAGAAGTCAACCTTTTGGAAACCTTTGCAAGTATTTGTTCCCCGTATGCGGAATATGTTTCGTATTGTAAATCAGTGATAATGTACCGTCCGATGCTCCAATACATCATATTGGATTTGACGTTGACATAAACTGCCACAGAGTGTTTTGCTGTGTCAATTATCTTAGAGATTCCACAGTAAATATCTCCGGCTATTTTGTCTAACTCTTTATCTCTGATAGTTAATGACTTGTCCATATTTTTTTAGTTTGTTAAAATAGTTTCGCCCGCACTACAATCGGACTTCGCAAGGGCAAAAATACAAAAAAAAATTGATGGTAGTTATTTTTTTAGAAAAAATGTGTATCATTCAAGCGATTTTTCATAATCCGGTTTAATCCAAATTTTCGTTATCATCATTTGGCAAATGTATCCATAAGTTTTTGATTATCCAAATTTATTTATCCCCAAAAAAAATTTCCAACGTTAAAAAATTGTTATTAACTTTGCGCTTTTGAAAGATTTGAATAACAAATAGTCATACAATGGAAAAAATATTATTGCTTGGAGACGAGGCTATTGCGCTCGGAGCCATTCACGCCGGTCTGAGTGGCGTGTACGCTTATCCGGGTACCCCGTCCACCGAGATTACTGAATTTATTCAAAACAACGCCACCGCCAAGGAGCGCAAGATTCACTCCCGTTGGTGCACCAACGAAAAGACCGCTATGGAGGCGGCTCTCGGTATGTCTTACGCCGGCAAGAGGGCGTTGGTGTGTATGAAGCACGTCGGTATGAACGTCTGCGCCGACGCTTTTGTCAATTCGGCTGTAACGGGCGTCAATGGCGGTCTCGTGGTGCTTGCCGCCGACGACCCCTCGATGCACTCGTCGCAAAACGAACAGGATTCGAGGTTTTACGGCAAATTTGCGCTCATCCCGATCCTCGAACCGAGCAACCAACAGGAGGCTTACGATATGATGAAGGTCGCCTTTGAACTCAGCGAAAAATTGCAGGAGCCTGTGTTGCTGAGGGTTGTGACGAGGCTTGCGCACAGCCGCGCCGCCGTTGAAGTGGGCGCGCAGGGCGACGAAAACGCCTTCAACCCGAGCACGGGACGCGGATGGGTGTTGCTGCCCGGCATCGCCAAAAAACAGTACGCCGCCCTCCTCGAAAAACAGCCCCTGATGCTCGAAGCCGCCGAAAATTCGCCTTACAACCGCAACGAGAAGTCGGGCACAAAACTCGGCGTCGTGGCTTGCGGCATCGCTTACAATTACGTCAGGGAGGCAATCGCCAATTTCAAAATCGAGGGCATCAACTTGCTCAAAATTTCGCAGTATCCGCTGCCCGAGAGCAAAATCCTCGACCTCGCCGCAGAGTGTGAGGAAATCCTCGTTGTTGAGGACGGTCAGCCTGTCGTGGAGACCGATGTCAAGACCATCGTTGGCGACAAGGCCACTGTAATAGGCCGCCTCACGGGACAGCTCCCGCGCACCGGCGAACTCGACCCCGACAGCGTTTCCAAGGCGTTGGGCTTTGAGACACAATCGCCCCTCGGCACAGCCAAAAACCTCGCGGGCCGTCCGCCGCAGTTGTGTCAGGGCTGCGGACACAGGGACGTGTACACCGCGTTGAAGGAAGTGGCAGCCGAGTACGAAGGCGCGAGGATTTTTGGCGACATCGGATGCTACACCCTCGGAGCATTGCCGCCGTTCCAAGCGTTGGCGAGCTGCGTGGATATGGGCGCGTCCATCACGATGGCAAAGGGCGCGGCAGACGCGGGACTCTTCCCGAGCATCGCAGTCATCGGCGACAGCACCTTCACACATTCGGGTATGACAGGTCTTTTGGATGCCGTCAATGACAACAGCAACATCACCGTAATCATCTCCGACAACCTCACCACGGGTATGACCGGCGGACAGGATTCGGCGGGCACCAACAAGTTTGAAGCCATCTGCATCGGACTCGGCGTAAGCCCCGAACACGTGAAAGTCGTAGTTCCCACGCCGCCCAACATCCCGGAAATCAAGCGCATTCTCAAAGAGGAAATCGAGTACAACGGCGTTTCGGTAATCATCCCCCGCCGCGAATGTATGCAGACCCTTATGCGCCACCGCAAACAGGCTAAGAAACAGTAATTTGCAACGCCTGACGGCGTTGGTTTTTTGAACGAAAATTAACGTCAATTTATCCGTCAATTGCCATCAATTTTGGATTAATGGTAATTATTTGGGTAGTGTGCATACGGACAGAAATCATACAAATCAATACAAATAATTCAAATATTTCAAGTTTGTATTATTTGTAAAAATTTGAA
>JAEEGK010010148.1_pt1 | contig 21779 bp, 21 predicted proteins | sample 8958771 | NCBI WGS metagenome assembly JAEEGK01 (sample SAMN16246547, study PRJNA631951) | gut metagenome | biome: gut microbiome; feature: rumen; material: SC-attached | host: Bos | place: Iran: Karaj | collected 2018-10 | reverse complement strand
AACATGTATTGATAGGCCATAGAAGCATCTAATTGACCACAAATATAAGGTGATTCCTTTAAATTAGAACAATTACGAAACATTCCACTATAACAACTTTGTTTTAATTGTGTTGCAGGTAATATACTTGGCGGATTAATTAAACTTGTACAATTATTAAACATATTACTATAACATGACATGGCTAAATTTTTGGCCGGGAGTTCGGGTGCAGTAACTAATTTTGTACACTCACTAAACATACTTTGACAGCAACATTCTCCTAATGTTGTAGCAGGGATTTCAGGAGCAATGACCAATTCTTTACAACCATAGAACATATTTTCGTAACAATGTTTTCCTAACTTTAATCCAGGCAATTTTGGTGCAGTAGTTATTGGTGCATTTGCAAATAATCTATAGAAACAATAGTTTTCTACAACGGTTATTTCTTTTTGCCAATTTACCAATGTCATGATGTTTCCCGAACATTTTGCTGGTTTTGAAAGGGAAAAACTCCCATACGAAGAATAGTCAGTATTTAATCCATAAGGGTTATTTCCTCTAAAATAGATGACACAATCATTCTCGGCGGTTACTCCACTATTTGTTAGTTTCTGCCAAGTGATTTTGTCAAGAGAATACTCAAGACGGTCTGGTCGGCCAAATTTTATAACTGTTTCTGCCTCCACTTCAAAACACAGATAATCTGGCTCATCTGATTGGGCAAATGCTGTGCTTATTATCGTAAATAATACGATGATGAATGAAAATAGTTTTTTCATAACTAATGATTTTTAAATGAGACTAACGATTCTATTAGCAACAACTTGTTCATTATACCTATTAGAATTAACTACAAGCAATTGTAATGAACAATGACCGTTTTGTAAAATGTAATACGCAATGAAAAATAAAACACATAAAAATGGTTGTCTTAGAAAAGGTACATTTTTAGCAGAACAAGCACAAATTATTGTATCACACCCTATTAATTGTTTCAAATGCTCATATAAATTTCGTGAGTGTCGTGCATAATGTACAAATCCATAATCTCCTTCTAAAACAAATCCAACTTTATAGCCATTGATGTTATTAAAATCTTTGCCACATTTAAGAACCTCTTTATTCTTATTAATATCTGATTGCTTTTTGGGGTCTATTGCTTCTAATTTTTCTATCTCTTTTGTCAATTCTTCTATTGTATAAATAGTGTTTGTATTATCACTTTTTTTATCGTTTATGATTTGTTTTATTTTTGTTACCAATTTTTCAATTGTATCATAATTTACTTTTATTTTACTCTTATCGGATAATATTTTATTGATAACACATTCATCCAATATTTGAGAAATACAATCAGAATAGTCTTTATATTTATAATCCACCTTGATTGCAGTAATTTTTGCATAATCCAAAGCAAGAACATCTCGAAAATCAAGGTGTGCACGGTTTGAATCATAATATTTAAACCAATAAGTTTCAGATAAATTAAAAGGTTTCAATTGTTCATACACCATTTTCAGGGTTGTTGTCTTGCCTGATTTTTCAGGTCCGTAAAGTACAATTAGTTTCATAGTGTTTAAAATTTTAAATTGTTATGTACTTTTTGAAAAACAACCTGAAAAGACTAAAAAACGGAGATAAGTAGAAATAAAAAAAGGTGTGAACCTCACTATTCGTACTCGCGGTAAGCCTGGAAAAAAACCGCACCTTCACAATAGTAATTGAACACACCAATGGTGAACAATAATGTGAAGGTACAGAATCCCTTTCCGGCATTCCGTGAATACAAAATAACTTCCTCTACTTCGAGAAACAAGTTTTCCAGGCTTTTTTCTGAGTACGATTAAAGTTAATATGTAAATTTCTTCGGTAAATGCAAACAAAGCATTTACGCAGCAAATATAAAAGGATTTGGGAATATATGGTTAAAGAAAAAATGGTTTTAACTTGTTTTAACATAAAAATTTCTTTTTGAGATTTTCTAAAAAATTTTTTATATTTGCGGCAAAACTTTAAAAAAAGGTCAGAACTATGGCAGCACCTCATAAATATCCTACCGGACGCGCGGATTTTGAGTCAATTATCAACGAGGGTTTTCTTTATGTTGACAAGACGGAGAGAATGTACGAAATGATTGGCGACAGAAAATTCGTATTTCTTTCACGTCCGAGACGGTTTGGAAAGTCATTATTGGTTAATACTTTACGCGCTTATTTCGAGGGGAAAAAGGAACTTTTCAAAGGTCTTAAAATTTCTCAATACGAAAAAGACTGGATTCAATATCCGGTGATTGCGTTTGATATGTCGGCGGTAAAAGACGAAACGATTGCCGATATGCCAAAGGCAATAGGACTGCAATTTGAAGAATTTGAAAAGAAATATTCCATACCTGTTGACAGGACTTTAAGTAACGGAGTACGACTTTTAAATTTTATAAAAAGTGTCAAGGCACAGACCGGCAAAAACGTTGTAGTCCTCATTGACGAATATGACGCGCCGCTCAACGCCCATCTTCACGATGGAAAACTGGGCGAAGTAAAAGCAATTTTGCAAAATCTCTATCAGCAGTTAAAAGTCTGTGAAAAAGACGAGCGTTTTGTTTTTATAACTGGAATTTCAAAATTTTCGCAGGTTTCGATTTTTTCCACAATCAACAATTTGACAAAAATTTCGATGTGGGACAATTTTTCTGACATCTGCGGAATCACCAAGGACGAACTCATAACATATTTCAGAGAAGATATTGAAATGCTCGCTGAAAAATTCAAGTGCAGTTTTGAAGAAATAATCGAAAAGTTGAAATTTCAGTACGACGGCTATCATTTCAGCGAAAATTCGCCTGACATTTTCAATCCGACAAGCATTTTGAATGCCTTTGTTGAAAAGAAACTTGACAATCATTGGTTTGAAACCGCAACGTCAAGTTATATTATCGAACATCTTAAACGTCATCATGCTGATATTCTGAAACTTGTACCCAAAAAGTTATTCAAGGAGGATTTTGATGTTTCGCCCGAAGATTATGACAGTCTTTGGCCTATACTTTATCAGGCAGGTTATCTGACAATCAAGGATTTTGACGAGGAACGCTGTATTTTTACTCTGGATTATCCTAACAACGAGGTTCGTATAGGCATGATGCAGAATATGCTGAAATACTATAATGTCAGAACGATTACGGAGTGGAAAGCAGAGTAAAATTTATTTTTGCATCTATATATCTAACCAAATCTATTTGATTATGAGACAGAAATTTTATCTATTTATTTGTGTTTTGATTGGCGTATTGTTTACAGTTTCGTCTTGCGGCGATGACTGGGGCAACCGTGGAACGGCACGTATCCACATCACCGTTAAAGACCGCTCAGCACATTTGGAAAACGAGACAGTGTACATGTTTGAATCGCGGCACGCTCCCGAATCAAGTTTTTTTAAGCCTTTTTATGCTGACGGCGATGCTGTCAGCGACAGTTATGGCGAAGTAACTTTCGACGTGGAGTTTTATGACGACGATGCGGTGTATTATTTTGCAGTTTTCGACAGAAACGACCGTTGTATCGAATATGTAGCGGTAACAGTTAAGGACGGCGACACCAAAAGCGTTGATCTGAATCTCAGCGGCTCAAATCACGGTTACTATATATTGAAATCCGTTGTAAGTCAAACGCTTATGACTGTTCACGGTCTCAATTACACCGGAGATGCCAACAACAGGAATTTTCTTTCGGTAAAACTTCCGGTAAACACTGAAAGGTGGTTTTACGCCGTATCAGCCACTTGGCAGCCGAATGTTGCGCCCAATCTGCGCTTTTATGACGCTCTGAGCCGCTGCGTGGACGCTGAATACGGTGTCAACTCCGATGCGATGAGTTCTCTTTACGTACCCGCCGGCGACATCGACTGCAACATCTTTCTAATCAAAGACGACCCGAACCTTGATGTCTTTTGCGACAAGAGCGGCTCGTTTGAATATTTTACAGACGCCACCCGTATGAATATCAACAGCGGCATTGTTGATGTTGACGAGCCCGTTGACGAAGGCGCACTGTGGTATCTCGGATTGGAAAACCCCGCACCAGACAACGACATTTTTATCACAATAGAAGTGTGTGCGTTGGTCTGGGTCGAGGATTAAAACGATTTTAATATTTGCCGGTCAAACCGATAAAAGCGTCTTCAAGATTTACGGTTTCGCTTTTAAGACCTTTGAACTCGATTTTCTGCTGCCACAGAATTTCTTCCGTATCCTCTTGATTTTCAAACGAGAAAAATTCAAGAATGATTTTATTTTTCTCCGGGTGGAAAAGTCCGTCAATAGTTTCGGGAACTTCCTGCCTTTCAGAAACATAACATCTGTATTTCTTGATTTTGTTCAAGAGGTCATTGACCGGCATTTGAACCAAAATCTTACCGTAATCCATTATAATACAGTCGTCTATGAGTTGTTCCATGTCCTGAATTATATGGGAGGTAAGAAAAACGGTTTTGTTTTCGCTTTTGGCGTAATCCCTGAGATATTCCACAAACAGACGGCGGTAACCGGGGTCAAGACCAAGCGAAAAATCATCAAGAACCAGCAGTTCAGGATTTTGCGCAAGTATCAGTCCGAGAGCCACTTGCGAACGCTGACCGTTACTCATCTTGTTGATTTTCTGCTTTGGAGCCACTTTGAGTTTTTTCATCAGTTCGTAATACGCCTCTTTTTTCCACTGTCCCGGAAAAAATGCCGAATAGAACTTTTCTATCTGCTCAATATTCATAAACTGATACTGAACATGACCCTCTATCAGCAGTCCGATTTTTTTTCTTACTGCCGGGTCTATCGCGTTTGCGGGCTGGTTGAAAATCAGACATTCGCCGCTGTAAGGCTTCAAATATCCGCTCAAAATGTTGATTGTGGTGGTTTTGCCCGTACCGTTTTTACCCAAAAGACCGAGTATCCGGCCTTTGGGTACATTAAAATTCAAATCCTTATAAATCAATCTCTTACCGTAATAATGGGTAAGATTGTTACATTCTATTACGTGTTCCATCTCAGGAATGTTTTGTTATCTTAGTTAAGGAATTTTCTGCCTTCAACATAAAAAACGGGATAATAATCCGTATTATGCTCCTCCATATAGGCTTTCATTTTAGCAGTCTGATTCATAACGCTGTGGCAGCGTTCCATAATCATACAGTTTTCTTTTGTAGAGGTGTCTTCCGGCATTCTTTCCTTGGCGTTTTCTTCGCTTTTCAAAATTTTTTCTTTTGATATTTTGTTGATTTTTACAACGCCCTCCACAACAAGATTTTTGTACATCAACTCGCGGGGAAAAGTGTCAATTTCGCCGCCGTACAAAACCTGCATCGTGTATGTGCTGTCGTCGCTGCCTTGGAGAAAACATTTTTTGCCGGACTGTGTGCAGACATGAGTTACTTTGCCCATAACTACAACTGTTTTACCCTCAATACTTTCACCGCTTTCAACAATTCTGCGCGGAGTCATTGCGCCTTCCGTTTCAAGTTGCTGGCTTGCCTTTTGGTTGACATTCTGTTCGGCAGCAGATTTGCCGCCGTTGCCGCTGCAAGCAGACATTGCCATCACGCCGCAAATCATCAACGCGGCAACTGTTCTTCTGTTTAATTTCATAATTCTTTTTAATTTTAGTTACTATAAATCTATGTCCAAATCATCAGGCAATTCGTTGACCTCCTTGCCTTTGGACGGTAAATATTTTGCAAGTACCGGAATAATATCTTTCAAAGCCTTCAAAATTTCCTCTTTCGGGGCGGCACTCTCAAACGGTTTTTTCAGGATTTTTTCTATTTCCCTGATTGCGCTGTCCTCCATGAGAAGCGAAATTCCAAAATCGGGAAGAAAACAGACTTCCTTTTCTTTCAGCGAGTAATAAACCAAAAACGCCGAATTGTTCACTGTCTTGTACATTCCCGCCTTTTGAAAAACAGCCCGCGCATGTATTTCCGTGTTTTTCTGCCTGATTTTTTTCGGGATTATAATTCTTTGAAAATCAGGAATAAACGTCAGCGCGACAAGCAGTATCACAGACGCAAAAAACGAAAACGTGTACATCAGATACGGGTCGTATTCTATCGGCGAGAGCATAAAATATGTCAGCAAAACAACAAAAAACATTCCCGCAGCCGCCAATGAATATATAAAATAGTGTCCTGACGACTGTTTTATCATAACGACGGCTTCGGTTGCCGTGTTGTTCTCAATTTCGCCTACCAAATTGTAAAGACGCGTCTTAAAATCTTTGTCAAAATCTTTAATTTGCAGCATATTTCCGCCATTTTTTCGAGTGTCAAATGTAGAAAAAAACTCTGAACGGTGCAAATATTTTTTTGTTGTTTTCTTTTTTAAAAAAAATTCGTACCTTTGTGTTTCTTGAAAACACGTAGTTTATTATGAAAATAACCATTAATTCAAATGCGCATGAAACGCTTTCCACTACGGTTGCCGGACTCTCAAAAGAGTTGGGACTGCCGGACTCAGGCGTTGCGCTTGCCGTTAATTACCAGATGGTTACGCGGGAAAAATGGGCGGAAACGCTCTTAAAGGAAAACGATGATATATTAATTATTAAAGCGGCTTCGGGCGGATGATGATACAGTTTATTTCACACCAAAACGCAAGATTTTCTTACCTTGACGGCATAAAACTTGCCCTCGAAGGCAGTTGCCGCTGGGTTCAACTGCGCATGAAAGACGCCCCGGACGACGAAATCATCAGCACGGCAAAAGAGGTAAAAAAACTTTGTGTAGAATTTCAAGCCACTTTTATTGTTGACGACCATGTTTCTTTGGTAAAAATTATCGGTGCTGACGGCGTTCACCTCGGCAAAAATGACATGCCCGTAGACACCGCCCGCAGGATTCTCGGCAAAGAGTGCATTATCGGGGCAACAGCCAACACTTTTGACGACGTTGAAAACGCTTATAATAAAGGTGCGGATTATATCGGCTGCGGACCTTTCAGGTTTACGACGACAAAGAAAAATTTAAGCCCCGTTTTGGGACTTGAAGGCTATAAAGAGATTGTTAACCGAATGAAACAGGGCGGAATCAACATTCCGGTAGTTGCAATAGGCGGCATTTTAAAAGAGGACATTCCTCAAATTATGCAGACGGGAATAAGCGGAATCGCGCTTTCGGGTGCGGTGCTGAACGCCCAAGACCCTGTCAGCGAAATGAAAACGATATTAAAAATACTGAAAAAATGAATGATAAATTAATAATCGGCGGAAAGGAATTTTCGTCAAGACTTTTTCTCGGAACTGGCAAGTTTTCCGACAATAAATTGATGGCTGAATCGATAAAAGCCTCAGAAACCCAAATGGTTACAGTAGCCATGAAAAGGGTTGAACTTCAAGACGAAAACGATGACCTTTTAAGCAACATCGTAAAGGACAAATCCATTCAACTTCTTCCGAACACTTCGGGCGTAAGAAATGCGAAAGAGGCGGTCTTTGCGGCTCAGATGTCGAGAGAGGCTTTCGGCACAAACTTTTTGAAACTTGAAATCCACCCCGACCCGCGTTATTTGCTGCCCGACACGGTTGAGACTCTGAAAGCCACCGAAGAACTTGTAAAACTCGGTTTTGTGGTTCTTCCGTATTGTCAGGCTGACCCTGTTTTGTGCAAACAGTTGGAAGAGGCTGGCGCGGCTGCCGTTATGCCGCTCGGTGCGCCGATTGGCACAAACAGAGGCCTCAGAACCGTTGACTTTTTGAAAATAATAATTGAAGAGGCAACCGTTCCCGTGGTTGTTGACGCCGGAATCGGTGCGCCTTCACACGCGGCTTGGGCGATGGAACTCGGAGCCTCGGCGTGTCTTGTCAACACTGCGATTGCAGTTGCCGGCGACCCTGTAAAAATGGCTGTCGCTTTCAAAAAAGCAGTTGAAGCGGGCAGAGAAGCGTTTCTTTCAGGTCTCGGCGATGTTTCTTACAACTCCGTGGCTGAGGCCTCTTCACCGCTGACAAGTTTTTTGAGTTAACCCCAAAAAGAAAAAAAGTCTGCCATTCTTTTAGGCAGACTTTTTTATACAACTTACGTGTTTTACGTAAACTTGGTTAATTTTGCGTAAAACACGTACTCCTTTAATTTTCTGATTTTTAACATCTTATAAAAAAAATCAAAAAAAACCTTTTTAAACGTAACAATTTTTTAAAATACGTTGTATCTTTGCGCAAAATTTTGAGATATAATTAAAAAACAATCAAATAGACAATGGACAACGTAATTGTTATATCCGTGCTTATTTTAGGCGGCATTGCAATTCTTGCAGCCCTGATTCTGTACGTGATAGCAAAAAAATTCAAAGTGGAGGAAGACCCAAGGATTGACTTAGTCGCCGAATGTCTTCCCGGCGCAAATTGCGGCGGTTGCGGTTTTGCAGGTTGCAGAAATTTTGCCGAGGCGTGCGTCAAAGATTTTTCAGGAAAAGTCTGCACCGCCGGCGGTAACGACGTTATGAAAAAAGTCGCTGACGTTCTCGGTGTTCAAGCCGAGACTGCCGAAGCGAAAATTGCCGTCGTTAGATGTCAGGGCAGCAATGAATGTCGCCCGAAAACCAATAACTACGAAGGCGCAAAAACTTGCGCTATCGTTGCCGCTACTTATGGCGGTCAGACAGGTTGCGCTTTCGGCTGTATCGGTTTAGGCGACTGCGAAAGTGTCTGTCAATTCGGCGCAATAAAAGTCAACGAAAAGACCGGTTTGCCTGAGGTCAACGAAGAAAAATGTACAGGTTGCGGTGCGTGTGTAAAAGCCTGCCCGAAAATCGTTATCGAACTCAGAAAAAAAGCCGTCAAGTTTAGAAAAGTTTACGTCTCTTGCGTTAACAAAGACAAAGGCGCAACCGCTAAAAAAGCCTGCTCAAAGGCTTGTATCGGCTGTGGAAAATGCGCTAAAACTTGTCCTTTCGGTGCAATCACCGTTGAAAACAACCTCGCGTACATCGATTTTGAAAAATGCAAAATGTGTCGCAAATGCGTTGTTGAATGTCCGACGGGCGCAATCCGCGAGGAAAATTTCCCACCGAGAAAACCAAAAGAAGAAGCCCCGAAACAACTCAACACTTCAACGGGTGCTGACAAGGTGGAAACCCCGAAAGAACCGGGAAAAATCAATTTAGAAAAACCCTCAGACAATCTTTTAAAGGAATAGAACATGGCATTTAAAACTTTTCATAAAGGCGGTGTTCATCCCGCTGACAAAAAAATAACTGCCGGTGCTTCAATTCAACCGCTTGCAATTCCCGCAACGGTTTCGATTCCGTGCGCACAGCATATCGGAGCACCCGCTGAAATCATCGTTCAAAAAGGCGATAAAGTAAAAGTCGGACAACTCATTGCTAAGGCTAACGGTTTTGTATCGGCAAACATTCACTCCTCGGTGAGCGGAACGGTTAAAAATATCGGTCCCGTTCCTGATGCCTCAGGCTACACCAAACAAGCCGTCATCATTCAGGTTGAGGGCGACGAATGGGAAGAAACAATCGACCGCACTCCCGATATTAAACGCAATATCGACGACTTAAAACCCGAAGAAATTATCAACAAGGTTCATGACGCGGGAATCGTCGGAATGGGCGGTGCAACTTTCCCCACAAAAGTAAAACTTTCAGTTCCGCTCGGTAAAAAAGCCGAAGCCGTTATCATTAACGCTGTTGAATGTGAGCCGTACTTAACAGCAGACCATCGTGTCATGCTCGAAAAAGGCGATGAGTTAATGATTGGTACTCAACTGATTATGAAAGCCGTTAATTGCGAAAACGCTTATATCGGAATTGAGGCCAACAAACCTGACGCAATAAAATATTTAACCGAACTTTCGTCAAAATATCCGGGCATAAAAGTTGTTCCATTGCAACTAAAATATCCGCAAGGCTCTGAAAAACACTTAATTGCGGCGGTAACAGGTAGAGAAGTTCCTTCGGGACGTCTTCCGATTGATGTCGGCGCAGTTGTTGACAATGCGGGAACGGCAGTCGCAATTTATGAAGCCGTTATGAAAAACAAACCGCTTTTTGAAAGAGTTGTAACCGTTACGGGCGATTCTGTTAAAAATCCGGGAAACTTTTTGGTAAGAATCGGAACACCAATCAGCGCATTAATTGAGGCTGTCGGCGGTTTGCCCGAAGACACCGAAAAAATAATTTCAGGCGGTCCGATGATGGGAAAAGCCGTTACGACACTTGACATTCCCGTTGCAAAAGGTACCTCAGGCGTTTTGATGTTGTCCAAAGACTTGGCTCACAGAGGCGAGGCAGAAAATTGTATCCGTTGCGGCAAATGCGTTGATGCTTGTCCAATGGGTCTTGAACCTTATTTACTCTCGGCTTACGCTCAACGCAAAAACTTTGAAGAACTTGAAAATAACCACGTTACGGATTGTATCGAATGTGGTTGTTGCGTTTTCAGTTGTCCGTCAAACCGTCCGATTTTGGACTTTGTAAGGTTCGGAAAACAATCGGTTATGAAAATTATCAGATCACGTAAAAAATAAATTTTTTAACAGAGATAAAAATGAGTAATTTATTAACAATATCGCCTTCACCGCACGCAAAAGGCAAAGACACGGTAAAATCGCTGATGGGCGGCGTTTTGTTGGCTCTTGCACCGGCTTTTCTGTGTTCGCTTTACTTTTTTGGTCTTGGCGCACTGATAACTACCTTAGTTTCAGTTATTTCGTGCGTACTTTTTGAATGGCTGATAACAAAATTCATATTAAAACAAACTCCGAAACTTGCCGATTTAAGTGCGGTTTTAACAGGAGTTCTTTTGGCTTTCAACCTTCCGAGCAATATTTCGCCGTTTATCGTAATGTTCGGCGCATTAATCGCAATCGGTGTCGGCAAAATGAGTTTCGGCGGTTTAGGTCAAAATCCTTTCAACCCTGCTTTGGTGGGACGTGTTTTTCTTTTGATTTCGTTTCCCGTTCAGATGACGGGCGCATGGCCGAAACCGATTGAATCGCGTTGGCAATATTTGGACGCTGTTACGGGCGCAACCCCGATGTCATATTCTGAACTCGGAAAAGTTAATATGATGGATATGTTTTTCGGCGGCGTTGGCGGCTCTTTGGGTGAGGTTGCAGCGTTAGCCTTGATTCTCGGCGGAATTTTCTTAATCGTTAGAAAAATAATCACTTGGCATATTCCTGTCAGCATTTTGGTTACTGTGTTGATTATCACTTCGATAGCATACTTAACAGACCCCGAAAAATTCGCTAATCCGCTTTATCATTTGCTCGGCGGCGGTTTGCTTCTTGGTGCTATTTTCATGGCGACAGACTATGTTACTTCGCCGATGTCAGACAAAGGAAAACTGATTTACGGTTTTGGAATCGGCTTATTAACAGTGATAATCCGTCTTTGGGGAAGTTATCCGGAAGGAATGTCGTTCGCAATTTTGATTATGAACGCTTTGACCCCGATTATTAACAAATATGTTAAACCTACACGTTTCGGCGTGGTAAAAACCAAGTAATCATGATTGACAAAAAAAATCCTACAATAGTTCAAATGATTGCCGTCCTATTAATTGTAGCGGCGGTTTGTTCGGCAGGGGTTGCGGCGGTTTATGCCATGACAAAAGACACGATTGCCGAAACGAATGCTAAAAAACTTCAAAAATCGTTGTCAGAAGTTTTGCCCGAATACGACAAAACCGACACTTTAACAATCAAAACCGATGACGGAAACGCATTTTGTTATATCGCTCAAAAAGGCGGTCAGACAGTAGGTTACGCTATCAAAACTTCAAATATGACCGGTTACAACGGTTTGGTTGAAGTTTTAACAGGTTTTGACAATGACGGCAAAATCATCAACACCTCGGCAACGGTTTTAAACGAGACTCCGGGCTTGGGTCAAAAGGCTGTTGAACCAAAATTCAAAGATCAGTTCAAGGGTTTTGAACCGTCAAAAAAGACTTTGAAAGTCAAAAAAGACGGCGGCGATGTTGATGCAATTTCGGCTGCAACTATTACGTCAAGGGCTTATACTTTGGCGGTTCAGCAGGCTTTCAACGCGCTTCAAAAACATCTCGGCAACAAAGTCGATACTAATTCGGGCGCAACCTCGTCAGCAAACAAAAACGCCGACGAAAGAGAAATAGAGAACGATAAATAAATTGACAATTAAAAAAAATTGTCAATTAAAAAAATAAAAAATATGAGTAGTAAATTATCAATATTAACAAAAGGTCTCATAAAAGAGAATCCGGCGTTGATTCTGATTCTTGGTATGTGTCCGACTTTGGGCGTTACCTCTTCGGCAATCAACGGCCTTGGTATGGGACTCGCCACGACGTTTGTGATTTTGCTGTCAAACGTCATCATTTCGATAATCAAAAATCTTATTCCTGACAACGTTCATATTCCGGCATACATTGTCGTAATTGCTTCACTTGTAACGATTTTGCAACAGTTGATGGCGGCATATCTTCCGGCTTTGAACGAAAGTCTCGGACTTTTTATTCCGCTTATCGTGGTCAACTGTATCGTCCTCGGACGTGCGGAAGCATTCGCAAGCAAAAACGGCGTTGTTGATTCTGCGCTTGACGGCTTGGGCATGGGTCTTGGTTTTACGTTGGCTCTGACGGTTTTGGGCGCAATTCGTGAAGTTTTGGGTTCGGGCTCTATTTTCAACTTAAAATTCTACGAAGGCGACGGCATAATCGGCTTTGTACTTGCTCCGGGAGCGTTTTTGGTGTTAGGATATTTGGTTGCAGTTACCAAAAAGTTGTCTAAAAAACTTGACAAAAAGGAGGAATAAACCATGGATTACGTAATTATAATAATTTCGTCGATTTTCGTTAACAATGTAGTTTTAGCGAAATTTTTGGGAATTTGTCCGTTCATGGGCGTTTCCAACAAGGTTAACACTGCGCTCGGTATGTCGGGAGCGGTTGCGTTTGTGATGGTAATTGCCACGCTTGTAACGTTTTACATTCAGAAATTATTGGTATCGTTAGGCATTGACTTTATGCAGACGATAGCCTTTATTTTGGTGATTGCGTCATTGGTTCAAATGGTTGAATTGGTTTTGAAAAAAGTTTCTCCGTCGCTGTATCAGGCACTCGGAATCTTTTTGCCGCTTATAACGACTAACTGTACGGTTTTGGGCGTTGCGATAGAGGTTGCGGGCAAAGCGACTTACAGACCGGCTGAGGCTGCGGTTTACGCGCTTTCAAACGCGATAGGTTACGGTTTGGCGTTGACGATTTTTGCGGGTTTGCGCGAACAGTTGGAACTTTCAGAAGTGCCGGAAGGTATGCGCGGCGTTCCGATTGCGTTCATAACGGCTGGTATTTTAGCGATGGCGTTTATGGGTTTCGCTGGGTTGGCGTAATATTTTTTTACCACGGAAAAGAGAGAAAACCACGGAAAAGATGCTTTTTCGTGGTTTTTTTATTTTAGCCCTGCTTCTTTAAGAAGTTTTTGAATCTGCTTGTCGCTGATTGTTGATTGTTCAGATTTATCGTAAATATACAACAATGTTACCGTGCCAGACATCATTTCTAAAACGATTTCAGTATGAGAAATAACCCTTGCTCCGCCGCTTTTTCCTTTACCTTTTGATGATATTGCCAATCGTATTTTTCGGACACCACCGCCTAAATCTACACCTTGAAACGGATTAACTTTCATATTTTCAATCAATTCCGCAAGTTCATTTTTCAATGAGCGGTAACGCTTTATTAACTTTTTGGCTTCATGTTCAAAAGAATCAGCAACAATTATTTGAATATCATTTGTCATACTTCTTCAAGTTCTTTTAAAAATTCATCAGCAGTTTTAAAAGTTCTTTTTCCCTCCTTATATTCTTTGAACTCTTGAAAAGCCTGTCGTAATCCGTTTTCTATTTCTTCGTCAGTATCATATTGAAATTCAATTTGTTTCGCAATAGATTCTCTTTTCTTAAAAGAAAGTTTTTTAACAAAATCAATTACTTCACGCATCAAAGATACATCGTCAAAAACCGGATTAAGGGTTTGTAATAGTTCTGCCCGTAATTGTAATGCTGTCATAATTCTAATATTTTTATTTTCGCAAATGTATTCAAAAAATCAAAACAAGCCAAAATTTTTTTTGAAATTTTGTACACTGGCTTGAAAATTGTGCCATAAAAAAGCATAAAATTAAAAAATTTTAATTTTTTTTGACTATTTTTTTTGTGCGATAAGAAAATTATTATATTTGCACACTAAAATAACTAAAAATAATATTTATGAATTTATTGAATGTCAATACAGGACGTCCTGTATATTTTTCGTATGCAAGAAATAGCAACAAAAAGCCGGAATGGGAACACATCTCCGATTGTATGGATAGGTTGTTAAGCGAATTCAAAAATAAAAACATAGAATACCGTCTTGACAAACGCGACATCGGAACAGGAGATAAAATTTCTGCATTTGAAAACGAAATAGGTTGGAACAGCGAGGTTGTAGTTATCGTTTTTTCTGACAAGTATTTCCGTTCGATGCATTGTATGTATGAATTTGTGCAGATAAAAAATGCTTTGGAAAAATATCCTGAAAAACGTCTGATGTGTATCAAAAGCGGGGATTTCAATCTTGCCGACTTCAATTATATCAGGGATTTGGAACGTTATTGGCACAATCAAAAAATTGAATATGAAGATATTGAATTTCATCGTATCCGCGAACATTCAAAAACAGAAATAGCGGCTTGTAAAAACAATTTTTATCTTGAAGATATCAGACAACTCTATTCATTTTTTAGTGCTATTAACTATTCTAATGCTCAAAATATTGACTATAATAAGTTTACAGATGATATTATCAAATATTATATCAATACACCAATAAAACCGAAATTAACACCAAAACCGGCGGATGCGGCGAATCCCGACAAAATGAAGACTTCGGGAAGCAATTCTTCGTCAGCACCTGCAAAAAACAGAACAGATGTAAATTCGAAAATAGATATAAATGTAAGTCCAAATGTTGTAATCAATAATAACAATAACAGCAATAATAACAATCAGTCAACAACCACAAAGGATAATTCCCCAAAAAGAACGGCTGTTATAATTGGATTGCTTGCTTTAATTTTAGGTATTAGTGCCACAATGTTACTAAAATATTGTAACAAAGATACAACACCTGAAAGTTCTAATCAATTTGATCAAACTATAAAAGCACCTAAAGTTGATACATTAACTGTAAATGAAGAACCGAAAGTCCCCAATGCAGATACTCTAAATTCAAAAGGAGACGAAGAAGTTTACGATGAAAATTCTAATAAAGAAAGAATATCAATCGAAATAGACGGTTTTAATTTTACGATGATATTTGTAAAAGGAGGCACATTTCAGATGGGGGCAACTCCTGAACAAGAAAGCAATTCGGATGAAGAACTTCCCGTTCATTCTGTTACATTAAACAATTTTTATATCGGTCAAACCGAAGTAACACAAGGTTTGTGGAAAGCGGTAATGAAAGAAAATCCAAGTAGTTTTGATAAGGGCGATGATTATCGTGTTGAAAAAGTTTGTTGGAATGATTGTGAGGAATTTATAATAAAATTGAATCAAAAGACCGGTAAAGCATTCCGGTTTCCTACTGAAGCAGAATGGGAATATGCCGCAAGGGGAGGAAATAAAAGTACAGGTTGTAAATTCAGCGGAAGCAACAATATTGATGCAGTTGCGTGGTATAAAGAAAATTCAAATAAAGGAACTCATCCTGTTGCTCAGAAAACTGAAAACGAACTTGGTATTTATGATATGAGTGGTAATGTTGATGAATGGTGTTCTGATTTGTTTGAAATTTATAGTAGAGAACCACAAACTAATCCGCAAGGACCTTCTTCGTCAACATTTCAACATGTTTATCGCGGAAGCAGTTGGAATAATGAAGACAAATGGGCGCATATCTCTTATCGTCGTGCTAATTGTTCTTCTGATAACGGGTTTAATACGATTGGATTACGTCTTGCTTTGAATGCCAATAATAATATCAGAGAAGAAGATAATAATGAGCAAGATACTACAAATACTAATATAGAAACAATTGATAGTACAAGTATTAAAATCGAAGCTAATGGACACGCTTATATTGATTTAGGTTTACCTTCCGGCACACTTTGGGCAACATGCAATATTGGAGCATCATCGCCGGAAGAATACGGAGATTATTTTGCATGGGGCGAAACAACTGCGAAATCGGAATTTTGGTGGCATAACTACAAATTATGTGTAGGTGAGAATTCTTCTTGGCTCACCAAGTATTGTAGCAATAAGTATTACGGTTACAAAAATTTTACAGATAGTCTCTCAATTCTTGAACCTTGCGATGATGCTGCTACCGTTAACTGGGGAGGTGATTGGTGTATTCCTTCTGTTGAACAGATAGAAGAAATTATAAATAATTGTACTTGGACATGGTCTACTTGTAACAATATTAAGGGCTATGAAGTCGAAGGTCCGAATGGTAATTCAATTTTCTTACCGGCTGCCGGTTCTAAAGGTGCAGAAAAAAACTGCGGTTATTATTTTTCAAATCAGCGCTCAACAAATTCGAGAGAAAATAGTAAAGCGAATTATCTTTATTTTAAACCAAACGTTAAACCTAAGATAGTAAATTATCACCGTAAATCAGGGAACACAATTAGAGCGGTAATAAAATCAAATAACTTCTAATTTCCTTGGGCTTCGCCTCATTTTAGAACCGTAAATTATTGGGCAACTAAAACCACGAAAAAGAGAGATGCTTTTTCGTGGTTTTTTGTTTGTAATTTTATTCCCAATCCAAATATAATTTTTTGAGAACTCCGTTTGCATCGCATTCACGGCGGAGAATAAAGTCGTTGACGGCAAGCATAGCGGTTGCTGCAATCGCTAAAATTTTTTTTTCAAAAAAAACATTTTTCATCAGAAAAACAGACAAAAAATCTTTTCCATTACGAAAATCCCTTAAACACGTTCCATTTTACCGTCAGTCCAAAAACTTTATATTTAATTAACATAATTTAGTGTACCTTTGCGCCATAATTTTAGGAAAAAAAAGCATAACGTTTAATTTTTAATTTTCAAAAGAATATGGGCAAAAGAAAGATTATTTTATTTTTACTCTTATTGTTTTTCTCGCTCGGCAGCGCAGTTGCACAGCAGAAGACAATCACGGGTAAAGTTGTCGACAGGAACGGACAGCCGATTCTTGGTGCGACAGTTGCCGTTAAAGGAACTACCATAGGTACGATTTCCGATGACAACGGCGTTTACAACCTCAGAATTCCTAACGGAACAAAATCAGATACTATTACCGTTTCATTTCTCGGTATGCAGACAGCATATATGCCTGTCGGTGATAACTCAACTATTGACGTAACGCTTATGGAAGACGACATTGCTGTGGAAGAGGTCGAAATCACGGCTCTCGGTATCAGCAAGCAAAGAAAAGCCATAGGTTATGCAGCAACAAAAGTTGATGGCGATGACATTATAAACGCCAAAACTTCAAACGTAATAGCCTCAGTAGCGGGCAAGGTAGCAGGCGTAGAGGTTATGGGAAATGCAGGACCCGGTTCAACGCAAAACGTTATGATTCGTGGTGCAGCATCTTTGTCGGGCAACCAGCCCCTTTACATCGTTGACGGCGTGCCGATTATCAACACAATGTCAAAAAGCGGCGACAACTTGAACAACTACACCGACTTAGGTTCAGGTCTTAACGCTATCAACCCCAACGACATAGAGTCTATGACCATTCTTAAAGGTGCAGCAGCCACCGCTCTTTACGGTTCAAGGGCTACCAACGGCGTTGTCATGATTACGACCAAATCAGGCAAAAACACCAACGGCAAAATGGTTGTAACCTACGACGGTGCAGTTTCGGTTCAGAGAGTAGGTTTCATTCCCGAAGTTCAAGACTTATACGGACAAGGCTGGGACGGAACTTTCTCACGTGAAGAAAACGGTAACTGGGGTCCGGCTTACACCAATCAGAATCAGGCATGGGGCTATATTGTTGACAACTCTCAGCAAGTTGCCAAATATCAGTTCTTGAAAAACAGAAACCGCGATTTTTATGATTTGGGCATCGGCAACTCACATTCGGTTTCCGCTTCCGGCGGCAACGAAAAGACATCCTACTATATGTCTCTTGCAAACAACCACGAAAACGGCGTAATCCCCGGCGACCACGACACTTACAACCGTACAACAATTTCAGTAAAAGGTTCGCACACATGGAACAGACTCAAATTCAGTTCTATGTTCAACTACTCAAACGAAAAAACAATCGCCGTACCCGCAGGTCAGGGACACTCTATGGCAAAAGATATTTGGGACGTGCCTTTGCATATTTCTTTGGTTGACCTCAGCGATTTGGACAACAAGTTCAACCAAAACAGCAACTATTTCACTCTGTTTGGTATCAATCCTTATTATATGATTGAAAACTACAATACAGAACTTCATAGAAACAAGGTTTACGGCAAAGTTCAGATGGACGTTCAGATTTTAAAGGATTTAAATTTGACTTACCGTTTTGGCGGCGACCTTATGAACACCAAAATAGAGGAAAAACGCAACATGGTGCTCTTTGAAGTCGGCTCTGAACAATACAATTACAACGACAAAGACGATAAGACAGTAGGAGAAACCGGTTATTATAGTTTTTCAAAAGAAACAAATTACGAGGTCAACAACGATGCATTCTTGACATACTCAAAAAAACTTGCTCCCGATTGGAATCTTACGGCTATCGGTGGTGTCAATGTTCAAGAAGTTGCAAATAATAAGTTGAGCAGCAATATCAATTCACTTGTTATTCCTGACTTTTACAATCTGACTAACTCATCGGCAGATCCGAAAACGAGTAGCGACTTTTCAAAAGTACGCAGAATCGGAGCATACGCCAACATTGACGCCGATTTCAAAAATATGCTTTACTTGACTTTCACCTTACGTAACGACTGGTCTTCAACACTGCCAGAAAAAAACAATTCGTATGCATATCCGGGTATAACGGCTGCATGGATTTTTACAGAACTCGGAGACGAAGGTCAACTTGGCCCCTTAACTTTCGGTAAAGTGCGTGCTTCATACGGTTGGACTGGTAATGATGCCTCTGCATACAAAGTTTATGACTTCTATGTAAGTTCAATTGTTGCCAATCCCGGTTATGACGGCATAAGCAACTTATCATTCCCGATAGGCGGCTCACAAGCATGGGGTATGTCTCAGCAAATGGGTAACCCTAACATCAAACCCGAAAGAACCAACGAGTTTGAAATCGGTACTGAACTTGTATTTTTTAACGGACGTTTGGATTTTGACGGCGCATTCTACAACAAATACACCAAAAATCTTATAGCAAAACTTAATCTTGATTGTTCAACAGGTTATACCTCAACAGTTTACAACCTCGGCGACATCAGCAACAAAGGTTACGAATTAAATATCAGCGGTACACCGTTAAAAATAGGTAGTTTCGTATGGAAAGTTTCGGCAAACTTCTCGCAAAACTTCAATAAGGTTGAAAAACTTATGCTTGATGAAATTGCCCTCAAAGGTCTGTCAGTGGCAGAAATCTATGCCGTACCGGGCAAAGCAATCGGACAGTTCAAAACAAACTGCGCTGACAAGGTTGTTGACCCGCAAGGAAATACTCATACCGTTGTTGACGCAAAAGGCAATCCGAAAACCACAACTGATATGCAGTATGTCGGCAAAGACGTGAACGAAAAATTCCGCACCGGTCTTACAAACAGATTCGAATACAAAGGATTTTCTTTGGAGGCTACATTGGATTTGCACTATGGCGGTTACATATATTCAAAAACCCGCGAATATTTGGGTTGGACAGGTGCCGGATATTACACTACATTCAACGACAGAAATCCGTTTGTAATTCCTAACTCTGTTGTAGAGGTTGAAGGAAACATTCCGGGCGCATTTGAAGTGATTATAAAAGATAAAAACGGAAAACAGATAGATACAAAATGGTACGTAGAAAACACTGTACCGGTTGCAAACTTCAATTCAAGTCTTCCCAATTTCTATAGCAACGGTGAACTCGATTGTGAAAACACCCACATCATCGACCGTTCGTATTTGAAACTCAGGAACATAACACTTGCATACGATCTCCCGAAAAGCCTGATTTCAAAATTCAGAATTCAGGAAATGAGAGTATCCTTAACAGCAGGCAACATTCTTTTGTGGACACCCAAAGAAAACGCCTATATCGATCCCGAATGTTCAACATTTGAGACTGGCATCGGCGGTAAATTCGGTGAATATTTGGCAAACCCCACAAATCAGGTTTATACATTTGGCGTTTCAGTTAAATTCTAATAAAATTTGAAAAAAATGAGATTAAAAAATATTATATCGGCATCGGTTTTAACAGCGGGAGTTTTGTTGAACTCCTGCGACAAATACCTTGACGTAAATCACGATCCCAATTATCCGGAAGAGGTTTCGGCAGAGCAAATGTTGCCAAGTTTTGAAGTCGGCGCAGCATATTCAATCATGTCATGGGACTTTCTTTTCCCCATTGGCATTTATCAGCAGTATATAGCGCAGAAATCCGGTGCTAATCAGTTTACCAAGATGGAACAATTCGACTCAGAGAATTGTTCTCTGACCTACACAAATTTTTATTCAAGACAACTTCTTGAAGCAAAAGTATTTCAGCAAAGAGTCGGCGAAGAAAGCAATATGTACGCTATTGCTGAAATTATGTCAATTTACATTTGGCAGGTTGCAACCGACCTTTGGGGCAACATACCATACTCTGAGGCACTTGACAATAAGAACATCTCTCCGCATTTTGACAAGTCGGAAGATATTTACAATTCTCTTTTATCAAGAATTGATGCAGTAAGAGACGGCTTGGCAAAAGGCAAATTTACGGGTCCAGTTTCTCCGAAATATGATTATATTTTCAAAGGCGATATGTCGCAGTGGGCTGCATTTGCTAATTCACTGAAACTTAGAATGATGCTTCGTCTTGTTAATACTAAAAAATTTTCATACGAAGAAATCAAGACCTTTGCTGAGTCCAACGTTTTACTTTCAGAAAACGCTCAAATTTCAGAAAGTATTTGGGAGACAAAACCATCGAAAATGTATCCCTTGGACGAATATGAAGGCAGCGGTTTTCCGTCTCAAAACGCATGTCCGAGTAGAACAATCGCCTCGTATATGGCATCTGACTCACGTCTGAAAAAGATTTTTTCAGTTGAGGCTGACGGCAATGTGGCAAGCAAAATTCAAGGCTCTTACATCGAAACTGAATCTTCTTCAAAACTTGCTCCGGCTGTTAAAAACATTCCCCTAATTTCTATATGGGAAATAGACTTCAACCTCAGCGAATTGTATCTCAAAACAGGTGATAATGCAAAGGCGGAAGAATTTTACAAAAAAGCGGTTGACGAAAGTTTTGCTTATTGGAAACTTGCCGGTAAAGGCGAAGAAGTTTACGGCGAAAACGGCTACGCAAAATGGGAGGCTAACGAAAGCGAAAATTTCAAGACATTGAATCTTCAACGCTGGGCAGCCTTCTTGATGACTCAGCATGCAGAAGGCTTTTTCAGCCGTATGCGCACCGGTTTTCCGGAGTATTATCAGCAGAAAATGAAATTTGAGGAACTCAAAAACAATTTCCCCGTCGGATATTTGATTTATCCGGTCTGCGGTAGTGTGATAGCAGGATTCCCCGCTTCGATGCTCTATCCCGCTGAAACAGTTCTCAACCTCAACACAAATGCACCAAAACAAAAAACGGATATTTCAGAGGCATTGT
>JAEEGK010010146.1_pt1 | contig 21780 bp, 27 predicted proteins | sample 8958771 | NCBI WGS metagenome assembly JAEEGK01 (sample SAMN16246547, study PRJNA631951) | gut metagenome | biome: gut microbiome; feature: rumen; material: SC-attached | host: Bos | place: Iran: Karaj | collected 2018-10 | reverse complement strand
GAGCCGAAATTCCGTGCCGATATGTTATAATGCGCTTCACTCCATCCGCTTCTCGAACCGGAACATCCCCTCTGGGAACTGCTCGTCCGTCTCCTCGGCGGAGTCGGGATCGTTCGGATCGGGATGGTGGGAGTTGTAAAACTCCACGATACGGAAGCCGCAGCGGTTGACGTAAAAATGTATGTTGCGCTTCTCAAAATAAGGCGTCACCGTCTCCCAAACCTTCACCTCCGGACGCAGCTTTTCTATCGCGCACCACGCGGCATAGCCTATGCCCCTGCTGTGCGCCGGCACTCCCTCTTTTAATGGGAACGTTCAAAAAACGCTATTCTGCCTAAGCGGAGCTTTTGACTGCTCCCGGATCAGAACTCAGCTTTTGCCGAGAGCTCGAAGGTGTTAAGATCAATGACGTACGCCGTGCCGGCAACGTCTATCACGTAGAAGCAGGAGCCTATATAAAGTCCCTTTCCTTCGGCGCCGAACCATTCGGAATCGCCGAGCTTTATACGGGCTATTTCCTTGAAGCCTTCATCACCGTAGGAATAGACGGCATAGCTGTCAAAATCCGCGGGGAAGCCGATAAGCCCGCGCTCGGGCGCGACCAGTATCGCCTTATGATCGTATTCTGCGGAGGAATAATCTATATCCTTTATGTGCAGGCTGGTGCGCTCTTTTACGTTGGTCGGGTCGGAAACATCGAACATGGACAGCTTTATGCCCTGCGTGCCGCCGGTCTCGGTATCGGCCATCTGCCCAAATCCGAAGAGCAGACCGTCGCCCCAGCCGTGCAGATACTCCGAGAAGCCGGGGATCTTGAGCTTGCCCATCACCTTGGGCGAAGCGGGAACGGAAAGGTCGATGCTGAACAGAGGATCGGTCTGGCGGAAGGTGACGACGTAGCCGATATCGCCCATAAACCTGACGGACTTGATAAGCTCGCCTTTTGCAAGACCCTCGAGCCTGCCGACTGTGACGAGGTCGGAGTTAAGTACGTAGACGGCGTTGACCTCGTCTTCATCATCGACGAAGTAACTGATCTCGCCTCCGTCTTCAAGCGCCTGCTCGACCCAATGGGAAACGCTTTTCGTAACGGCAATACGAAGATGCCCGTCGTATTCGTCCAGCGAGAATTGGTTGAGACACGTGCCGTCAACTAAGCCCTGTGCGGCGAGTACGGGTTTCCCTCCCGCAAGCGATACGCGGCAGATCCCGGTCTTTTCATACCATGTAATGAGGGTCCCCTCATGGTCGCCGTTGGCGTCGATGGTACATTCGCAGTCATCGTCTGTGAAGAAGCGGACGATCTCCTTCTTCTCCTCATAATTTGACATGGTAAGGTATATCGAGGTCCCGCTGCAGTAGATCGTGTCCGTTGATCCGAGCAGAGCGAGCGTGTCCGAGAACGCGGAGGGATCCGAAATGTCCAGCGCGGCGATATAGGTATAGCTTCCGCCTTCGCCTATGCGCGAGATATTGCCGACGGAAGTCAGCTTGCGCTCGCCGTCATTGTTATAGCAGCCGGGAACGAAGGTGGCGGGATCGTTGGGATATACCTCAGTATCCGGATAATACGAGGTAATTACGTACAGTCTTCCGTCGGTCAGGCGGGAATCATTGAAGCTGCCCTCCATGCAGAGCGAGGAGATGCGTACGGGCTTTTCAGCGTCTTCGATATCGAAAACATAGACCATCGTATTGCCGCTGAATCGGCTGAAGCAATAATAGCATTCATCGGTGCTTTCGGGCTTGGCGCCGTCGGCGTCTTCAGTCGTTTCGGGATACGTATCTTCACTGTTTTCGAAATGGTATCTGTAATAAAGGGACGAACGATCAAACTCCTGAGCGATGACGATGAGTCTGTCGCCGGCAAGATACATTCCGCTGAATATCCTGCCGCAGTCATCGTCGTGGAAGGGCATTTCTTCTTCCGGGATATAAGAGACTACGTGCGTTTCAGCTCCATCGGCAGCGAGCACGGTGACGCCTTTTTCATTCAGCACGTATATATATCTGCCGTCGGTCTTTACAATGTCGGATTCGTCGACGCCTTCCACCTGAACGTTGGTGTTTGAATAATCTGTTGCCGATTGGGGTTCAATGATCGCTGCGGTGGGTATTCCGTCTGAGTTTATGTCTTTCACGGGCTCCGTATCGTAATAATACCGGCTAAACCCTCCCGAGTTTTTTACTTGGTCGTGATCGGAGAGGGAGGGGCGGAGCCACTCGAAAACCTCGGAATAATCGCCGGCGGGTTCGGCATAGGGAACTGCGGCGCTGTATTCTGTCGGCTCGGCTGTCTGCATCCTTCGGGAGGGTTTGGAAGCGAGCTTCACGGCGCCCAAAACAGCGGGCGCGGCGATCAGCAGGCAAAGGCATGCAGCTATAGCCGTCCTCAAACCAACGGAAAGCCTGCGGGGCTTTTTATCCGCGCCGTTCATGCTGCGGCGCATCGAGGCAAGCGTGCGCTGCTCCGCCTCGCCGGAAGGGGAGAGAGCGTCGTTTGCGGCCTTGTAATCATCTTCAAACATCGAAATAATCTCCTTTCAGGTCCTTTTCAAGCCCCTCTCTTGCGCGGTGCAGCAGGGATTTTACCCCGCTTTCGCTGACGTCCATGAGAGAAGCGATCTCCTTTACGCGGTAGCCCTCATAGTAATAGAGGTGTACAGCCGTCCTCTGCTTTTTCGGCAGACGAAGTACGGCGGCGTAAATATCGGCGGCGTTTTCATCCGGCAGCATCGGAGCAAGCTGCGTGAGTTCGCTGTATAGCGCCGTGCGCTTGTTCCATGCGCTCGACAGCAGCGTGTTCGTACAGTTGATCGTCGCTTTTATGAGCCATGCGCGCTGATGCTCCGCGGATTCGAGCTTGGGAGCCCTGCGGACGTACCGCAGGAAAACATCCTGCATGACGTCCTCCGCCTCGACCCTGCTTCGGCATCTTGCCAGCGCAAGCCTGAACACCATGCCCGAATACCTTCGGTAGACGTCCTCCGGATCGGTAAAGGGGGGCAAAGGAATAATGCAGCCCTTTTCGTCTGCATCGACAGACTCGGGCTCAGCATAACGAGCGTTCATCCTTAACGACCTCCTTCCCTTCGTTATCGCCGTTCAATTATAATACCGCCTCCGCCCGTGAAAGGTTGCGGCCGGAAGCGGGAAGATCAAAATATATTTGCGGAACGGATCGCAGCGCGCCCCATATTTTCACATCGTGAGACTGCGCTACGGGATCTCGTTCAGTTTTTCCTCGACTTTGTTCAGCGTATCGAAAAAGCGCCCGGTCGCGATCATCGGACCGCAGCAAATACAGCCGAGCATATTCCACCAGAACATATGCCGCCAGGATGTGTGCGGACCTTCGATGCCGAGCCCGATCGCCTTTTCCCTGAGCTCCTCCGAGATCCGCGCCATCCAAACGAGGGTATAGATGAACAGCGTCGGCACGCCGAGAAGATACGCCTGCCAATAAGGGCGTACCCTGTGCCCGAGCACCTCTTCGATCTCCTCCTGCAGCCCGCCGAAAGGCATATAGAACAGGAAAAACAGCCCGGCGGTGAAAAAGTCGATAAAGCCCAGCCAGAAGCCTTTTCGGTTTGTGTGGGTGAATCTCATATCCTTCTTCGCGCTTTTCGTCATTACTTCAGCTTCGCGCCGACCTTGAACGCGTCCGCGACCTTGTCGCCGAGCGCGAGGTAGGCGTAATTAGCGGGATCGAACGCGATGGGCTTTAGCTTCTTTACGTCGATATGTCCGTCGGTCATGACGCTCTCGTCGGCGGAGACGTTCACGATCTCGCCGATGAGGATGCCGTTCTCAAAGCTCTTGACCCTGCATTCGAGCGCCATGGGCAGCTCGTCGATGAGGGGCGCGTCCACGAATTCGCTCTTTACCGCATGGAAGCCCGCCCTCTCGAACTTGTCGGGGACCTTGCGCGCGGATTCTATGCCAACGTAATCGCAGGCGACGACGTACTCCTCCGTCGCCATGCTGACGGTGAACGCCTTTCTTACCGCAAGATTGTCCGTGGTCTTGTGTTCGCCGAGGCTGATCGTGATCTCCTTGAAATCCGTCGTGATGCCCCAAGCCGCGTTCATCGCGTTGGGCACGCCGTGCTCGTCATATGTCGCGATTATCAGCACCGGCTGCGGCAGCATGATGGGTTTCGCTCCGAAATTGACTCTTGCCATGTTTGTATCCTCCGTATGTTGATCTGCTTTGTTGACTTGTAACAGCGCAGGACGTTTTCTGTGCGTTTTTCGCATCTTCTGCGATCTTGCCGTATTCGTACTCCGGACGGCTGCGGAAGATCCCTTTTTATTCCGACCTCCGCGCTTATGATTATGGTAGCGCCTTGCTTTATTCATGTCAAGAGCTTTGAGCGTTTTTCAAGCGATTGAAAAGCTGATTGGGAAACGTCGGCATGCCGGCGGGGACGTAATCACCTAAGATAAATAACGGCAGCGTCAAGGGTGCATTCACTTAAGGAGATGCAGGTTTTCAGCCTGAAAAAAGTTAACGCATAAAAAGATATCCGGGGATAGCTCATACCCCCGGATTTTTCTTTTGTATTTCGGCCGAAAACCGCGAAGCGTCTCAAAAGAGGAGATTTTTGCGCCATGCAAGGCGAAAAGCGCAGGAATACCCGGAGGCGGTCTTTCGAGCATTTTCAACGAAGCAGGGCGCAAAAAGATACCTTTTGAGGCTGTATATCGTTAAGTGAATGCGCCCAAAGAGCGTTCCTTTTTTATGCCGTTATTTACCTTTTCTTTTTACCGCCGCGGGTCTTCTTTTTCTTTGTCAGAACGCCGAGCAGCACCGCTGCGGCGGCTGCCGCGGCTGCGACGGCGATCAACACCCATACTAAGAGCGGCACCTTTGCGGAGCCGGGTTTGGCAGGTCTGTCGGGTATATCGAGAGCCGTAGGCGTGCCGATGGGCTGCAGAGTCATACCGGACGCCGGGGTCGTCTCTTCCGTGGGCGTCTCCGTGGGCTCGGGCGAGTTCGCGGACGATGGAATTATTAAATCAAACATCAGGCTGTTCATTTACTGTCTCCTCTTGTGCTTCTGTATTTTCAGCGGATGCTTCGGCGGTGCGTTCGGCTATGCTCCGCTCCAAAGCCCGCCGCTTTGATTTTCTTGTGACCGATACAAGTATGGCGACGACAACGGCGGTCAGCGCAAGCACAACGCAGAGCACCGGAATGCCTATTATCAGCGCCGGAACGAGTATGCCGGGGAAATCGCCCACAACGTCAAGAAACATGCTCATTTATCGTTTCTCCTCTTCTTCGTTATCAGCCGGATGATGATCACGATCAGCACAGCGGTGGCTATTGCTGAGAGGACTATCACGCCGAGTATGACAGCGAGGATTATGAACGGCATGGCAGAGCCGGCTTGTATTCCGCCGGGATCGGCAATGGCGTCAAGAAACAGGTCCATTTTTTATTCCTCCTTCTTCATTTTACCGAGCTTAACGAGTATCACGATCGACACAGCGAGTGCTGCGGTCGATATCAGCGCGGAAAACAGCACGAGCAGGATCATAATGATCCAGATCAGGCTTATGCCTCCTGCCATCATAATAAAAACCTCCTAAAGCAGTATTTTCAATATCAAAGTCCCCAGACCGAACGAAACGGCGTTGGCGACAAGGGAAACGAGGTAGGGGAGCTTTGCCTCCGCCGCGTGCTTGTAGAAGAAGCCCTCGACGATAAAGACTATGAACTCGATCGCGATCAGCACGGGGACGCCCGGCAGCTTCGCCCAAACGACGAGCGCGGCGTATATGACGTTCGCAAGCGGGTTCGTCAGTACGTTTACGAGCACGCATACGAGGAGCCCCTGCTTTCTGAGCCCGAACGCGGCGGCGACGGGAAGCTCGAGAGCTATGGTAAGCCCCAGAGCTATAGCAAGCGAAAGGAACGGGCTCATGCCTTTATCCTTTTGCCGAAGCCAAGGCCGGGTATCAGGAGCGCCAGCGAAACTATGGCGAGCGCACCGTAAAGGATAGGCTGATCGGGCGCTTTGAATGCGAGGAGGACCGGTATCAGCCCAACGAAGAGAGCGGCGGTCAGCAGCCCGAACGCGGCGCCCTGAGCGTTTTTAAGAAGCCGCCTCGAGGCGTGGAGCGTAATGGGCATCGTCATGTTGAAAAGGAACAGCGCGGCGAGCCGCATAACGGGCGCGTCGGGTATTATAAGAAGCATCGCGCAGAGCCCGAGGGATACGACAGCCGTCGGCTTTTCGCCGAACGCGTCCGCCGCGAAGCCGCCTGCCGCCTTGCCGAAGGCGAGAAGCAGCACCGGTATAAGCCCCGCAAGCAGCGCTGGGAGCGGGGACAGGTATTCGCCAGTCGAGAACGCGGGGGTGAACCCCATGAAGGAGCGCAGCGCCACGACGAGGAACAGCAGCCCGAGCATCACCGCATGGCGCGGGGGGATATCGACGGAAAACTCCGGATTATCCGAAACGAAGCGTTTTTTAACGCCGCAAAGCATTATGCCCGCGCCCGCGATAACGAGGAGCCCCACGGGGATGAACCATGCGGTCCTGAAAAACGCGGCGAAGAATTTGCCGAGGAAAAGCCCTATCGCGCCGGGTGAAACGAACACGCCGAGCGGCCCCGCCTTCGGGGAGGAATTCATCACCTCTATGCCGCCGCCCACGTGGAACATTCCGTTGCCGAGCCCCGCGACGGCGACCGCGACAAGCGGCGTGCGGGCGAATATGAACGCCGCCGCGACCAATGCGCAGCCTGCCGCCGCAAAGGGAAGATCGCGGTCAAGCTTATCGGCGATAATGCCGAGCGGGAGCTGGAAAAGGAAGGCGAGCGCGTTGTAAACGACCACGGCGTACCATTCGCCGCCGGTCCCGGAAGCGTATCCGAAAAACAGCGCGGCGCACGCCATATCGACGATGAAATGGCTTATGGATAATACCGCCGTTTTTGCCTTCATTAAAGCTCCTTAGAAATCAAAACTTCTCCCTGTGAAGGGGGGTATAGACCATTTTGCCCTTTACGCGCGCACTCTCGAAAAGGGTTATGCCGGCGACGAGCACGCCCGCCGAAAGGGGCATGCGTTCAAGCTCGCCCGCGGCAAGCTCGTCATGCTCGACGCTCCTGCCGAGGGTTATGTGCGGCATATAGCGCTTGTGATCGCGTAAAAAGCCGTTGTCGGAAAGCGCCGACTCAAGCGACTCGTGCAGTACGTTGAGCTCCTCAAGCTCCCCTTCGACCGTCACCAGCGAAACGCGGTGATTGCCGGAGGCCGTCTTCTCAAAATAACCGTAATGCCCGAGAGTCAGCGTGAACGGGCGGATGTCGCGGCACGCCTCGTGCATGGCGGCGACGGCGCCGGCAAGGTCGTCCGACTCGCCTATGAAATGCAGCGTCACGTGCATATTCTCGACCGGCACGAACCTGCCGCCGGAGGAAAGCCCCTTCAGGGACTTGGACATGCCGGCAAGCTCCCGCCGCATATCGTTTGATATTTCGATCGCAATAAATAAGCGCATCCGTATCGGCCTCCCGATATTTCTGCGCTTATTATACAACGTTTTTTTCCTGCAGGCAAGACTTATGCGCCCGGGTGGTACACCGTGCCGACGAAGAGCGGCGTGCCGTCCATGCCGGTTATTACGAACATGAACGGGCGATCGAGGGTGAATTCGACGATGCGCAGCGGCTCGGCGGCGCCGGCAATGCCGATATCCGTGTAAGCGGCGGCTTCAACGCCGTCCTCGTTCATAATGACGCGCGCGCCGTGGGTGACGCTTGAGATGTAAACGCCTTCAAGATCGGTCAGCGGGCTGAAATTCGCGCCGGAGGGGTCGAAGCAATCCGTAACACCGAGGTTTTTGAGCCCCTTCTCAAGATCGAGCGTCGATTCGACGTCTACCTTGGGCATATGGAGATGTACGACGGCTCCCTGGACCTGAGCATCATATGGGTCGGTGAGTATAGCGTTGAGCGCCTCGCCGTTCTTAACGACGTCCTCAAGCGAAACGCCCTTGTCGGGGAGCACGAACCACACGCCTGTGTTTTCGTTCAAGCCCTTATGGACCATGGTGAAGCAGTTGAGCTCATAATACGACTCGGCGCCGCCGTGCATGAAGGTCACCTGCTCGTCGCCGGTGGGGGACCGGAACGTCTCGACGGGGTTGGTTCCCTCAATGAACTTGTTCGCCCAGCTCGTCTTAAAATACAGGGTGGTCAGTATGTGCATCAGATCCTCGCTGTTCAGCTCAAGCTCGTTTACCTGATCCTTCAAAAGGTCGTGCGTCTGCTCGTTCAGCCAATCGCGGTAAAGCTTTGTGAATTCGGGATCGCCCATTTCGCCCGTGAAGGAGGAAGCGTGGTAGATCTCGCCGAGGGTCTTCAGCGTGTTTTCCTTGATATAGGGGCACGCGCCGTTATCGATCCACAGCGAAGCCGCCGGCAGGGAAATCAGCGCCTTGTTATCGAAATAGTTTGAGATGAAGAGCTTGTTCGCCTGCTCGCGCAGAGACCCGATATCGGGCGCGCCGAGGAGGTCAAGGAGCTGTTCGCGCGTTTCGCCGTCCGCTGTCTCCGCCGCCATGGCGAGCGCCATATACACGTTGAGCGGCGAATAAACTGCGTTTTGGTCCTTCTCGCCGGAGAGCAGGAATTGAGCCGTCGTCGCGTTGTAGAAGCCGGTGAGCGAGCTTCCCGCATAGAACGCGCTGCTTGCGAGCATCCGCCTGTAATCAAAAAACTTAGAGCTGGGATAGTTCGGCGTATCCGGGACGGAGGCGAAGGACGCGCTTACTCCGTCGGGCAGCGTCATGGTCGGCACGATCATGGGAACGTCGAGCGGCTGAGGAGTAAATGCGGGCCAGGCAGGCGCGGGAGAGGGCGCTTCGGTCGGCGCTTCGGAGACCGTTTCCGTGGGCCGGGTGGTCGGATCGGAGGAGGCGGTCTTTTCGCCGGTATCATCCTTCCTTAACGCGCGGGCGGCGAGGAAGGCGCTTAAGCCGACGGCGATCAGCGCCGCGGCGGCGACAGCCGCTCCGATAAAGGGACGCCTTTTCTTTTTGAGCTCCGCGGCAGAGTTTACGTATTCGGGGGCGATATCGCCCATCGCTTTGAGTTTATCCGTTTTCATATCATATTCCTTTCAGACTTCGTAGCCGTTGTTTTTAAGGTGGTCTTTGAGCTCTCCCCGGAGGCGCAGCAGGGTCATTTTGACGCTGCTTTCGCTCTTGCCGAGCTTGTTTGCGATATCCTTTACCGGCTCCATGAACCAGTATCTCAATACGAAGATATCGCGCTTCTCCTTCGGCTGGGAGGCGAGGAAGGAGTTTATCAGTCGCTTGAGCTCGTTTGCCGAAGCCTCGTCCTCGACGCTCGCGCGGGAGGGGATCGCTTCCTCTATCTCATGCGTGAGCTCCACGAGCACGACGCTGCGCTTCTGCGCGCCGGAGCGCTCGGCGCGGTCTATCGCGCGGCAGCGGACGATCCTGCCAATATAGGCGAAGAGATGTCCGTAGGGCTCGTTCGGCGGGATGCTGTTCCATGCCTCGAAAAGCGCGTCGGAAACACATTCCTCCGCGGCATAATCGTCGCGAAGGAGCCTCTTGGCGAGCCTTTTAAGGCGCGCGCCGTATGCTTCGTTTGTCCTTTTAAGAGCGGCTTCGTCCCGCTTCAAAAAGAGACGGATGAGTTCGGCGTCTTCCGTAGTCCTGTCCTCCCGGGGGTTCAAATGACCTTCACCCTTAATATCGGAAAATGACCGCCGCGCGTCACATTGCACGGCAGGCTCATTATAATACGCGGCGTAAAAAGACTCAAGCGGGACGGAGCACACAATATCTTGCGCACCACGTCCGCAAGCGCCCAAAAACCCAAAAATATATTGGGATTTTTTGAAAAAACCCCTTGCATTTTAATAAAGGCAGGGGTTATAATACACCTTGCGGATTTATGTGGGGCGCTTGATTTTTCGTCCCCCCGCAAATAAGCGGCAGGAGGGCGGCTACTCGCCCTGCACCGAACAAGATAGGAGATTTGTCATGAAGAAGGATATCCATCCTGCGTATGGTGAGAGCATCGTCCGCTGTGCCTGCGGCGAGACCTTCAAGTCCGGCTCCGTCAAGGGCGAGCTCAAGGTCGAAATTTGCTCCAAGTGCCATCCTTTCTACACCGGCCGTCAGAAGCTCGTCGACACCGGCGGACGTGTAGATAAGTTCAAGAAGCGCTACGGCATGAACTAAGTGAAAAAGCAGAATGACCTCGGGTTATCGAGGTCGTTTTGTCTATCTGGAGGTTTATTATGGCTTACGGTTTCAGCGTCAAAAAGGTCACGAACGATATAGTTGAATGGATACGCGAATGGTTCGCCGCGAACGGCGCGGGCTGCAACGCGGTCATAGGCATTTCGGGCGGCAAGGATTCCTCCGTTACGGCGGCGCTGTGCGTCGCGGCGCTCGGCAGGGAGCGCGTAGTCGGCGTAATGATGCCCAACGGCGTCCAGCCGGACATCGATTATTCGAAGATGCTCATAGAGCACCTCGGCATCCGTTCCGTCACCGTCAATATCAAGGAAGCTTACGATGCGCTCGCGGGAGAGGTTACGGAGGGCGTGGGAGAGCTTTCCCGTCAGACCGTCATCAACATGGCTCCGCGCATCCGCATGACGGCGCTTTACGCCGTTTCGCAGAGCATGAACGGGCGCGTCGCCAACACCTGCAATCTTTCGGAGGATTGGGTCGGCTATTCCACCCGCTGGGGCGATTCCGTGGGCGATTTTTCGCCGCTCGCCAAGCTCACCGTGCATGAGGTCATAGAGGTCGGGCGCGAGCTGGGTCTGCCCGGCTACATCGTGGAAAAGGCGCCGTCGGACGGGCTCACCGGTCTGACCGACGAGGATAACCTCGGCTTCACCTACGAAACGCTCGACCGCTATATAAGGACCGGCGTCTGCATACCGGAGGAGAAAAAGGCACTTATCGACAGGAAGCATGAGCTAAATCTGTTCAAGCTCTCGATGATGCCCGCCTTCCCGTATGAGCCGGAGGAGGAATAATGCTGTATCTCGTCCGCCACGGGGAGACAAGCTATAATGCGGAGAAAAGGCTCCAGGGGCAGCTCGACGTGCCGCTCAACGAAAAGGGCGTCCGCCAGGCTGAGGCGCTCGGCGTATGGCTCAAGAACCGCGGCATGAAATTCGATGCGCTCTATACGAGCAGGCTTTCCCGCGCGTACGAAACGGCGCGCATGATAGGCGATACCCTTGGGCTTGAACCCAAGGTGATAGGCGGCGTGGAGGAGATATACTTCGGCTGCTTCCAGGGACACACCTTCGACGAATGCGCGCGCCTCTATCCCGAGGCGTACGCGGATTATCTCATCCGCCTTGCCGGGTCGAACGCACACGGCGGGGAGACCGGGCGCGAGGTGATGGAGCGCGCGAGAAGGGCGATACTGAGCCTTCCCGAGGCGAAGGAGGGCACGGCGCTCGTCGTCTGCCACGGCGCGGTCATCGGCTACCTTCGCGGCGCGGTCATCGGCCGGGATCTTACCGATATCAAGGACCTGATACCCGGGAACGCCCGCCTCGTCGAGTTCGACGACAGGGCGCTCGGGAAGCTGAAAAACTATAAATGAGAACAGGCATAATAATACCGGGGAGGCGCCATCCCCGGTATTTTTGTCGGGATCCCGCGGTCCCCTCGCCGAAACGGAAAATTGTATTTTCAAAATGACGTCAAAAAAAGCTCCTCATGGGCGGTTGTGCCGCAGGGGAGCTTTTAATGTTGTCGTATCAATACACGTCCTCGACGATCTTATCCGGGCGCTGATCGAGCTTTTCCGGGTTGTTGAGATAGCGGCGGAAGAGCTTGAAAGCGGAGGCGTAATAGAACCCGTCGCAGATGCGCTCGTCCATAACGATCGTGTAATCGACGTACTTTTTGTGCACGGGTGCGCCGTCCTCGCCGGTCTCGGTCTCGGTATGCCGTGCGCCGAAGGCGATGAACACGGGGATATTGCCGAAATCATACAGGTGATGGAACACGGGCGGCACGCCGAGCGAGCCGAGCGCGGTCACGAAAACGGAGCCGTGGAAGGGCGAGAGCCGCATGAGCCAGCGGGGGAGGAGCCCGAAGTAATCGAGCGTTTTAAGGAACCAGATAAGGAATTTCTTGACCACGCCGGGAACCGCGTTGACGAGGCCGGCAAGCTTGTCGAAGCCGGAATCGAGGGGCGTGTTCTTAGCCTCGACGACCTGCTCGTTGAACTTGCGGTAGACGTCCTCCGCGGTGTCCTCCGGGGAGAAATAGACGGTGACTATCGTTTCGGGCGCTTCGGCGGTCATGTCCTTCTTTACGACCATCGAAAGCTCCATCTCGCCGTCGCGGGTGAATATCTTCTGCCCGCTGATGAAGCGGTTGCAGGCGGGGCGCTGCGAAATGACGCGCACGTACGCGGCGGCGATGGCGTGCATCGTGCCGAAGCCGTCAAGACCCTCCGCCCTCTTTTTCCTGATGTATTCCTCAAGGCGGGTGCATTCGAGCGTGTCCCTGAAATAGACCGCGGCGCCGTTGCGGTTGGGCATTATGTATATCGCGACGCCGTTAAGGGGATCGAGCGACCTTACAAGGCGGCCGTCCGGTCTGTCGCCGCGGCGGGGACGGAATTTCTCCGACGAGTACTTCTTCATGAATATGGCGGCCGCTGCGAGCGAAGCCATCATGAGGAGTATCGATATCTCCCTAACGAGGGCGGGGGTCTCGGCGCCGGATTTTACCCACGCCGGGATATCGAGTACGAAAAGATGCACGATCAGCGGGAGCAGGAATACGAGCACGGCGGGGAGCTTCGTCCTTATCCTGTACGCGTTAACGGTAAGGTCCCATATCACGGCGGCGGCGATATAAAGCAGTATGCAAAGCACAAGGTGCCACCAATGCGTGACCTCCCCGCAGGCGGGATCGGCGAACATACAGCTGATCCTTGCGATGAAGAAGCCCGCGCCCAAAAGCACGGGGAAGCTCGTTTTATAGAGCCTGTCCTTACCGTGGCCGATAAGCTCGGCAGAGAAAGCGACAGCGGCGATAACGGGCAGTATGCACAGCAGCACGAGCGCCCAGCCGTTGAACGCGCTTTCGGTCCTGAGCGGCGTTTCGAGCCAATTATTCGCAGCGAGCACGATGCGGAGCAGCACGGCGGCGAGCATCAGCGCCGCGGAGACCCACGCGCCGGCGTTCTTTAATGAAATTCCAAATGATATCTTGCGGTTATCCATGTTTACATTATATCACGCCGGGCGGAATAATCAACGATTTTTCTTGGCTCCGCAAAGTTTTTTTAAGCGTTTTCCCGGCTGTTGGCGCGGATCATGGCGATAAACGCCGCTTCGCTGCGACTTCCCCACACGCCGTCGGGAACGAGGGGCTTTCCGTCCGCATCCTTATATCCCGCGGCGGAAAGCGCCTTCTGCATGGCAAGGAAGGCTTCCCCCCTCATGGGGGGATCCGTCAGCCTGAAAAGCGTGACGCGCGGGCTGAAAGCGGAATAGCAGATATCGAGGTCGACCTTTCCTTCAATGCCCGGCACGTCGCCCTTCCCGCGCTGCCACATGGCGAGATCGAACCCGGGGGAGGGCTTTTTCTTTCTCCAGGAGGCGAGCCAGACGGGGTATTCGTCCCGCACCGCCGCGGGGATAAGGTTTTTGAACCAATCGCGGTTCGAGTAGAGCATGGGGCAAAAGCCAGCCCGCTCGATAATGCAGAGGAACGCCGTTATGATATCGCCGCGTTCGACTTCGGTCATGCTCCCGAAATGACTGCTCTCGAAATCGAGCGCTACGGGGTAATCGAGCCCGATATCGCCGATAAGCTCCAGCGCGGCCTGCGCCTCACGCCGGGCGGCGTCTGCGGAGACCGCCTTGCTGTAAACGTAAGCGCCGGCGTGAAGCCCGGCGTTCAGCGCTCCGAGGGCGTTTTGGCGGAATTTAGGATCGGGCTTTAAGCCCTGCGTCGCCTTTATCATGGCAAAGCCGACGCCGCTTTCCCTTACGCGCGCCCAGTCGATATCGCCCTGCCACTTTGAAACGTCTATGCCGTTTATCTCCATAGGAACTCCTTTAAGGCTTTTCTTCCATACTATGTCCGCAAAGGGAATCTTGTGTTGAAATGGGGCGCGGGATATGATAAAATGATAAAAACCTTTTTGGAGGATGCTATGCAGCGCATTTCGAAAGACGAGTATTATCTCAACATCGCGGCGGCGGTCGCGCAGCGCTCCACCTGCTTAAGGCGCAGGTACGGCGCGGTCATAATCAAGAACGACGAGATCATTTCCACCGGCTACAACGGCTCTGCAAGGGGCGAGGCCAACTGCTGCGACGAGGGCGAATGCTGGCGCGCGCGCAACAACATCCCCCATGGCGAACAGTACGAAAAATGCGTCGCCGTGCACGCGGAGCAGAACGCCATAATCTCCGCCGCAAGGCGCGATATGCTGGGCTCCACGCTATATCTTGCCGGCTTTGACGAGAACGGCGAAATGGCAAGCCCCGCGCCCTGCGTGATCTGCTCAAGGCTGATCAAGAACGCGGGCATAAAGGATATAGTCGTCAGGACGGAAAACGGCGTCGAAAGGAAGAACGTATGCGAGTTATAAGCCCGTATTTTGAGATCATCACCCCCGTCGACCGCGAGGAGGTCTACCGCCATATAGAGCTCTGCGGCAGGGTGTGCTATAAATCCGAGGAGAAGGTGGGCGAGGGCAGCGCCGAAAGGCTCATCCGCTCCATGCTCGCCCGCGGGCACGAGAGCCCCATCGAGCATTATTCGATCAGCGTCCGCGTGATCTGCGACCGCGGCGTTTCGCATGAATGGGTGCGCCACCGCGTCGCCAGCTATTCGCAGGAATCCACCCGTTACTGCAATTATTCAAAGGATAAATTCGGCGGCGAGATCACTTTCATAAAGCCCGCGAAGCTTGACGAGGGCACCCCGGAGTACGAGGCTTGGGCAAGGGCGATGGAGAACGCCGAGAGGAGCTATTTCGAGCTGCTTCAGATGGGCGTCGCGCCCGAGACCGCAAGGAGCGTGCTGCCGAACTCCTTGAAGACCGAGTTCATCTGTACCATGAACCTTCGCGAGTGGAGGCATTTCTTCAAGCTCCGCACCGCGCCCGCCGCGCATCCCGATATGCGCGCCGTCGCCTGCCCGCTGTATGAGAAATTCAGGGAGCTCCTGCCCGTGTTTTTTGAGTGACAGAGAGGCGCCGTGTGAGACAAAGTGAGCTTTTCAAAAGGGAGATGATTATGTATGGGCAAAAACGAAAGACATCTCGAAGACAATAATAAGATATACGGATCTCACACTGACGAAGCGGCGGGATATGAACACAAAAAGCAGCCGGCCTTGCGTTTTGTCGCGTTGACGGCGGTGCTGATCGTGTTAGCGGCGGCGTTCGCCATGTCCCGGTCAATAAAACGGCGCACATTCAATCAGACGTTATTGCCTGCGGAAACGGTCGAAGCAGCGCGGACGGAAACGCCGTCGGAGGCTCCTTCCGATACGGAACACGCCGAACCGCAGCCCACCGAGGGACCGAGGGTCGTTTACGCTCCATCGGTTGAACTAATAACCGGTTCCGTGCCGAAGCCCGGAGAGGTAAGGATCTCCCGCGCATTGAGTCTGGCAATGGAAGACGAATCGAATAAGGATTGCCTGTTCGCGGCGATCGTGACCGGCTACCCGATCGAAGCCTCCGCGGCTTATATCCGGGAATATGAAGCCGCTTTGTATTCCGATCCGATTTACGTTGAATTCATGGCAGAGTATGAAACCTGGGAGCCAACTTATGAGCTGACTGAAGAAGAGCAGGCGCTCGTGGACAGGGGCGAGTTGAGAAGCACCATAACGTGGGAAAGGTTCCTTGAACTCTGGAAAGCGGAAAAACCAGCTGAGTCGGTCGCTAAGCTTGAAGAGATAATGAACAGGATAGACGTCTGGCGTTCCGATCATACGGGACTTTATGAAGACAGGGAGCGCTGCGCCGCCGAAGAGCGTGCAAGGCTTGACGGAGCGGGGTATCCGATAACGCTGAATGAATACGGGAAATGGTGCAGCAAGCTGACCGCCGAGCAGATAAGGAATTTCCCCGCTGATCCCGGCTGGGGATACGATATCACTTGGGCTAACGGCAGGGACGGATTCATATCCGGCTAAAGCTTAGGCGAAAGCAAAACCAAAGAGCGGCGCCGGACCGGTTGGCGTATGACGCTTATCGGTCTTCCGGTCTTGAGAGGAAAACGATGGACAGCGTAAACGAACTTGTAAACAGACTGCGCGAAAAAATGCCCGTGATCTCACACGGGCTGTTTTCGTTGGAGGAGTACATTTTGCTCCCATATTACGGCGGGAACGTGATGCTGCGCTTCGATACCTCTCGCCCGGCGGAAAGGAGCGAGCTCGACGCGCTCGAAAGGGAGCTTTACCGGCTCCTGCCGGAGGGCGTATTCGCCGACTTCATGGGCGGCGTTTACCGCGCGGCGGGGCTCGATATGGCTTCTCTCGCGGAAAAGAGCGCGAAATGCGCGGCTTTTTACCGGGATGAGGAGATCCCCGTTTCGCCCTATCGGGACGAGGTGATCGGAGAGGCGAAAAGGCTCCTTCGCCTTGCGGAGCTTCACGAGGACCTGCCCGTTTGGGAGATACAGCCGGATGAGGACGAGACGGCGCTGCTGATCCTTTCGGACAGGCAGGAGGTGCTGAAGCGTTTTGAGGCGGACGGCAGGCTTTACACGGTATTGACCGTTGAGACGGAGCCCTGCGAAGGGCTTATAAAGGCGGCGGCGTTCGCGAAGCGCTCGGGGATATCGCTTCTGAGCGCGATAGACAGGGCGTGAATGAGCATAAGAAAGGCGCGGAGCGTAATCGCTCCGCGCTGTATTATTATTCCGAAACCCCGAGATATTCGTAATCCTCGTTTTCGATCGCCTGCTTTACCCGGGCTTCGTCGAACGCGCCGGAGAGCGCGATATCGACCCGGCCGGTTTCGAAGCTCGCCTCGGCGGAATCGACGAAATCGAGCGCTTCGAGCGCCTTCTTGACGCTTGCCTCGCAATGATGACACATCATCCCCTCGACGCTTACGGTCACAGAATTCGCTTTGGGAGCGGCGGGGAGGGGGATATCCGCCTTGACGCGGCGCTTCCTCACGGGCCTGTCGTGCTTGGGGCTCTTTATCTTCAGGAAGTTCAGCCGAAGCGCGTTCAGGCATACCGTTACGCTCGATAAGCTCATTGCGGCGGCGCCGATCATCGGGTTCATTTTAAGCCCGAACAGACCCGCGGCGAGCGGTATGCAGATGAGGTTGTAGAAGAACGCCCAGAAGAGGTTTTCCTTTATGTTCCGGAGCGTGCCCCGCCCGAGGCGCACGGCGGCGGCAACGTCGTTAAGATCGCTGTTCATAAGCACTATGTCGGCGGAGTCTATCGCAACGTCCGTGCCCGCGCCTATCGCGACGCCTATATCGGCGCTTGTGAGCGCCGGCGCGTCGTTGATTCCGTCGCCGACCATGGCGGTCCTGCCGCGCTCCTTGAGGGAGCGGATCACGGCTTCCTTGCCGTCGGGCAGCACGCCCGCGATAACGTCCGTTACGCCCGCCTTATTGCCTATCGCGCGGGCGGTCTTTTCATTGTCGCCGGTGAGCATGACTACGTCAAGGCCGAGGTTTTTAAGGTGCTCCACCGCCTCGGGAGAGGTGGGCTTTATAACGTCCGCAACTGCAATAAGCCCCAAAACGCGCCCGTCCTTCGAGAAGAAGAGGGGCGTTTTTCCCTCCTCCGCGAGGGCTTCCGCCCTGCCGAATACGGGGCTTGCTTCGCTTGACCCCAATATGAACCGCGCGTTCCCGCCGCGGACGAGGCTGCCGGATATGACGGCCTCGAGCCCGTTGCCGGGGAGTATGCGGAAGGAGCCCGTCTCAAGCGGCTCGACGCCGAGCTCCCGCGCCCTTTCGACTACTGCGCGGGCGAGGGGATGCTCGCTCTTTGCTTCGAGCGACAGCGCAAGCTGAATAAGCTCGCTCTCCGTTACGCCCTCCGCGGGGAGTATGTCGGTCACGCTGGGCGCGCCCTCCGTAACGGTGCCGGTCTTGTCGAGCACGACGGAATCGATCCTGCCGACGTTTTCAAGCGCTTCGCCTGTCTTTATAAGTATGCCGTTCCTTGCGCCGAGGCCGTTTCCGACCATTACCGCGACGGGCGTGGCAAGCCCGAGCGCGCACGGACAGGATATGACGAGCACCGATATCGCCCTTGCAAGAGCGAAGCTCGCGCCCCTGCCGGCGATCAGCCAGCCCGCGGCGACGATCACGGCAATGCCGATGACCGCGGGCACGAACACGGCGGAGACCCTGTCCGCAATGCGGGCGATGGGCGCTTTCGTGGCGGCGGCGCCCTCCACCATTTTGATAATCTTGCTTAGCGTCGTATCTTCGCCGACCCTCGCCGCGCGGCATTTCAAGTAGCCGGAGGTGTTTATCGTGGCGGCGCTCACGCGGGAGCCGGGCTTTTTGTCGACGGGTATCGATTCGCCGGTCAGCGCGGATTCGTTAACGGCGCTTTCGCCTTCTATGACCTCGCCGTCGACGGGTATCGAAGCGCCGGGCTTGACGATAAAGATATCGCCCACCCGCACGAGGTCGGCGTCGATCTCCTCCTCCGCGCCGTCACGAAGCACGATCGCGCGCTTCGGCGCAAGCTTTATAAGGCTCTTCAGGGCGTTCGTCGTCCTGCCCTTCGAGATGGACTCGAGGAGCTTGCCCACGGTTATGAGAGCGGGGATCATCGCTGCGGACTCGAAATACAGCTCGTTATGATAGACCTCCATCATATCGGCGGAGGCGGCGCCGGCGGTCGCCATGCGGCAGAGCTTTAAGAGCACGTACACGCTCCAGGAAAAGGACGCCGTGGAGCCCAGCGAAACGAGGGTGTCCATATTAGGCGCGCCGCGGAAGAGCGAGGAATACCCGCTCGTAAAGAATTTCTGATTGACGATCATAACCGCGGCGGCAAGCAGCAGCTGTATTATGCCGAGCGCGATATGCTCATGCTCGAGTACCTTCGGAACGGGGAACCCGAGCATATTGTGCCCCATCGTGATATACATGAGAAGCAGCAGGAACCCCGCCGATACTGCAAGCCTTTTTATGAGGCGGGGCGTTTCGGTGTTTTCAAGGAGGTCCCCCGCAGGGGCGGCTTTGGTCTCTTTGGACGCGCCGGAATAGAGCGAGGCTCCGTAGCCCGCTTTCTTAACGGCGGCAATGACCGCCTCGGGACTGGCGGTACCCTCGACGCCCATTGAGTTGGTGAGCAGACTGACGGCGCAGCTTTCGACGCCCTCTACCTTCGACACGGCTTTTTCGACGCGCGCCTGGCATGCGGCGCAGCTCATTCCCGTTACCTTGTATTGAACCATAAAAACCTCCCGATACGGTCCAATGATATCACACGGCGGGGTGAAGTTCAAGACCAAAACATATATTCCGCTCCGAGCCTGTTTTTTGTTGACAAGATATAAAAAAAGTGGGATAATGACTTTTGTGCCCGCAGTTTCCGTTTTGTGGGCGAATATTTATTATGGAGAATGATCGATCAATATGGAAAAGATAGTCATCGCACTGGGCGGCAACGCTCTTCAGGAGGCGGGCAAGCCCGCGACAGCAGCCAATCAGCTCGAGGTCGTTGAGAAGACTTCGGAGTACATCGCCGATATCATCGAGCAGGGTTATACCGTCGCGCTCGCGCACGGCAACGGTCCGCAGGTCGGCAGGATCGTCCTCCAGAATGAGGCGGCAAACAACGTGACTCCCGCGCTGCCCTTCGACGTTTGCGGCGCAATGAGCCAGGGCTATATCGGCTATCATATGCAGCAGGGTCTTGAGAAGGTCTTAAGGCGCCGCGGCAACCATACCCGCGTGGCGACGGTCGTCACCCAGGTCGTCGTCGACCGTGAGGATCCCAAGTTCAAGAATCCGTCGAAGCCCATCGGTCCCTTCTATTCCGAGGAGGAGGCGAAGGCGCTCGAGGCGGAGCGCGGCTACGTTATGAAAGAGGACGCCGGCCGCGGCTGGCGCCGTGTCGTCGCAAGCCCCATGCCCGTGGAGATCGTTGAGCTCGACGCCGTTAAGTGCCTCATGGCGGGCGGCTTCGTGCCCATCACCGTGGGCGGCGGCGGCATCCCCGTCTATAAGGATGAGAACGGCAACTACATCGGCACCGCCGCCGTTATCGACAAGGACCTCGCTTCCGAGCGCCTTGCCGAGGATATCGACGCGGACGCGCTCGTAATACTCACCGCCGTCGAGAAGGTATCCATCAACTTCAACAAGCCCGATCAGGTCGACCTCGACGTGCTCACCGTTGAGGATGCGAAGCGCTATATTGCCGAGGGGCAGTTCGCGCCCGGCTCCATGCTCCCGAAGGTCGAGGCGGCGCTTAAGTTCGTCACGTCGAAGCCCGGCCGCAGGGCGATCATCACCAGCCTCGATAAGGCTGTGGAGGCGCTGAAGGGCGCCGCCGGCACGACGGTAAAATAATAAAACGAATACGAACGCGGGATCGGCGGATCCCGCGTTTTTTTGTTGCCCGCTCATAATATTTTCGCCGTTCAGGAACAAAACGGCAGGCTCGCGCTTTGATATGCAAGGAAAGCCGCGAGAGTGAAGCCCAGCACGGCGTAAAGGCGGGGCTCACCGCCGTTCGCGTCAAGGAGCGAAAGCGCGAACAGAGCGGCGGGCAAGAGCGCCGCCAGAACGTCCGCCGCGCGGAAAAGTACGAGAAGGGGCAGCCGCGCCCTTCTCCCCTTGAGCCGTTTGAAATAGAGCCTGCCCGGCAGCCGCACAAGGAACACGGACAGCCCCGCCGCGATCCCGGCGCGCGCCATCGCAGCGAGCACGTCAAGCTCGAGAAGCGAGGAGCGCATCAGCTGAAGAGCCTTGAAAGGAGCGAGCCCTTTTTCTTGGGGATGGGCTCCTCGTACTCTATAAGACCTATCTCGCCCTCGATCACTACCTGTCCGTTGTCGAGATCAAGACGCGTTATGTGCAGGCATTCGCCGGCGATATTCATGTCGCCGGCGTCGGTTTTGAGCGCCACCTCGTGCTCGTTGAAGCAGCCCACGTCTGTAACGCCGCTGACGGTCAAAAGGCTCCTGTTCTCCATATGAACGGAGTGCGAGCGCAGGCGAAGACAAGAGGCGTCGTTTGTTTTTGGTTCGTTCATCGTTTTTCATTCCCCGGCAAAGCCGAAGGGGACCTCCTTTTTTATAAGCGTATTCGCGTGCGCGGCGAAAAATCACTGCGGACGGATCGGATAAACGCGTATTTTTTCTTGACAAAAGGCATATAAATGTATTAGTATGTGATAAGGGCGAAATCGTTTCCCTTCTCACATCACATGTTTTTCCATTCATCCGGTACGATTTTTTCAGGAGATCCTATGACAAGAGAAATGCTGCTCGAAAAGAGCCTCGATGACCTCAGGCTGATCGCAAAGACGGTCGGTCTTAAAGCCGTTACGAAATACCGCAAGGCGGAGCTTGCCGAGCTTATAATCAAGAGCGGGGAAGCCGCCGCCGAAAACAGAGCGGAAGCTCCCGCCGAGGAGAATGATGCGGCGGAGCCCGCGCCCCGCAGAAGGGGAAGACCGAAAAAGGTCAAAGAGGAGCCTGCCGCAAAGAAGCCCGCGCCGAAGAAGGCGCCCGAAGCGGAGGAAAAGCCCGAAAAGGAGGAACCGGTC
>JAEEGK010010144.1_pt1 | contig 21780 bp, 13 predicted proteins | sample 8958771 | NCBI WGS metagenome assembly JAEEGK01 (sample SAMN16246547, study PRJNA631951) | gut metagenome | biome: gut microbiome; feature: rumen; material: SC-attached | host: Bos | place: Iran: Karaj | collected 2018-10 | reverse complement strand
CCAATCCCCATTAGAAGAATAATAAAACCGACAATTTACATCAAATAATAATAAATTAAATATTTTAATAAAATATAATTATTTATGGCTGATAATTCATTTGATAGTGAAAATTTAAGTGGAGAATCTATTGAAGATGATAGAGAGACTAAAAATCAAAGTGATAAAGAAAAAAACAAAAATAAAAATGAAGAAGATGATGAGCCTAAAATTCTAAATATTAATTTGATCAATTCAATATCAAATACATTAATGACAATATTAGAAGAAAATAAAAAAATAGATAATTATAAAGAAATAATAAAAAATCAAAGTAAGATGATTTTTAGTGCTAAAAGTATTCCTAACATATCAATAAATGACTATTTAATAAGAATTCAAACTTATTCAGAAATTGAAAGATCAACCTTAATATTATCCTTAATCATGATCGATAATACATGTAAAAAATCAGGATTAATATTAACACATTATAATATACATAGAATTTTATTTGCAGCAATTGTAATTTCTATCAAATACAATGAAGATAATTATTATGATAATAAGTTTTATTCTGAAATTGGAGGTATTAAATTAAAAGAATTAAAATCAATGGAATATAGTTTTCTCGAATTAAATGATTTTAATGTATTTGTAAATTATAATGAGTTTGAAAAATATAAAAATTTCTTAGAGGACTAAATTAATTTTTAAAAAAATTCAGGTACAAATAAAATTACATTATGTATAATAATAATTATATTGTTTAAACATTGAATGTAGGTTGGATTATTAGATATTTTTATTTTCTTCTTAATATTTACCAATATATATTATATTAAATTTATTGTTTTATATATATAATCATTAAAAAATATTTAATTATGTTGAATTTTGGGTTAAAAAACTTTCTAATTCTAAAAAAAATTTTTTGATAATTTTAAAAAAAAACTTATGAATAAAATAATAATTTAATTTTTTTTTCATATTAAAAAATTGATTAAATAAAATTAATAATATATATAATTTAATTTAAAGATTATAGTATTCAATATTTTGTTTAAAAATTGAAATAATATTATTTTCAATTTTATTAATTTAATAAATTAAACTATTAATTAATTCTTTCTTTTTTATTTCTTTAAAATATTGTAATAAATATTAATTCAATTTAATATCCTTAATATGGTTTTATCAATAAATTTTTCAAAGAATAAATATTATTATCTGAATATAATTTATTAACATCTCAAATATTATATATAGAATTTTTATTTTAATTTTTATATTTCAATGATATATGTTTTAATTTTATATTAAATATATATTGAAAAATATTAAAAATAAAATACTTCTATACAACAATAAAAATAATTTAATATAATATCAATTATTTTCTTTATCTCTATTGAATGATTGTTCATTCATTGATTTATTTGCATCATAAATAAGACTTTTCTTATTATTTTTCCCTTTTAAAACAATTGAATATAATTTAACAGTAGGACAAAAGTTTTTTACACCTTCATATATAAAATTACTCTTATTATTTTTATTAGAACTATTAGTACTAATAATATTATTTGAATTTGAATTATATGATTGATTACTAAAGTTACTATAATTAAGATTAATTTTTTCATTCATTTTTATATTATTACTTCTAAAACTATTTATTTTTGAATTATCCTTTATTTCTTCATTTATTTCCTTTTTAATTTCTTTTTTATTATCTTCTTTTATATCTTCAATTTCTTCTTCTTTAATTGTTTCATTAACAATAAATTCTTTTTCTTTTGTTTCAAGAAAATTATTATCTAAATCTATATCAAAAGTTGGCATTTTTTCATCTGATTTTATTTCTTTTATTTTATTATCAATATCTTCAATTTTTTCATCGTCTTTTATTATTAAAGGATTTTCAAAACTTTCATTTGTTTTATGTAATAATTCTTGATTTGATAAACTTTTCTCAATATTATAATTGGTAATTAAACTCACTTCTTTATAAATATTATTATTATTTATATTATTATTAAAATTTTTTTCTTTTATTTTATTTTTGAAATTATTTTCATATTTATGATAATCTAATTTTTTACTACATTCAACTAAATTAATAAAAAAATATGAAAGTAAATTAATTTGATTTTCATTTGTAATTAAATTATCTTTAATAAATTTATTTTTGTTAAATTCATTTGTATTTTCTTTTGATTTTGTTTCTTTATATTCTCCTTCATTTTCATTTATAATTACTTTACTTTTTTCATTATCTCCTTCAAAACTATATTGAGTATTTCTTCTTTTATCTAAACTTTTTTTATCATCATCAGAAATTATTTTATTAGATAATAAAAAATCTTTATTCATTTCTATCAATTTTTCATTTGATTTTGTAAATATACTTGAAATGACATCATTTTCAGTTTGCTTTAATTTCTCAAGGACCAAAGGATATTTTATTATAAACTCAAATATTGTTTCTAAAGGAATTTTTTTCCAATTAATTTGATCAAAAACTTCTTGTATATTATTAATTTTAAATTTATAATTTAAATCATAACTTAACCAATTTTCAATAACATTTAAAATTTCTTCATCTTTATATTGTTGATTGTTATTAATATTAGCAATTAAAATGTTAAAAATATTATAAGGTAAATTACTTATACTTGCTTCATTTATTATATTTTGAAAACAACTTTTTAAATAGCAAATAATAAAAGACTCAATAACACAAAATTTTAAATTAATTTCAAGTATTAAATTACCTATATCATTAATTCCTTTCATATATGTAATATAACTTCTAAAATTATTAATTGTATATAGAGTAACAATACTATTAGAATTAATTGTATTATAAGTTACTTGTAAATTATTATTAGTTTCACAATCTTCAATTAAATGAGCATATGATATGAAAGAAAAAGCTTCAATATTATTTATTGGATTTAATTTTAATGAAATTGAAAAAGTATCATCTGATTTATTATAAATTGAAATAAATATACATTCTTGTTTATAAAATTGAATTAATTTTTCTTGATAATTAAATGATATATCTTTCATAATATTAATTGAATATGTTGGTTTAACTGGAAATTTATAATTTTGTGGAATTATTGCATTTTTTATATTACTATCTTTTAAAAATAAAAATATTTTTTCATAATTAATATTATTACTAATTGTATTTGAATTATCATTTAAATAAATAATTAAAATTATTAATTCAGAAGCATTTTGACTTGTAATTTCAATTCCTTTTGTATAAATATCAAATAGGAATGTTTCAACTAATTCATTTAAAAGTTTTTTGTCTAATTTTTGAAATTTATATATTTGATCTTCTTCTAAATAAAATACAAAATTTTCAATAATAAAATCTCTTAATTTTAAAAATAAAGTAAACCATTTTGATTTAATATTTGAATTTAAATTTTCAGAACAATATTTAAATGAATCATTAATTAAAGAAATACAAGTATCTCTATTAATATTTGGTTCTAAATTAAATTTAATAATATCATCTAAAATTTTTTCATTTTCAAAATAATTAACCAATAAACCTAATTTTTTAAAGTTAAAAGATAAATCAGATAAACTTTCATTCATTTTTTTACAATAAGATAATTTTACATAAGTAAAATAATCTTTTATAGTTTTATAATCCATCCATTTTTCATTTAAAATTAAAGTTTTAGTATCATAATTAATATGAGATAAAATATCTGGATAACCTTTTTCTAATAGAGAAAAATCAATTTTTAAATTTGAATTATCACCCATAATTTTAATATAAATATAATTATTTCTTTTTGATGTTGTACTTAAATTATCTGGATCTTTATCATTATACATTTTTAATGTTGATATTACTGATGAAGTTATATTGTTATTTTCTGAAAGTTTAGATACACTATTTATTGAAAATTCATTTTTTGATATTTTTTCATCTGGTAAATCTATATAATCATCATTTGAAAAATTATCACTTTTATCTGTCTCATTCATTGTAAAAATTATAATTCATTAATTTCATATTTATATGAATATAATTAATTTTTAATATTTATTTTTTTTCTTTTATAAATCTAATAAAAATATAAATCTTAAAATTTATCTTTTATAAAAAAAATAATCAAATAATAATTGTTTTTAAATATATTTTAGATAAATAGAGAAGAAATAAAAAAAAGGAAAATAAAATTAAATGTCCAATAATTTAAATTTTTCAAATATAAATTTAAACAGTCAAGATTATTTTAATTCGAAATTATATTTTGATTTAGAAAAATATAAAAAGCAAAATAAAGATAATATTGATTTTGAAGAAGAAATTGAACAAAAATTAAATTTGCAAAATTTAAATAATGACAATTTTTCTTTACAAGAATGTTTATCAAAAGATTTATTAGAAACAATTGATTCATTATCTCCAGAAATAAAAATAAAAAATGAAGAAAATATTAATGATAATTTTAATTTAGATGAAACAAACGATTCTTCAATTTTTTATTCATCTCAAAAAAGTGGTTCAATTGACGAAGAAATAATTCAAAGCGAAAGAATAAAAGAAAATAACACTCCACTTGTTGATAATAATTATTTATTTGTTCCTAAAAATTTAATTTTAAAAAAAATGAAAAAGAAAATAAATAATGATAGAAGAATTGGTGATTGGATTTGTCATTTTTGTGCTAATTTAAATTTTTCTTTTAGAACTAAATGCAATAGATGTGGAGTTTTAAAAATAATTTCAGAAAATGAAAAAAATAAAAATGGAATTTAAATTTTTAAATTTCATTTTTAAAATTTTAAAATCAGTATTTTTATTTTATTAATAGTTTTTTTTTAGTTTTTAGGTTTTATTTATATAAATAATGTATTATTATAAATTTTAATTTTACAATTCATTTTATTGAATATTTTTTTAACTTTTTTTAAAAATAATAAATTAATTTATTACCTCTTTTTAATTTTCAAAAACAAATTTTTATATAGCAATTCTTTAGTTTAAACATTATAATACTTTTCCTACAATAATTATTTCTTTAAATAACCGAATATAAAATATTAAAAATAAAAAATAAAAAAATTAAATAAGTAATTTAAATTATTTGAAATTTATATTTATATAAATACTTTATTAATGTTTATATGAAATATCTTTCCAATTTTCTTTAATTTTTTTTTGTTCAATAAAACTATTTAAACAATTATATAAAATTTCATTATTTAAAATTCCATTTTTAGAACAAGAATAATGATCAAATAAAGAAATAACAAATTTAACTAATTCTCTTCCAGAAAAACCTTTAGTTTTCTCTACAATTAAATTAATATGTTTAAAAAACAACTCATAACTTTTTTTATCAAAAGTGTTTTTAGCATTAAAAATTAAAATATCTTTTCTTTGATTATCTTTAGGTAAATCAAACTTTACAATTTCATCAATTCTATCATGAACAGCATTATCAATTAAAAAAGGAGTATTTGTACCTAAAATAAAAAAAAATTTTCTATTTAAATCTCCAGTTCTATATAAAAAAGTATTAATTGTATTTCTTAAATTTTCACTTAAATTAATTTTATCATTTCTATTTCTTAAAAAAGCATCAGATTCATCAATAAAAAATAATATTTTTTTCCTTGAATAATTAACCCAATCAAAAATTTTATTTAATTCAATTACTGATTTATTTCCTAAAGAAGAAATTTCTGCTCCATTAATTATTGCATAATATAAATTATTATTTTTTGCTAATTTCTTTGCAAAAGCAGTTTTTCCTGTTCCTGGAGGACCATAAAATAAAAAGTTTCTAAAAGGAGTTTTTACTTTATTTAATTCATGTAATTTTAAAGAATTTGATATTATATTTAATTTATTTTGTAAAATTGGTTCAAAAAATAATTTATTTTCTATATTTTGTTTATTATATTTTTGTATATTTGAAATTAGAGATTTTAAAGAAAATTTATGATTAAATAATGAAAATTTATTTGTTTCTTTTATTAATTTTGGTGTAAATAATTTATCTTGAATTTTAAGAAATGTTAAATTTATTATTTTTTTACTTGTATATGTTAATAAAAAAGCAGTTGATAAACCAAATAATAATTTATTAAACATTATTTTATCTTTTAAAAATTGTGAAATTCCTTTTCCAATTTTATTTAAAGTTAATTCTCTTATTTGAATTTTTGTTCTTCTTTCTTCTTCACTTTTTGCTTTTATTTTTTCTTTTACAATATCAAAATTTTCTCTTTCAATTTTTGCTTTAGTATAATATTTATTTTGAAGAAATAATTTATCTTGTAAAACTTTTAAATTATGTTCATGTGTTAAAGTATCTTTTTTTTCTTTTTCTTGTTTAATTATACTTTGTTCTTGTCTTTTTAAAATTTCATCATTATTTTCTTTTTCTCTTTTTAATTTATATTCAATTCTTTTTTTTGCTAAAAAATCTTCAAATTCAGCTTTTTCTTTTGATGCTTCTAATTCATTTTTAATTTCAGCAATTTTATTTTCTTTTTCTAATTTAGAATGTAATATTTCTTTTTGTTTAAGAGCATTTTTTTGTTCTAATAATTTAATTTCTTCTTCTTTAACTGCTAATTCAAATGCATTTTTTGCATTTGGTGATTTATCTAAAATTGAAACTGCTTTTGCAGCTCTTTCTAAACCAGTTGGATCAAAACCATACATTCCTCTACTTTCAACACTTGCATTTTTATTCATTTTTTTTAAAAATGAATAATTTTAATGAAAAACAAAAATTAATCTTTTTTTTAAATAATAATATATAAAAAATCATTTAAATAAATTTAAAATTTCCAATATATAAATATTCATATTTAATTTTAAAAATTTTAACATTTAAAAAACAATGTATTTTTAAGAAAAAAAACATCAAAAATAAAAAACTATATTATCTAACATGACTAAATAAAAACAAATCATCATCTTCATCTTTACTAATTTCAACAATTTTATCATTAATTCTCCAAAACCTTAAAGTTTCATCACCAGCTCCAGAAGCAATAAAGCATTCATCAGGTGACATAGTTAAATAAAGAACTCTCATCATATGTCCTTTTAATTCAGTAACTTTATTCATTTTAGGATAATTCCAAATACAAATATGATTTTTATTAAAACCATGACTACTAATTAATTCTTTTTCTCTTTTATTCCATAATAAACAACAAACTTGACTTCCTGTATTAATACAATTAACAAGATTATTATTATCAACATTAAAAAATTTAATACTTTGATCATTATTTCCTCCTCCAGTTGCTATAAAATTTCTTATCCAAGGACACCATGAAATTGCTTTAACTGCACCAAGATGATAATTTATTGTAATTAAAGGTTTATTTCCATTAATTTCATTATAATTTGAAATATCATTTAATTTATTATTTATTTTACGAACATCCCAAATTAAACATAAATTATCATTTCCACCACTTGCAAGTAATAAACCATCATTATTATATTTTAATTGACAAATTTCACCTTTATGTCCTTTTAATTGTGAAATTATATGTTTTTTTATTCTGACATCATGATTAAATATTTTTTGATCTTTTCCTCCTGAACTTAAAATATAATTATTCCAACTTAAAGTTCCTACTCTTCCATAATTTCCAGACATTGATCTTATTTTTTCTAATTTTATTGTATCATATAATAAAATTTCTCCAAATTGATTTCCTATTGCTAATACTGTTCCTGAGTTAATCCAAGATAAAGATGTTATTTTTACATTTTCTGATAAAGACATTAATAATTGAGTTTGAAATGTTTCTGTATTTAATAAATATACTTCATTTGATAATGCCACTGATAATATATTTTTTGAACCCCAATCAAGAAGATTTAAATAAAAGTTATCTAATAAATTTGGAGCGTCTAACATTTTTTCTGCGGTTTTTGATATATGTCTTTTATGGTTTTTTTTTAGTAAAAAATTGGTGTTTTGAAAAAAATTGTTTATTGAGTTTAAAAATGGTAAACTGTGTATATTTCTATTTTTTTGAGAAAATGATAATATTGAATCTTGCTTTTTTAAATTTAAATTTATTGAATTATTTATTGAATTATTTGTTTTGTTAATTGAATAATCTTCACATTTTATTAATAAAGAATTTAATATCATGTTTGAATAATTTAATGTTTCTTTTATTTTTTTAGGATATGGTGAAAAAGAATCTGAAATAAAATTATTTTTTGATGATTTTAAAAGGAAATTTTGATAATTTTCTCTATCATTTTTTAGTGGGATAAATCTATCTCCTGTTATTAATAATTTATTGTCTATTTTTTTTAATTGGCTAGTTTTTGGAGTTTTATATTTTAATTTTTCTAAATGATGCAATGGTGATTTCTTTTTATGTGTATTTGATATTTTATGTTGAAAGTGAGAATTATTTAGATTTTTATTTATTTCATCATAATAAAATGACATTTAAGTAAAATAAAAATTTCAATATATTTAAATTTTAAATTTAATTTTTTTTAAATAAATTAATTATAATAATCTATAATAATCAGTTGATTTAAAATAATTTTTTCACTGAATAATTTTTAATTAATTAAAAAAATAATATTTAAACATTGAAAAAAGATATATCGATTCATTGATTCATTTAATTAAATAAATAAAATAAAAATTTTATCTAAAAAAACATTAAAAATTTCCTTATATATATTTACTTAAATTAAAAGAAAATTTTATAAAAATAAAAAAAATGGAAGAAGGGATAAAAAATATTCCAATACTCTTATCCCGAGATTCAACTTTTTTAAATTCAAAATTATCACTAACTTTAGGTAAATCATTCACAAAAAAAAAAGTACGAAAAAATAGGAAAAGTACAATAGAAAAAGCGAGAGAAATAACAATAGATCAAATAATGCATATTTTAATAAAACCAAGAACATCAAGAAATATAGTAGAAAATAAAATACTTTCAGAATATTTATCTTCAAAATATGAATATTTTAAAAAAATAAAAGAAACAGACCCAAATAAATTAGATAAATTATGTAAAGTATTAAATTATGAAACTTTCTCTCCAAAAGAAACAATAATAAATTTTGGAGAACCAGGAGAAAAATTTTATATAGTTTTCAATGGTAAAGTTGGAGTATATAAACCAATATATAAAGAAAAAGAAATGACATTAAATGAATATTATTCATATATGATGTATTTAAAAAAAAATCAAAAAAATTATAAAATGAAAAGAATAATAGAAAAAAATCAACATTTAAATATTGATTTAAATATTTTATCAATCACACCAGAAAATTCATATTATATGAGAAGAACTTTAACTTTTATTATGGAAGAAGATGAAAAATTAGGAGAATTTTCTGATGGATTTGCATTTGGAGAAATGGCTTTAATTAAAAGAACAAAAAGAAATGCTACTATAATTTCACTTAAACACTCTTCTTTATTATCAATTGAAAAATTTGACTATAATAATATAATTAGAAGATTAGAAGAAAAAAGATTAGAAAAAGATATTAATAAATTTAAAATTAATTATCCTTTTTTTACTAATTGGAGTAATGCAAATATTTTAGATATTTTTAATTGTTTTCAACATTTGAGATTAACCCAAGGGGAATTTTTATTTAAACAAAATGATGAAAGTGATTGTATTTATATTATTAAAGATGGGACTTTTGAAATGTTTTGTGATTTATCTTTTGCTTGGTTGAAAAAATATTTTGATTATATATTAAATAATAATACTAATTTATTTCAAGAATTAGAAAAAACTAAACCTAAAAGAGAAAGTGAATTATTTGATTTAATTGATAAAATAAAACAAAAATTACCTCCTTGTCCTTCTTTAATTGAAAAAAATATTATTAAAATGAAAAAAATTCAAAATATTGAAGATAATGTTTTTGATATTAAAAAAGAAGAAGATGAATTAAATGATCCTAAAAATTTATTTCGAATTAAACTCAAGAAAATTGATTATAAAGATGTTATAGGATTAGAAGAAACTATGGAATTAAAAAAAAGATTTTGTTCTATAAAATGTGTTTCTTATATTGGACATGTTGAAAAAGTAAAAATAATTTATTTACTTCAAATATTAAAAACTTTTAAAAATGATACAAAAGTAAAAAAAACTTTTGAAAATATTATTTTAGAAAAGAAATTAATTTTATTAGATTTAATGAAAAATTCAATTAAAAATAAAGTAAATATAATTGAAGAAGATTTTGAAAAAAAATATAATACAATAATAGAAAAAAATTTAAATAAATCAAATGAAGAAAGTAAAAATATTCAAATATCAACAATTAAATTAAGAGGATGGACTAAAGATTTAGATTATGTTTTAGATGATGATATTCATTTTCATAAATTTCCAAGAGAAAGAACTTTATCAAAAGATATTGAAAAAAAAATTTTTGGAAATAAAACAGTTAATGAAAAAATTTGTAATAAAACTATTTATAAACCAATTAAAAATTTTTTTAAAACTAAAATTGTTACAACTGAAAATTTACGTTTAAATTCTCATTTATCTTTATCACCTGTTAATAATAAAGATAGAAATAATAATAAAAAAATTAAATTATTATCTTTTTCTTCTGATGATGATAATAAATTAAAAAAAAATAATTCTAGAAATGATTTTAAAACAATTGATTATTCAAATTATATTTTTAATAATGATAAAATAAAGAAAAATATAATTAATTTTAAGAATGAAAAAGTTTTAATTACAAAAAATCATCATAAATATCACAATTCAGATATTATTAATACAAAACAATATATAACTGAATTTGATATTAAGAATAATAATATTAGAAAAAAACTAATTTTTGAAAGTTTTAATTCTTGTACAAAACAATTTTTCCTTGGTTACAATTTTTCAAATAAAATGAAAGATGAAATAAATAAAAACAAAAATATATGTTTAGCTAAAACAAATTCAAATTTCTCAAGTATATCAACATATTATAAAAAATAATCTTTTTTCCTGTAAATGTTCAAAAAAATATATTTATTAATCAATCAAAAATTATAATTATAATAATATTTTATCAAAAAAAATTATAAATAATTAAAAACCCATTCAATCTAATTTTTATTTCTAATAACCTAAAAATAAAAAAAAATAAAAATACTTCAAAAAACAATTAAAAAAATTAAAAAAAACAAAAAAAATGAATCCACAAAACATAACATCAATTCCATCATCAATCCCATCACCAATTCCTGAAGAAATTCCATATATAGAAAAGCAATTTGTATTAACATTTAAATTTTCAGCATTACAATCATTCATATTGACATTTTTAGCAGAATTAGGAGATAAAACATTTATAATGTTAATAATTCTTCAATTAAAAACAAACAAAGTAACAATTCTCTTTTCATCTCTCTTTGCAGAAATATTAATGAATTCAATAGCAATTTTTATAGGATGGACAATTGATTATATGTTATATAAGAATTTAATTGATTATATTGGAATAGTTTTTTTTTTAGTTTATGGAATTTGGTTATTTGGTGAATTATTTAGAACAAAAAAAGAAACTTTTGAAAATGAAATTTTATCAGCGAATAAAAATCATAATAAAGAATTAACACGTCAAATTAATTCACCTCAAAAAACAACAGAATTAGCAATAATACAAGAAGAAGATGATGAAATAAATATAAATCAACCTCTTTTAGATAATAAAACACCAATTAAAAATACTAAAATTGAAAATTCTTTTTCATTTGGTGAAAAATTGTCACCTGAAGAAAGTTATGAAAAAGAAAGAAGAGAAGAAGAATTAAAAGCAAAAGAAGAAAATATTGATTTTAAAGTTTTTTGGACAATTTTTAAAAGAATGGCTTTAAGTGAATGTGGTGATAGGACACAATGGACTAGTTTAATTATGAGTGCTATTTTTAATACTAGAGGTGTTCTTTTAGGTTCTTGTTGTGCTTTAACTATTACTTGTATTATAGGTGTTTATTATGGACAAACTCTTGTTAAGTATTTACACGAAAGTACTTTAAATTTTTTACTTGGGATTGTTTTACTTAGTTATGCTTTTCAAATTTTTGCTGGGAAGTAATTTTTTAAATTAAGAAATTTTTTTTTTTTAATTTTTTGTATTTTTTTTTATTTTTTGTAATATTTTTTTTTGTAATTATCTTATAATTATTATTAAATTTTTTAAAATGTTGATTTTTTATTATTAATTTATGTCTAAAATTAATCCAAATTCTTTAAATAATATTAATGAAGATAATGAAATAAATTCAAAGTTGAATTTATATTCTAATACTCATTCATTTATAAACACAATACAATTTAAATCAAAATATAATAATAGTTTGATAGAAGAAAAAAATTATTTAAAAAGAAGTAAATCACAAGATTTTCAAATAATATTTTCAAATATAAAAACAAATTATTTATATGATTTTTCAATAATATCAGATAATAAAACAATAAATATTGAAAATTATGATGCAAATTTTGATTCAAATGATGAAATAAATAATATAAAAGAATCAAGAATAACTTTTAATTCCTTATTGATGAGTAATGAATTAGGAAATGATTCAATTCCAATAAATAATTTGAAAAATATTAATCAAACTGAAAAAAATATGTTTAGTAATAAATATAATAATCAATTAGATAATCAATTAATAGATTCTATTGAAATGGGACAAAATAATATTTTTACATTATCAATAAAGAAATTTTATTCCTTATATAATGAGAATAATTCATTATTTTATTTATTAACTTTTTTAAATTATGAAGATTTGAAGAATTTACTTAATTTGAATAAAAGAACAAGACTATTGATAAATACTACATTAAGAAATATATATTATCCTATTTTAATAAAAAATATAAAAAATGATAATATAGAAGTTTTAAAAAGTAAAATATATTATGAAAAAGTAAAAAAAGGACTTAAAATAGATATAATAACAAATATAAGATTCATATCTCAAGAAGAAACTTTTTCACCAAAAAATATATCATTTATATATATTTATAAAAATTTTAAATCAAAATTAACTTCAAAAGACTTTTTAATGGATTATTATACATTTGATTTTTTTTCAGAAAATTCATCTTATTTTCCTTCGATTTATATATTAAGAGAATTTTCATCTTTTAATTTAGATATTTTACAAAAAGCTTATATTCAACCAATTTTACCTTTTAAAACTTTTGATCAAGGATTATTAAATTTAAATATTTTTTCTTCTGAAAATTTATTTGTTGAACCAAAAAATATAAAAATTAAAATAATTCAAAATCCATTAAATGATAAAAAGACTTTTAAAGGTATAAATCCAAGAATTTGTGAATATGAAGAATTATGTCTTCATTGGAAAAATATTTCTTTTTTGAATAATAAACAATATGAAGAATTTATTAGTCAAATAAAAGAAATTTTTACACCTTATTTTCAAATTATTAATATAACATATGATGAAATTGGATTTTTAGTTTGTAAATTTATTTTAAAAGCAATTAAAAATGGATTAATTAAAAATAAAGATGAATTAGGGATTGATTTATTAATTAAAAAAGAAGATGATTATATTATTAATGAAATTAAAAAAAATGATTTATTATTTGAAAAAAGAAATGTTTTTGAATTAAGAATTGGTGAGATTATAGTTTTTTATTTCAAAAAGTAAATCAATATTATTTTATTTAATCAATTTTTTCTATTATATATTTAATTTAATTTAAAAAAAGATTAAATATTGATTAAAAAAATTTTAAAAATAAAAATTCAAAAATTCTGTTAAATTTATTTTGTAATATCTTTATAATTATATGGTAATAAATAAAATTAAACATTTATTTAATATTTTATTCTTATTTATTTTTTTTCCTTCCTCTTCTTTTATTATATCCATCAACAAAATCCCACATTATACGATAATTTTCTCTTAATCCCTTAATTCCTTCTTCTTTACTATGAATTCTAAAGCATTCATTATAACTATTTTGATAATATTCAAAAGCTAAAATTTTTTCAGTTTCTCCTTGTCTAAATTTAACATTTTCATTAGTTTTAAAATTATGTTTAATCAAAGGTAAAATTAAACTTTCTTTAACATTATCATCACTTTTTTTAATGAATTTTTCAATATATAATTCTTTTCTATCATTTCTTTCACTTTTATTATCTTTAATACTAACACTATGATTTAATTTTGGTAAACTTGAAACAGTAGTTTTAACTTTTTTATGAAAAGGACTTTGAAATAAATCTAAAATATCTTTTCCAGAAGCAACAGTATCAATAACATTTCTACTCATTTCATTCATTCCAATTGTTTCACCATGAGGACAAAAATCTTCATCAATTTTTTTTTTCATTTCTTGTATAAATCTCCCTTCATATGATTCATTTAAAATATTATCATCTTCAATATATTTTATTTTATCTTTTTTAGCTTCAATTTTAACAAAACGTTTTTTTTTAATTGGAATTTGAGTTTTAAAAATATTACCTTTATCATTTTTTTCTTCTTCTAAATCTTCAGGTGGAATTGGTGCATCTTGAACATAATTTTTTAATATTGAAAAATTAACTCCTGCTTCTTCTGCAATTGATAAAAATTCTTCCATTTCTTCTTTTTTTAAATTTTCCCAATCTAATTTAAATTTCCATGGTGCTAATTGAATATTATTTATTCCTGTATATATTTCTCCTATTATATTCATTTCTGTATCCCATATTTTAACTTTTCTATCTTTTGATACTGTTATTAATGAATATGGATCATCGATTATTGTTAAATGTACTATTTCATCATTATGAATTTTATTTTCGTATAATATTAAATTTGGATAAAGGGAATAAAAAGGAAATAAGAATTTTTTTTCTTTTTGTAAATTATGAACTAAACTAGTTTCTGCATTTATTTCTTCAGTTTTTAATATATTAAAAGTTGATTGAAGAACACTTTTTTCTGTGATTTGAATATTATATTTTTTAAATATAGGTTCTAAATTTACTATTTTTAAAAATCCTTTATCATCACCAAAAGCTAAATATGATTTTGGTTTATTATCATCTTCTTCAGAATTATCATAATTTAATAAATCATCATCAAATTGAATATCATCAGGTGGATTTGACTCAAAATAATTTGCATATTTAGCTTTTTTATTATCTAATTTACTAAATTGATTATATATAAAAACAAAACATGATATTTGATTAGGAATAAATCTACTTTCTTTATGAAAATAATTCATAGTTCTAAAAAAACATTGACCATTATATTCATTATTTGGTCTTGTTCCCCATAAGAAAATAGCACCACTTGAATAACCAACTGCTAAAACAGGATAAGGATCTAAAAATTTTAAAGCAATTGCATTATAATTTCTATAACTTTGAACATAACAAGTTTCTTCCATTTTATTTAATTCAAAATTCCAAATATTAACAATTCCTTCTACAGAACCAGTAGCAAAATTATTATATCTTCTTGAGAAATCCATACATAATATTTCATTTTTTTTATTTCTTATACTATGACTATTATAAATTCCTCTTAATTTAAATGATTGTTCTGGATCTTTTTCATTATACATATTAATAATTGAATCTAAACCAGTTGTTACTAAAATATAATCTTCATTTTGAGTTCCTGGTAAATTCCAAAAAACAAACATTGATACTACATCTTTTGTATGATGAGTTTTTATTGTACTCATACCATCTCTTTCAACTTCATATTCATTTATTGGTTTAATTAAAGAACCATTTCCTGCATTAAATTGTTGTACTGTTCCATTTGAAAATCCTAAATATAAAAGACGATATTGATAATCAAAACAAAAACAACGAATATTAGTTTCTTTATCAAATCTTTCTTGTTCTAAAAATTTTTTAAAAACATAAATTAAATTACCATTAACTGAACTATATATTCTAATATCTTTTAATGTAGCTACAAAAAAATTCATATGATATTTATTGAATTCACATTGTATAGGATAATTAATTTCATTTTTTTGTTTACTTGCTTTTGATATTTCACTTTCACTATATTTCTGATCATAAAAAATCATTTTATTTCCATAAACAACAAAACGATTATATTTATTAATATAAAGTAATTGATTAACAACTAAAATTTTTTGAGCAACTTGTAAAGTTTGTAAACATTGTCTTTGTTTAACATCCCAAATTTTAACAATTGCATCTTCATCAACAGAAACACACATATAAGAATCAGATAAAAATTTAACACAAACAACAGGAGCGTTATGACCTTCTAATTTACCTTTATATGAATCATCAAGACTTAAATCAGTACCAAAAATATTAATATGATATTCAAATCCAGTTGATAATATTAAACCATTATTTTCAATATTAGGATTATATGTTAATGTCCTTACTCCACCTTCATGTGCTTTCCATACTTTTAAAAATTCCCTTTCATTTAAATTAAATAATCTAATTTTTCCATCCATACATGCAGTAAGAATTAAAGGAGGTTTTGATATTTCAATAACATCAAATATTTCATTTTGATGTCCTTTATTATAAATTGGATTTTTTGAATCTACAAATGAATTATCAAAAAATATATTTCTATGCCAATGACCTTGATTATATAAACAATTAATTTTATCTCCTTCTCTTTCAAAATCAATATCTAATTCATATAAATAATAATATTTATCACTTTCTAATTTTCTTCCTGTACTAACCCAAATGTCATGATTACGTAAATACCAAACTCTCTTTTGAAGAGGATTTGTTACTAATTCATATATGCATTCTCCATTTAAATCTGTTGAAAATGTAAAAAATGCTATTTTGTTATTACTTAAACATAATGCTAAAATATTATTTGCATAATACATTGATAAAATACTAAATGTTAATGATTTTACATTATCAATTTGGAATTTTTGTTTTTTTTTCATTCCTCCTCTTTTCTTATTTTTTTCCTCTTCTAAAATTTTTTTTTGGAAATAATTTTCAATATCAAAATTTAAATCACATCTTCCATTTTTAGGATTATAAATTTTAATAACTTTACTATTATATTCAGCAATAATAATTTTATCAATTTTTTGATAAAAAACAGCAGAAATAACATCTTTTTTATGAATATTATAATCCTTAACTCTTTCACTAATCATATATCTTTTATATTTAATCATTTCTTTTTCTTTCATTCCTTCATAATCATTTGGATCTGAATTTTCTTCTCCTTCAACTCTATCAATCATAAATTGAGTAAATTCACTCCATTGCATAATTTGATCTCCACTTAAATCAGTTTCACAAAATAATTTATATAAACCATAAACTAAATTTATTTCATCATAAGGATCATTTGGATTTGTTGGTAATTCTTTTTTTAATAATTTTATAAATGTTAATCTATCTAATCCATCTGGATATTTGTCAAATTTTTCTTCTATTTTGTTTATTTTTTTTAAATCTATTAACATCATTAAATTGTTTATGTCATATTTATTTGGATCTAATATGAAATATTGGTTGTCTACTAATATTTTCATTCTGTTTTTTGTGTAGGGTAATATTTTTACTTTTTTTTTAACTTTTACATTTTCATCATCGGTTTCATAGTCAAACATTTCTTTTTTTATTTATTTTTTTTATTTTTTTTAATTTATTTTAATTAGTATTTATAAAGTTTTTTTTTGTTTATAAATTTAAAAATATTTTTTTCTTTAAATTATAATTATAAAATAAAATATAAAATAAATTATTATGTCAAGTTCAGTTTCTCAAAAAGAAAGAGCAGAAAGATATTATGCATATAATCTTGAAAAAGCAAAAGAAAGAGGAAATAAAATTAAAAAAGCATTTAATTTTGATAATATAAAAAAAGGTTTTTATGATGATTTAATATCATATGATGAAAAATTAAAAAAAGATAAAATAGAATTAGAATTAAAAAAAACAAATGGATTTAAAGAATTAGTTTATACAAATGTGAAAGTACCTGATGTTTGGAAAAATAAATTATCATATCAATCTGATTTATATAATACAATGAATGATGATGATTTTTTTGTTTCTTATTTAGGAAAAGGAGGAAGTAAAATGTATATTTTACCAGAAAAAAAAAGTAAAAAAAATGAAACTTCTAATCCAACATTTGATAATAATAATACTATATCTTCTACAAGTTATAATACTTCTTTTCAACAATTAAAACAAAAAAGAAATATTCAATTTACTTTTAATGAAACTTTACAAAGTAAACAAAAACCTATTTTTAAAAGTATATTAAAATCTCCAAATAGAAATAAAAAAAAAGAAGAAAGTTTAGAAAAAGAAAATAATATTAATTTAGAAAAAAAAGAAATAGATGAACCAAATACTTATCAAAATTTAGTTAGTAATATTGCAAAAGAAAATAGAGAAGTTTTAGGTATTTTAGAAGAATATAAACAAGCTTTTCCAATTGATTTACCAAAAATAATTCCAGTAAAAAAAAAAATAGAAAAAGAAAGTGAAAAAAAAGAACCAGAAGAAAAAAGTATAAGAAAAAAAAAAGGAGAATTAACCAAAGCAGAAGTATTTAAAACTACAATTTATAATAATTTACTAAATAAAAATATAAAGATTAAAAAAGATGAATTTACACACATTAATTATTATGATAATTTAATTGATAAAGAAATTGAAATTACTAATCCAGAAATAAAAAGAAGATTAGAAGATATTAATTTCCGAGGTCCATTTTATCCTTATTGTATAATTGGAAGAAAGAAAAATATGTTATTTTATAAGACTATGGAACATAATCAATGTGTTACTTTATTAAAATTTTTAAAGAAAGCTTTAGTTAAATCAAAAATTGGTATTAAAGTTGATAAACAAGATGAAGATGAAGATTAAATTTCTATTTATAATAATAAAATTATATTATTATGTTTTACAAAAAATTTTTTATTAAAATAATAATAAAATAATTCATATTTTAATATAACAAAAAATAATTTTTTAAATTTTTTTTCTATAAATGAAAATAGTAGCAATTCCCCAAGTCATTAATCTTTTAAAACTTTTAAAATGTTGCCATTGATTATTTAAAGCAATTAATTTCTTAGTAAAAGTAATAATAATAGTCCCTTTTTTACAATCATTATTAGCTTTAATTGCAATTTTTGTCATTAATTCCTGAGAAAAACAAGTTGAATTTGCTAAAATAATTGAAGCATCATTCCAATTTTCTTTTAAAAAATCTCCATTTATAAAAGTTAATGTATTATGTTTATAAAAATCTTCAAATAAATTTTCATTTGCTAAAAAAATATCTTCAATATTTTTTTCATAATAAAATTTCATTTCATTACTTAAAGTAAATAAATTTTCTAAAAATTCAATTCCAATACATTTAGTAAAAGGTCTTAATAAACCAAAAGCCAAAACTGCTTTTCCAGTTCCTGAACCTAAATCATAAAAATTTCCATTTAAAATATTTTTTCCAAGTTCTTTTTTCAAAAATTCATAAATAAAAGCAATTGAACGAAAAGTCTAAACTATAAAAAAAGTAAAATAAAAAAAATAAATAAAATAATATATTATACAACTTCACCATAAATAAATGATTTATCAGTAATTCCTTTATTTTCTCTTTCTTCTCTTGATTTATCTTTTGCAATTGAAAGTGAATTTTCAGGATAAAAACAATTAAAAATTTGTTCTAAATTATAATATTTTACATTAGTTTGTATTTCAATTGGAAATGGCATTTCTTCTTCATTATTTCTTGGAAGAAAATAATTTTCTGCTGCTTTTATTATTTGAGGTGAAATATTTGAATATTCATTCGATGATTTTATTGTTGATGAATTTGATGAATTTATTGAATTTGTATTAAATGATAATGACTTTGATTTTGATTTTGATTTTGAATTTGAATTTGATATTGTTTTTTTTATTGATTTATTTCCTTCTGTCCTAATTGTAGATTGAAATTTTGAAGGTGATTTCATTAATTAAATTTATTATATTTTTTTAAAAAAATATTAATTAAAGCACAATGTTTTTTTAGAATAAATATAAAATTTATACATGCAAGTTAACGAGGAAAATCAAGTTCAAATTCAAAGAGATGTTTTACCTTCTTTAAATGACATAATATCACCTGAAGCTGAAATTAATCCAAATCAAGGGACTTATCAAAATTCATCAACTACTGAAACATTTCAACCTGAAGAGCAAATCAAAACTTCATATGTAACAACAACAAAGACATATGGGGTAAATGGAATCGCCGAAGAAGAAGAAATGCCCCAAGAAACCACAGAAATTAGAGAAATTTATAAAAAAGAAGGTGGAGAAAATACAAAATATGAGCAAACTATGAAAATACAAGAAGAACCTGATTCAACAACAAAAATAGTCAAAAGAGTAATTCAAACAGAACAGCCCACTACTGAAACTAGTTATTATGAAAAAAAAGTTATAAAAACTATTACTAGCACAACAACAAGAGGAGGACAATTACCTTTAACTCAAAATACTAGATATGTAAATACGACAACAACTACAACTACTAATTCAAATACAAATAATGTTGTTAGAAGTAATGGAAATAGAGGAGGTATAGCAACAACTAGTACATATACTCGTCCAACCCCAATCTCAACCACAACCACAAGGGGAGCCACTGACAAAAATTCTTATCTCAGAAATTATGATTCAGCTAGAAATCCCTCTTCAAGTCAAACAAATAATAGATACGGTGTGCAAAATTCTTCATATTCAAATAATTCATATTCTCAGAGTAGAAATAACCAAAAACCCCAAACTCAAAAAAGAGTAATTTCATCCCAGAGTTATGCAGGGAACAATTATCAACAAAAAAAGCCTGATACATCAACATATAATCGCCAAGCTAGATCCCCTGAGGCAAACGAAAAAAGAAAAACAATTAATAGGGGAAATCCCATTAAAAATATTCAAATTACCCATATTATCTGTTCATCAAAGCCTCAAGATTTCCATATAACAGAAAATTTAAATACCGAATCACTCAAAACTGAACCAATAGAAATTTCCAAAGCAGATAGAGTAAAATTGAAAAAATCAGGAAAATCATCATGGACAACATCAGTTCAAGATAATATTAAACCTATAGTAACTAATTTGAAAGGAAAAACTACTATATTCCAACATGCAAGAGGTATAGGAATGACAAATGAAAAAAAAGAAAATATAAATCCTATGTTTTATACTTCTGAAATAAAAAAACTTGAACCTATCATTAAAGAGAAAGAAAAAGAAAAAGTTGAATATATGACATTTAGAAATTCTGGAGCTCAAAATACTAATATTACCAGTAATAAACCAAATACTTCAAGAAACAATTATAATAGGGGAATTAATTATAATCAACAACAAAAAAATTACTCTAATAATAATAGTTATAATTCTGGAAATAATAGAGGAAGTAAAATTACTAGTACTGTTAGAACTAATCAGACTTATACTAGAGGAAATTATTCTGGAAGAGGTAATGATGGTGAAATAGTTAAAGAGACTAAAACTAAAGTACAAATGGGAAGTAGAAGTCAATTTAGAAATAGTGGAAATCCTACAAGTTCTGTAACCATAGAAAAAAGAGTTTATAACTCAAATAATTTTTTTAATAAATAAAAAATAATTAATAATATTTTATATATAATTATTTATATGAATTAATACATTAATTTATATTTTTAATTCTTGTGATAAAAATATTTATA
>JAEEGK010010141.1_pt1 | contig 21784 bp, 20 predicted proteins | sample 8958771 | NCBI WGS metagenome assembly JAEEGK01 (sample SAMN16246547, study PRJNA631951) | gut metagenome | biome: gut microbiome; feature: rumen; material: SC-attached | host: Bos | place: Iran: Karaj | collected 2018-10 | reverse complement strand
CATGAACATCTACAACGTAATCATTCTGGACGAGAGCGGGAGCATGTCGTCCATTTACAAGGAAACCCTGCAGAGCATGAATGAAGTGCTCGGTGGCATCCGGAAGGACCAGGAGGAGCACCCTGACCAGCAACACAACGTGACCATCGTGACCTTCGAGGGCCATGGCATCGGTGGTATCAAGACGCGTCGTGACCGCGTGCCCGTGGAGAAGATCGAGAACTTCACGGAGAAAGACTATCGCCCTGGCGGCTGCACGCCGCTCTATGACGCCATGGGTCAGACGCTCAATCGGCTGGAAGGCCTCGTCACGGCGGAGGACAAGGTGATGGCCACCATCATCACGGACGGCTATGAGAACGCATCGGAGGAGTACTCTGGCAAGACCATCAAGTCGCTCGTGGCACGCTTGCGCGAGAAGGGCTGGGTGTTCGCGTATATCGGCGCGAACCAGGACGCCGTCGAGGTTGCGAAAGACCTGAATATCTCCAACGCACTGAACTATGACGCCACACCGGAAGGCATGGTTCAGATGCGCTTCAGTTTCAGCAAAGCCCACCGCAAGATGTCGGATCTCGTGGCCTGCTGCGCGGAACGCTCCAAGTACGACAACCTGTTTGACGAAGAAGACAAATAAGTTATCTTTGTACACGGACTCCACGATATGCCATACAAAGAAGATAAAAGAATCGATTTTCCCATTCCTTGCCTGACGGAGAGGACGGTGTTTTATGTCGGAAACGAAAACGACTTGTTCCGTGCTGAAGAGTTGTATATTAGCCGGGCTAGCGTCGTCGATCTTTTCCGCTCGTATGGGAAAAAGCTCGTTTTCCTGTCGGATATCTTGAAGACGCTGAATCCGGACATGCTTCGGTATATGTTTCCGGGTCAAGATGATCTTGTCGTGGAGGAGGTGTACAAGCGGCTTGTTGAAGCAATTGGGACCGGCGAATGTCCGGGCTTCCTCTACAGGCAGCAGGGGGGCGTATATTTCCATGTCGTTACTGCTACGGACTCGGGCAAGGCGCTGGAGGATATCAGAGATTTCGTTTCGTCCATATCGGTCGAAGTGGAGAGATTGCCAATGCCGTCAGTAGGATCTACATTGTTTTCTGTAGAAGCTGAAGAAAATGAATCTAGGCAGTATGAACGGCGTTTAAACAAGGAACGTGGAGAGAAAGAGGAAAGAAAAAAAGAGAAGAAAGGCCCTTCCTTCATTGACATGCTGTTTTCGGATCAGGAGGAGAAGCGTTCGAAGAAGGAGGCGAAATGTTCGAAGAATTTGGCGGAACGAGAGCAGCTTCTCCTGGATCCTCGAGTACAGGCCATCCTGGATGCATGGAGGAAGATCGAGCAGGAGTTCGGAATCTCAATTGAGGTTCTGGAACTGCTGCTGGGCTACAAGGTCGAGTTGAGCAAACTAATTATCACGACCTCCTCTAGGCTGTTCCTGACAGACTTCGATAACCAAGAAGTGAAGATGAACGACCTGACCAAGGCTCTGTATTTCTTCTTCCTGCGCCATCCTGAAGGAGCCCGGCTGAAAGAGTTGCATGAACACGAAGACGAGATCCTGCACATCTATTCCGGCATCACCGGCCGTGACGATACCAAAAAGATTCGGGAAAGCGTCCGGAACCTGCTCGACCCATTTGGAAACAATCTCAACGTGAGCATGTCGCGCATCAAGAAAGCCTTCAAAGACGTCATGGGTGACCGTGTTGCCCGTTTCTACTATGTGGATGGCAGCTACGGGGAAGTCCGAAAGGTCGCGCTGGACCGCGATCTTGTCATCTGGGAGCACTGACAGCATAGCAAATCGACTCTCTGGAAAGGAAGCCGGGCAGAGGAGCTGTGTCATTCTGCCTGCCGCAAGGCTCCGTCAATGTCCGTCCTCCTGACGGAGGTTTCCTTTCCCTTTGTATTCACTGATTTTTGTTACTAACAGTAATGGAAGATAGAAACGTTGAATTATGTCTCTGTCAAGGAGGAATACGATTTCTGGTGACAATCCCAAGTATTGTTGCCGACAAAATGGGTGAACTGTCCAAGCAGGAGCCTGAGAAATGGAAGAATAGAGACGCGGAACTTCTCTTAGAGGCAGAGGGGGTTATTGAGAATCACATAAAGGCCTCCACACATCCAATTCACAAATCAGATAAAGACTAAACTATGAATGAATACGCAGCAGCATTGGACTTCGGCAGTGATAAGATAGCGCTTGCCGTCGGCGAGAAAACCTCTTCCGGAATCAGGATCGTGAGCTATCATGATGCCCCTTCTTCCGGAATTGAGTGCGGGGAAATCAACAACGACAGCAAGGTTGAAGAGATTGTCCGCAGCCTTGTTGAACAGGCAGAGGCAGACATTTCCGAGAAGCTTTCGGAAATAACAGTCGGCCTTTCCGGACGAATTCTCCATAGCAAAAAAGTTTCATGCAATCCTAAGCGGAAGAATCCCAAGCATACTATTGACCAGGAAGAAGTCCGTCAAATCATACGTACTCAGTATCAGATTACCGGAGATGGTGAAATCGTCTTCGAAGTAAGCCCCCAAAGATACAGTACCGAAGACCGTATTGGAATCACGGAAGGCGAACTGCTGGGTATGCAGGGTGCGCAGCTTGAAGCAGACTTTCTCTTGTTCACCGGCCGAAACGCCATCCTCGACCGGCGGCTTGCCGTCCTGAATAACTGTGGTCACCATCTTCACAAAGCCATCCTTTCTCCGATCGCATCGTCTCGGGCCGTACTTAGCCGGAACGAAATGGAAAACGGCGTCGCTCTGGTCGATATCGGGAAGGGAACTACAGAAGTGGCCATCATCAAGGACAGCGTCCTCCGCTATACCACTATCATACCCTTTGGAGGTGAATCTATCACCAGTGACATCAAGACGGTCACCGGTATCACCCGCCAGTGGGCTGAGATACTCAAGGTCGAACATGGCCGTTGCTGTGAGGAATATGCCATAGAGAACAGAAAACTCATCTTGAAAGACGAGAATAACGTTGTAGAAGGCGAGGTGGAGATGACCCTGCTTGCACGCATTATCGAGGCCAGGATGAGCGAGATCCTTGATGCTGTCCGGTATGTCATCGAGCAGTCAGGCTATGCTGCGAGGATTCCAGCCGGCGTTGTTATCACCGGTGGTACCAGCCACATAGAGAACATCATCCAACTGGCGGGAGCTATCCTTGGCAGGCGCATTCGCCTGGCGGCACCACAGGGCTCCATCACCAACGACAGCGTGGAAGCCGCCTTCGATGTGTATGCCTCGACCGTAGTAGGTCTTGTCCTTGAGACAATCGAACCTATGCTGTCCCATGCCCTTGAACGGACACTTGAGCCGAAGGTTATTGCCGAGCCCGCATCGGAGCCTCGGCTCCAGCCAGAAGAGCCGAAATCTGCGTCCAAAAAACCTCGGCGTGGTTTGTTCGGTGTGCACAAAAAGGAGCAGAATGGGGGAGAGCCCGATTTGTTTACGCAGTTGTTCGGCTTTTCAAACGATAATACCGCATAAGCAGTTGATGCCTGCGATACCCGCGGAAACAATAGACCGCTTCCAATTTGGTGGCGGTCTATTTGCAATCTGATTGCGTCTAACGTTCTAGCGGGATCTTGGTCGAGTATTTGCCTTTATTGGCCTTCGCCTCGGTTTCACGGAGCCTGAGGATTTCCTCATTCCGGGTGACCTTGCTGTTAACTACAACAGGTGTATCAAAATACTCTACCGGAAATGCACTGAGAACATAAACGCCTTTCCACAACTTATTGCGCTCTTCTTCTGTGGTATACTTGGAGCGGATGATCTCCATATACCTTCTCCCCATCTTCTGTTTTGGTTGGAAATAGGCATAGCCCAGTATGGCGCAGCCAACAAGTAGAATCACGTTTACCATCAGCACCGCAATTATCTGTCCTTTCAACTTCTTCTCGGCGACCTTTATGAGATCCCAAGTTCTTGCGTAGGTGAAAACGTGTTCTACGGGATGTTTCTCGACGGCCTTCTTAACGGCCTCCTCGGCGGCCTCCTTAATGGACAAAGAGAAGAGAGAGATTGTCTGTCTGGCAATCTGCTCACTGAGCGCTTTGGTGTCCGGCAACTGACAGGAAGTTTTCCTGACAGCCTCGATGACAGCATTACAGACCTTCTGGACTTGGTCTTGTGATACTTCTGCCTGTACACGCTGTTTCATCATGTCTGCAACCAACTTCTTGAATTCCTCGTTGGCCGCCAAAATTCTTTTTGCCGCCTCAGTCAGCTCCGGCACCTGGCTCAAAGCTTTCAAAATGTCATTTGATTCGTCCATGTCGTGAAAAATGTTAATGATTATCAATGCCTTCGAATACCGAGAGACCGTGTCTGTCGGTTCTCGTATTCCTGTGTCAGCTTCAGTTTTTTCTTGGCTTCTTCACGTTCCCGGCGCTGACGGATGCGGTATGCGGATTCCTGGCCAGTGAGGCGCGCCCACTGATCGAGAAGGATGTTCAGCTGCGGCGAATCCAATACCTCGGAGGCCATAATGCACTGTCCCTTATAGGTGAGTTCAAGGTCTATCAAGCCTTCATTCTCGTCGAAACGCGGCTTACTGGTAAGGCCCAGGCTGGCGAGGTTGAGCCTCATCATAGTTTCATTTTCAGAGGTTGCCAGCGTCCGCATCAGATCAGTTCCGATAGCGGCCTTGTCAACCACATCGGTGATAGTCTGTTTGGCGATCTTAAGCTTGACGTCCTTCTTTCCGAGAAGGGCAACAATCTCTTCGACTTCGTCATTGGTCTTCGTCACCTTGATGCGGTTGTCTTTGGCCAGCTTGATGTCCGCCTTCAACGATGCCATTTCTTCGCGGGCCAGACGTTCGGCCTGAAGGGCCTTGTCTGCAGCCGTACCTTTCTTCATCGCCCATTTGAATTCATATGTGTCTTCGACCCTCCGGTCAATATTCATAAGCTCATCAAATATCTTCTCGCATTCGCCAACGAATGCCTCGCGGTCGAAGCCCCCCAAGACGGGCCCTTTCTGGGTGTTCCTGTGGTTGGTCAGTGGCGACAACTTCTTTCCGTTTCGCGATTTCCGGCCAACTACCCCGTGCAAGTGAACACCGGGCGTTCCGTTTCTCGTAAAGTGTATCTTCCACCAGATGTAAAGGTCATTGTATCCTTCAACGCCTTCCCGGTGAAAGCCCTTGGCATACGCGTTAGAAATAGCCCCAGCCAGAGTCACGGCATTCTCGAATACTTCCTCCTCGGTATCGCCCATCAGGGGCATCTCCTTGGCGGGGTCAGGCGCAATCAGCAGATGGTAGAACTTGTCGTCCAGCAGCGACAACTGGGCGTGGTTGCGGTCAAGCTTGTCTGCAATTTCCTCCTTGGACACGGGTGTTCCGTCAGGCATGAAAAAAGGAAATACGTTCAAACCCTTTGCGAGACGATCGGCGTCTTCGTGTTCCAGATAGTGTAAGATCCCTCTGGATGTGGAGGTGTTTTTCGAGCCAGATAAACTAGCGTTCTGTATTTTAACTAACATGGCTGTATTGTATTTATTTGTTAATCAACTTCTTTCAGCACTTCAATGAGTACCTTGAGACGGCTATCCATCAACTGAACAGCGTTCAAGATGGGAGCGAGATAGTTCTCTTCCTGGCGCCTCATATAGGCGATGATGCGATCGTTACCTTTCTTCATTGCCGGGCTGTCTTCCAGCTGCTGCTTGTAAGCCTCCGTAACGTGATAAAGCATCAGCCGGAGCGACAGACCCTGCCTCTCCGCCTCAGCAGCGATGAAATCGCGGACGGTAGTGTCGACACAAACCGTTGTCGTTTTGTGTTTATCCTTGACTTGTTCCATGGTATATGATGCTTAAATATTTATAACCTTGTTTTATAGAGATACCCCCGTCAGGGGGTGATACAACGGGACAAGTCCCGTTGCATCTGGCTGGTCAGCTACCTTTTGGCGTGGTGGCGTGTAACCACATGTGCGTGCGGTTCCAAAAGATAGCTGAACCCCGAGGCGCGAGGCCTGAAGGTCGGCGGTACGCCGTCAGGCCTTGACGCCGAAGGGGCCCCGCCTTCCGCACCATCAACGACCTCCAGTACCAGGAGGGAGTTGCGCTCGGAAATATCATAAGCCGTAAGGCTGATGTGTAAGGCGGTAGGAAAGATTCCTATTTGTATTGTCTTGTTCTCCCGGTTGCTGTATAAAAGTTCAATGGGCAGCTGCTTATCCCGGGAGAAGCAAGACAAAAATTTAAGATTCCCACAAATTGACGTATTGGAGACCTTGCTCAATTTGCCGGTCGTATGATCAAGCAGTATGTAGTGTATGCGTGTCATGGCGCTACTATTTTTTTAAATAGCAGCTGCCCATTCGAACTCACTGCAAATATACAAATAATTTTTATATAAACAAAGTTATTCTACTTGAGGTTAGTTTCTTATGGAACCTTTCTCAAGAAAAACTTTAGATAAATTCTTCTTTCTTATATTCAGGTTATAACAACAAAAAACACCGCCACATCAATGGTGAGGCGGTGTTTCTGTTAAAAGATATGTTACGGCCTATTCTTTATTTTGATCTTCTTTTTTCAGCAAGAAATCTTTCTTTAGGCGCAGAGCCGTTCCGGGGGAAATGTCGCACAGCTTGGCTGTGTTGCGGACGGACTGCCCGCTGCGCAAAAGCTTGATGGCTTTGGCATATTGCTCTTCTTTCTGCTCCTTGCTCTTGCGGTAGCCGGGCTTCCGCCCCATACGGACACCTTTCTCGATGGCGTTCTTCCGCCCGCTGTTAAGGCGTCCTAGGATCTGCTTGCGCTCAATCTGCGCACCCAGGCCGAGGACGGTGACCAGTACGTCAGCCATCGGGTTTTCCTTCCCGTCGGCGCTGAGGGTGTCGAGGTTGATGTCGAGGATGTGGATGTTCACGCCTGCCTTCGTCAGTCGTTCTACGGTCTCGGTGATGATCTTCACGGTACGGCCCAGGCGGGAAAGCTCGGACACCAGAAGGACTGATGCGTTGCCGACGCAGCACCATTCGAGGCACTCGGCCAGGACGGGGCGGTCGTCCCTAGCACCGGATGCCTTTTCCTCGAATATACGTATCAGTTCGAGACCGGAAGAGGCGGCATAGGATGTTAGATCGGCGACCTGACGGTCTGTGTTCTGGCGGTCGCCCTCGGACGAGACGCGCGCATAGATGACGGCTCCTTTCTTCATGTTGCTTTCAATTCTGTCAGCTTCCTGAAAGACGCTCAAATAAACGCCCAATTTGAAGGCCAACTGTATCAATGTTACAAATGTACTAAAATAAATCGTGAAAACCTATTTTATTACACAGAAAAATGTGCCAAAAAAATACAAAGGTTTATTTTGGCACAGCGGTCATTATTGCGGTTATGCTGCCTCGCTACTTCTTCGTCAGTGTCCATACTGTGAGATTCCAGTTACTATCGGCTGGATCGACGGGGTTGGTAACGGATGCCGGGCCGCTCCACTGGAGTATCGGAAAGTCCGAAGCTGTGCAGTTGGCGATGTCATGCATCTCGTCGGCGGTCATCACGTGGCCGTCGATGGTCACTGTGCCGCAGGTGGCATTGTTGCCAGCGCCGACGAAATTATCGCTGTAGCTCAACCCTGTGTAGATGCCGACGGCGACGCTGGTAACGCCACTGCCGATGGTCACCGTGCCGCAGGTGTTGGTGTTTCCATTATCTCCGGCCGCCCCGCTTCCGATGGCGGCGGCTCCGCCCTGCAGCGAGTTGGCAGTCACGGTGCCGCCGCTGATGAGGATATTGCCGCCGGTGACCGTACCATCGATGCAGTAGCCTGTGCCGATGCCCGCGCCGTATGCGTAACTGATGGCTGTGACGTCGCCGCCGGTGATGGTGATGTCGCCGATGGTTCGGCTATAACCCGAGAGATCAATGCACCCGCTGCCGATGCCAGCGCCGCTCTGCGTATCGTTCGTGCTCGATGCCGTGACGGTGCCGCCGTTGATGGTGATGGTGCCGAAGTTCGCATGGTTGCCGCCGCCAATGCCAGCTCCGTTCGTGCTCGTGGCCGTGATGGTGCCGCCGTTGATGATGACGTTGCCGCCGTCAGCGTAGCACCGGCCGCCGATGCCCGCGCCGTTGTAGCTCGTCGCCGTCAACGAGCCGTCGCCGTCGATCGTTAGCGTCTTGCGCACGTCGCCTACCTTCTGCACGAAGATGCCGGGGAGCGCGTCCGGTCCGGGCTTCACGGTGTTCGTTCCGCAGAGCAGGATGGTGGCGTCGCCCTCGCAGGTGATGCCCGCCCAGTAGTGGTCCGATAAGTTGGGGATGGCCGTGATGTCCACGTCGCGCAGCGTCACGGTGGCTCCGTCGGCTATGGTCACGTGGGTCTCGGTGCCGCCCGTGCCGGTGATGGCGTCTCCATTCACGAGGGTAAGCTCTCCGGTCGAAGGTGTAATCGTTATCAGACGGAACATCCGCACATTGGCGGGATAGAGATTGTTCTTCGCGAGCGCCTGGCCGGTGAGTGTCTTCCAGTAGTTGGTCGTGCCATCAGTGGCCGTGAAGGAGATAGTCTTATCGGCAGTCACAGGCTGCATGGCAACATAGATTGGCAACGACAGTATGGTAGCAGGCGATGCGGGCGTGACGGTGTATGTGTTCGTGCCGTCGCTGACCATCAGGCTCGTCAAGGCGTCGAGCGTGGCCGATCCGGCGAAATTCTTCGCCGTCAATTCGAGGATGGCGAACTGGTTGCTGAGGGTCACGCCGCCGGGCAGCGTAAAGGTACCGGCGTCTTCGGTCATCGTGCCGGAGCCGACGCCGCAATCGAGGTTGGAAGAGAGTTTAGCGAGCGTCCCTTCCTGCGCGGCCAGAGCGGCTGTGTTGACGATCCCTGCCGCATCGGTGGCCAGCGTGGCCAGCGTGGCATCGTCCACCACCATGGAGGCGGGATAGACATAGCTCACGGTACCGGCGACGGGCTCGGTTAGCGTGACGCTGATGGTGGCCTTTTTGCCGCCATCAAAGATGTCCGTTGATTTGAGTTGGGCTGTTACGGCCTTGACGGTTTTTGTCGATGCCCCTTCCTTCTGGGTGTAGATGACAGCTATCTCGTCGTCCACGGCAAAGGTCTTCACACCTTCAGCGGTGAGTGCCTTCGTAGAGGCATCAAAACCGACGGTGGCCGTGAGGGTGACGGTTCCGCTTTCCTCTTGTTGTAGCGGTTCGGTCAGCTGGTCGACGCAGCCAGTTGTCAGTGCGCCCGCAAGAACGAGGGCGGCTATGCTCAGAATGTTATAGATCTGTTTCATGCTTTCTTCGTTTTTCGGGTTATTACCAATTGTATGATTGGTTAGGGCGATTATAGTCCTCGGTGCCGCCGCTCTGGCATACAACTCCTTCATATTTTAACCCCACCGTTGTCAAAGACGGGGATTCATAGTTTAGTCTCTTTGCCATGTAAAGTGTGTTGGGCTGTTTAGAATTCAGGAGTCAAAGATATATATTTTTTGAAAAGCATGAAGAGTATGATTATGAATGCCCCCAGCAGTCTTTTCCTGAACCCATGACAGCAGAGCAGTTCGCCCTTGAGCTGGGCCATAGCATCAAGAGCGAACGCCTGCGGGCAACATACATCGAAGAGGCGGCACATTAGTAGAAGATTTCCTTGCCTATGCAATCTGTGCATCTTTCGCGAAGAAGGAGAGCGAGATCTTCCTGAGATAAATACTTTCTGATCTCAGAAATGTTTTGGCATTTGGCGAAGTCTTCTCGACGTACTGTAATGGCATCCTTCCCATCGCAGTACGGACACTGAACAGTAATGATGACGGGGTCACATTTGGAATCAATCTTAACAATTTCCATGAAACAAGTTTTGATTTGAAGAATTAGTTGCGTTGTTATGGTATTCGTCGCGGCGGCGGGCTTCGCCCCACATCTTCCGTGGCTCGGAAGGTATCCCAGCACCAGCACATTAATGGCAGATGGAGGATGTACAAACAAGAGCGGTGGGCCACGTGCGGAGGGCACAACGGCGAGCTTGTGCGCAGAACTCGCGCTGTTAGCTTGTAGAGGGGCGGTTCCCAGGAAACGGCCTACAGCTCCTCGAGGTTTGAAACTAGATGTATGTGTGCGGGGGGACGACGTCTCGCCCCCAACGTTGGCAGTATCTGTTGCGTCGCATGCTTCGTTGTCGCATGCGACGCTTTCCCATACTAATCTATCTTGGGAATCTGTCGCAGGTTCCGTGTCGGAAAGCATGGCGGCTGCCTCTTCACGCATTTCTTCGAGAAGAATGCTGCGCCATGTGGTTATTTCAAACTGTTTGTTCAGCTTTTTCCTTTCGCGGCTTACCTTAGAACGATTTTGCTTCCGCCACTTTCCCCAAACCGTTTCTTCGCGATAGGCCCACCATTTCTTGGCCTCGTCAGCAGGCATAGATTGAATCTCAGAGAGAGGTGCGAAATCCATCTTGTTCATCCTGTCAAAAAGTATATCCTGACAGGCGATGAACACTTCCTCCGACATCAAGTCGCGTAAAGTCTTGATGAACGGAAACACCTTACAAAGGTGATGGGCCTTTATTTCAAATCGGACAAGCTTGTCGCCTTTAATATAGAGTACGATGATATAGTTATTTCTTTTTGTCTTTTTCTCTACGAACTTCCAATAAGCATAATGGTGACTATCAATTATTTCGTCAAAATCGTCATCGCGTTTAGCACGTGTATGTCCATCGCAGAGGACGGCGTCATCTATTATACTGATAGGATCCTTTGCCCAAAGATTGAAGCCGACTTCCAGGCGAATAATTCGAGAATCCCAAGGGATATTGAACAATGCATGGAGTTTAATAATGGCAATCATTGCCTGCCGAAAGGTAAACGTGTTGTCATTTCTTCCATTCAAATAAAATTTATGCATCGAGCCTCTGACAATAACACTTTTTCCCCATTTCTCTACACGCATATAGGTTGGCCGTCCATCCGCATATTGAACCTCATGGCTCTTCGGGTTAACCTGAAGGCCATTCTTCTGCAGGTTCTTCACGAATACCGTGTAACGAGCAAGAACTTTTATGCGTATACCATCGTACATCGCCTATACCTCTTTTGCGGCTTTGTAGTTATCGATGCAACGCTGGGCCTCTTCTGCCAAAAAGACAGTCGTCTTGCCGACGCTCGGAATGATGGCAGGGTCGAAGACCCCCTGTTTTTTCAGTTTACGGATCTGTGCTTCGCTGCACCCCAGGTATTCGGCAAGGTTGGCAGCGCCGTAAATGCGATGTGTGGCGACTTCTTTGCCTCCCGCGTATTTATTAAAGGTATACTCAAGCAACTGGCAGAGTTCGTCTCCGGTCATATGCATGATGTATTTTCCGAGCAGGATTTTGATCAATTCGTCCATAGTTGCGTCTTACTGATTTGAGTCAGTAGCACCGCAAATACAGGGCCAAGAAGGCCATAACTATCTGAAAATCAATAGGATAGCAGAATATTCGAATTTCATTTTTTGTTGCCTTTGTGGCGCAAAAACGAAAATTCTAAAATTCTAAAATTCTAATGTCAGTAGGGCAGGTCAGATAATTCGAATAACAGGAAACGGAATCCAATGTAAGAGAATGCCCCAAAAATATAGATCAGTATAGGTGAGTAGAGGCGAGTATAGGTAGAGACCCCTGAAAACCATAAAAATGGGGCACGATTTGGGGCACGATAAAAGAAAAATCCCTCTCAGATTGCTCTGAGAGGGATTTCAGCGGTGCGGACGAGACCGTATTTGACGAAAATTCTCCCCGTCCTTTCGAAAGCATTTTTGCATAAATAATTGATAGTCAGTATAAAGACGAAAAAGAGCCTTCGACACCCTCGGAGGCTCTTTCGAGATTTTTAGTACCATTTTAGTACCAGTTTTCGGAATTTTTCGTATCTTTGCAATACGAAATTTTTAACATTTTATGGCTTATGGCTACTACTTTTATCGTCAGAACTGACAAAACAAAGGGGCTCGTTCCCCTGCATGTGAGGGTCCAGTACTCCACGCCCAAACTCAATCTTCGTCTTAAAACTCCGCTCAACGTCCCCATCGAAAAGTGGACACTCAGCCGAAGCGGCGCCGCCTGGGCAAACTACGCCCAAAGCGAATCCGGCTCCTTCGTCGTCAGCAAGATGGAGCAGATCCGCAACGCCGTGGACTCCAGAATCCGTGACGGGAAAAGCATGACCGCAAAGGATCTTGAGAAGATTTGCAACGAAATCATCTACCGCGAAGAGCGCGACGAGCAGCTGCGCCAGGAAGAGGCCCGCCGCCTGGCTGAAGCCGAGGCCAAGCGCATGACTCTCTCCAAATACATCAAATTGTATATAGAGGAGATCTTCTCCGGCGCACGTCAGACCGACAAAGGCAGCAACTTCGCCTACGGCACGGCAAAATCCCTTCGCGAGTCAATGACCGTCTGGGCCACCTTTCAGAAGGAGACAAAGAAGACCTACGACTTCGACGACATCGACATGCCCCTGTACTTCAAGTACACCGAATGGATGAAGGCCCGCAACTACGCCATCAACACCGTCGGCAAGCACATCAAAAACCTCAAGAGCATCCTCCGCTGCGCCGAATCCGAGGGCTACAATCAGAATCAGAAATTCAAGGACAAGCGCTTCAAAGGCACCCGCGTGGAGGTCGATTCCATCTACCTCACCAAGGAAGACCTGGAGAAATTCTGCGCCGTTGACCTCACAAAGATGCCCGTCGGCTACCAGCAGGCCCGCGACATTTTCCTCGTCGGCTGCTGGACCGCCCAGCGCGTCTCCGACTACAACAACATCACCCGCGACGCCATCCAGTCCTACACCAAGCGCACCATCGTCGATGTCCCGGATCCGGAGAACCCCGGCAAGACCAAGCCCGAGATTCAGACCCGCGAAGTGATGTACATCAACATCCGGCAGCACAAGACCGGCGCCAAGGTGGCCGTCCCTTGCTCCACCGAGCTCAAGAACATCCTGGAGCGCTACAACTACCAGATGCCCCACTTGGCCGACCAGGTTATCAACCGCTACATCAAAGAAATCGGCAAGATGGCCGGTCTCACAGAAATGGTAGAGATGGTCGAGACCAAGGGCGGCACCAAAACCACAGTCAAATATGAAAAGTATAAACTGATCCACTCGCACACGGCGAGACGAACCGGAGCCACCCTGATGTACCTGGCCGGAATGGATGTCTACGACATCATGAAGATCACCGGCCACTCATCGCCCAACATGCTCAAGAAATACATCAAAGCCGATCAGTTGGAGGTTGTGGACAAGATTATCGACAAGTACAATTACTTCGACTGATATGGAAACACAAGCAAGAGAAACTCTTATGACCGTGGCGGAGCTGATAGGTTCCGCCACCGTGCGTATAGAGCGGGTGACTCGCTCCATACGAAGGGAAGAAATGGACAAACTTGAATCCGCCGGTATTCCCGGCGATATTCGTTGGCTTCGGGAAGAATATGCAACCCTTGACGACGCCCTCCGCGGCAGCTGCAGCTTCATCCGGGACGAATGGCCCGCCATCCAGGGCAACCGTGGCCGCCTCTATGAACTCCGCCTTTTCGAGGACAGCTTCAGCCGGTTCACCTCCACCGTCACCGGCTTCGACGATGCCGTCACGGCCGATGAACCTACTGCCACCAGGATCCTGGGAGAGTACGAAGCCTCCCGCGAATACGCCATCCTGGCCGCTCAGTACGCAGACCTCCTGCAGCCCGCCTTCAGCTACGAGCAAAGCCTCCGCGTCACACCGGCTGAAAAGCTCACGCCCATGCAGGGCCTCTGCAGCGCCATGCAGGCCTACTTCGAAGGCCTCACAGACCAGGATCTAGAAGACGTGCTCTACCACCACACTCTTGGTGCCCATAAAGGCACCTGGAAAGGAACCCTCACACAAGCCACATACTTCGGCAAGCACTTCAACACCACAGCCCAGGTTATGAACCGCCTCTTCCACTTCTATGGCGAAGACCACTTGCCGAGACAAGCACACTTTACCAAATACCCAGCCGACAAAATCTCAGAACAAGACCCCTTGGCAATCATATTGTCGAACTATCCCCATCAAAAATAACGGAAATATGTCGGTGCCCGTCGGCATCCAAGACACACAAAGGCTCTCCACTGAGGGCCTTTTTTAGCTTGCGTCCCGACGGATGCCGACACCCATCGACATCCGTAAGGTATTGTAATTCCGTAATTTCCCTTTCATCTTTGTACTGCCGGAAGGGTTTTCCGACGGGGAGTGCGCACAACCCTATTGTCAAATTCATAACAGTAAGAACCATGGACAGTGTACTGCACGCTATAGGGGACTATCTGGAGAATATCGTCTATGACAGTGTCAAGAAGGCGATGATAGAGGTTGCTCCTAGACAAAAGGCTGACGAGGAAGAAGTTTACATCTCCGTCAAGGAGGCTTGCAAATTGCTCGGAATCAAGACTACCGCATTTTACGACCGCTTGAAACAGCTGCCCTCCATCCGTACAAAAAAAGAAGATGGTCGGCGTATGGTCTGCCAAAATGATCTGAAGAAACTCAAAGAACAGAACGCCATAGGCAAATATGCTCGATACAAAGGGAAATCGTAATCGAACCAACCTTCAAAATCAGAGCATATTATGGCAAATCTAACCAAGATTGGGCCCGACAGCAGGCCCATTGGGGAAACGCCGGTGTGCGTTTTCCACAGAGCCACCATTCCGGGAAAGAATGATGAGCCCATCGAGCGTCGCGGCAAAGGCTATCTCCGCGACGCCAACCAGATGCAAATCCTTACCCTCGCCGAATTCCTTCAGCTGGGAACCGAGTACCGTGACGAGATAGGGGTAATCCGCTCCATGGCCGACAAAGCCGAGCGCTCCCGTCTCAAACGCACGACACTCCCTGCAGGCTGCATCTCCTGCAAAGTCAAAACACGTCTTGCCGGCATCCGGAAGGAAGACAAGATCCAGCAGTACAATTCTCTCATAGTCCTGGATTTCGACAACCTGGAAGACGTTGATGCTGCCAAACAGGACCTTGCGCAGCTATCCTTCTTCTGGTACATTGGCCTCAGCGTCAGTGGTAAGGGCCTTTTCGGCATCGTTCCCGTGGCTGCCACCGACTGGCGTGAGCACAAACAGTACTTCGACGCCCTTTCCCGCGAGCTGGCCGATATCGGCTACACCGTCGACGCCGCCTGCAGTGACGAAACCCGCCTCCGCTTCATCAGCATCGATGAACATCCCTACCTCAACGACAGCTGCGACATCTATGAGCTGCCGGAAGAGCCCGAAGAAGAACTCCCGGAAGAATTCCGTCCCAGAGACATCCCCGACGATGAGCGCCTTGAGATGTATGTCTCCCTCTGGGAGCAAAAGCGCATCCCCCTGGACGACTACGAAGAGTGGCTCACCATCGGTATGGCCCTCTCCAGCCTTGGCGAAACCGGCCGCGCCGCCTTTCACCGGCTCTCCGCCTGTTCCAAGAAATACAATCCTGAGGACACCGACCGCAAATTCAACGAACTGCTCAAGTCAACCCGTTCCATCGGCATAGGCAGCTTCTACTACCGCTGCCATCAGCGCGGCGTCATCCCCGACAGCATTCCGCACTATGAATGCATCCCGTTCCCCGTTGAGGTGCTGCCGAAGAAAGTCCAGGAAATCGTCCGGGAAACCCACCTCCACCAGAACTTTCCCATCGACTACATCGCGCCCTGCCTCCTCTTCGTAGCCGCCCTCTCCTGTGGCAACGCCGCCGTCATCGAGATGCAGACCGGCTGGAAAGAGAAGCCGCTGCTGTACCTGGCCATCGTCGGCGGCCGAGGCACCAACAAGACCAGCTGCTTCGATTTCGCCCTGGCGCCCATCCGGGAGAAAGACGATGAACAATATGAGCGCTACGTCAGCGAGAAAGCACTCTATGATGCCGAATTCCTCAAACCCTTGAAGGAACGGAATCCCAAGCTGGAGATGCCCATGTACCAGCAGTACATCCTCAGCGACTTCACCCCCGAAGTCCTGGTCCGCCAGCACAAAGCCAATCCCAGAGGCCTCATCGTTTTCTTCGACGAACTCATCGGCTTCATCTACAGCTTCAACAAATACCGCAGCGGCGCCGACGAACAGATGTGGACTCAACTCTTCGCCGGAGGAGGCGTCACCGTCAACCGCGTCGGGGCCGACCCCGTAAAGATTAACGACACCTGCATCGGCGTCTTCGGCGGCATCCAGCCCGAGATCCTCGTAAGCTTCGCCAAAGGCAAGATCCAGAACGGCTTCGTGGACCGCTGGCTCTTCGCCTTCCCGGAGAAAGTCCCGTACCCCAAGTTCAACGACATCGATATCGACGAGCGCATCGCCCAGAGCTGGAACAAGATTATCCAGCGGATCCTCTCCCTTCCGTTCGAAGGCACACCAAAAGTCGTGAAACTCTCCCCGGGAGCCAAAGCCCTCTACAAAGAATGGTTCGACAACCTCAGTGACCAGAAGAACAACGGCGGCAGCAGCTTCGCCGGTCTGGCCACCAAGATGGACCGATACTGCGGCCGCTTCGCCCTGGTACTGGAAGTCCTGAAGTTCGGCTGCAAGCAGTCCAAACTCCTCGACATCAGCGAAGACAGTATGCGCGGCGCCATCGCCCTCAGCTACTACTTCATCGCCTGCGGCATCAAGGCCCACCGCAAGTTCATCAGTTCACCCGTCGATGAACTCCCCGGGATGCAGAAGACCATCTACGACGAACTGCCCCAAAGCTTCGAGACCCGCACCGGCCTCCTGGTGGCGGAACGCTACGGCATGCCAGAGCGTACCTTCAAGCGCTGGCTCTCCACCAGCCTCTTCCGCAAAATCACCCACGGCTACTATGAAAAACGCTACCGCTAATACTCTCTAACCCCCTATGGCACAAGTGGCACTATTGGCACTTTCGGCACATCCAAAATGCCAATAATGCCAGAAATGCCATAGATATACAAAGACTATTAGAAATGACCAGAAAGATTGCTAACTTTGCCAAGACAAAAGATTTATCGTATATGGATTACTCGATATACTGCGACGAAACCTGTCACCTGGAGCATGACAACATCAAACAGATGGCGCTTGGTGCCGTTTGGTGTCCCTCCGAAAAGAGAGCCGACATCTTCAAGCAGTTGCGTGAGCTCAAGGTGAAACACGGACTGAAGCCCACCTGCGAATTGAAGTGGAACGCCGTTTCCCCGTCCAAGATAGACTACTATCTGGATGTGGTGGACTTTTTCTTTGCAAATCAGGATCTTCATTTCCGTGCGGTCGTGATTCCGGATAAATCCAATATCAATCTGCAGGGGACCAGTCACGATTCTCTCTATTACAAACTCTATTTTGATCTCCTGAAGACCATCATCGATCCCAAGGCTTCTTATGAAGTGTACCTGGACATCAAAGATACCAGGGGCCAAAAGAAGGTCAACCGGCTGAAAGCTCATCTGAACGAGTCCCTGTATGATTTTGACAGGGATGTCGTGAAGAAGATTCAGCAAGTGCGTTCGCATGAGGTTGAATTGGTGGAGCTGTCCGACTTTCTGGTGGGTGCCGTGTGCTATGCAAACCGTGGTCTCACCGGCAGCCAGGCCAAACTCGCAGTGATAGCAAAGATACGCGAGAAGAGTGGGTACAATCTGCTTCAAAGCACTTTGTACAAAGAAGATAAGGTCAATATCTACATTTGGAAATCGAGGAACGAGTAATGGCAGTAGATTTGAACTCTCTTCCCCGGATGATTTGTCTGGAGGACTTCGGCGGCAACTATGCAGCTTTTATTGATGCGGTATATCAGGTCTTTTTTAGGGACTTTATGCAGCATAAGGCCATGTTCGGCTCCCATCGGCTTCATTTGAGATATCATCCCGCCTTCCAGGAAAGGCCGTATGCCTTCTACCACATGACGCACAAGGGTGATATCGAGAATGATCGCCTTCCGGATTTGCGTCGGTGCGAGAGGATCCCTTGGGCCCGGCCTACGATTGAACAGGCAGAAGAACTTGGTCTTCGTTTCTGGGAACAGACAGAAAGGCGTAATGGACGGCGTATTTGTATCTGGCTGGATGTCGACAACGGTGACGATTACTTTGTTATCTTGTACGTCCACCGGAATTATGTGCGTCTTCTGACGGCGTTTTACGGCGACTCTCCCAATTATGCCAAGAAAAGGAAGAAGGAGTACGATGAATGGAAAGCGAATGTGGGCCGCGATTTCACACCCGATGAGTTGGTGAGCGACATCATTTCCCGGATGCCGGACCCTGAAGAAGAAGGGCAGGCCCAATAAAAAACAAGGACCGCCTTTCGACGATCCCGATACCTCCTTTGACAACTTGGTCAATGAGATGGTACAAAGGTACAAACTTTTTTTGATTCATCAAACTTTTCGCAAAAATCGTGCAAAAATCAACTGCCGCCACCTCAACGCGACGGCAGTTTTGTCATTCTATGGAATGTCATCCTGAGGACTGTCATTCTGAGGCCAAAGGCCGAAGAATCTACTTGGTATATAGTCCCATCCTCCGGAAGGTTACATCCCCCTCCAGCAGATTCGGCCCTTCCACATTCTCCTCAAAGCGCTCAAGCACCAGCCTGTCCTTGCTGCATTCCTTGACCCAATAACCCACTGCTGGCGTATAGGCCGCCTTCCGGTCCTCCTGCTTGAAGTCATGATCCAGTTCAAAGAGATAAAGCGCCGGAGTGGAACTGCCTACGCCGGGATAGCCGTTCTGATGCGGCTCGTAGATATACTTGGCCTCTGAGTCTCCGGAGAACACATCAGAAGCGTAGATGGTCAGGATGAATGGACTCTGACTCTCCTTGTTGATGCTCGAGAAAGTCCATATCACCAGCCCTGCATCCTGCACCCCTTCCGGATACTCTTTCTCCCAACTGCCCTCCAGGTTGTTAGCCAAATCAATTTCAGGAATCAACTTCTCACACCCGCTCAGCCCTGCCACCAGCAGCGCCACGCAAATCAATGTTCTCAGTATCTTCATTATCGTCTTTTTCTTAGTAAACGTACAAAAGTACGAAATCTTGCCTGTAAATGTTCATTTTTTCTCCCTCCGCCGAGCGGAACCCTTCCAGGCCCCGCCCGGCATCAGGATAGAACGTATTTATGTTTAACTGCCTATGAAAAGCCCACCTTATTCTTTCTTCAACTCTATCGCCGGATTGGTCTTCGCGGCCTTCATCACCTGCCAAATGACAGAAACAAAAGCAATAAGGCCGGTGAGAAGCACCGCCACCACAAATATCCACCAGTAACCTTCCAGCTGATAAATGTAATCCTTGAGATATTCCTGAGCCGCATAGACCGCTATTGGAATGCCGATGATGCAAGCGATCCCCACCAACACCATATACTCCCGGATTGAACGCCACGCTTCTGTGTCCACCGTTCCTCCGAATACTTTGCGAACGGCAATGTCGCGAGACTTCTCACCGGCATAGTATGTACTCATGGCCACCAGGCCCATGAGTGAGATGATTATGGAAAGGAACATAAATAACTCTGTAAGTCGAATATTATTGCGGGCTGGGCGTAAATCTTCTGCGAAATTATCATCAATCCAGAATCCATATCGGCTTGCAATATACCGCCCTTCTCCAAAAGCAGAATAAGCCCTGTCGATCTGCGCAAGAGCTTCCTGACGATTCCCGAAAGTTTCAATAATCCAACCTCCATAATAGATTCCTGCGGCCCGCATCACATCATCTGGCATTCGCATGACAGAAATGATAACATTTTCTTCTTCGCCAATATTAGCGCTGCTGGTCGGGAAAGACTTGAAGACACCTCCCAGCACGTCACAACCACGGGCATGCTCAGATAAAAAGCTAATATCGTGTTCATCATCATTGAAACCGCTGGCATTGAAAGCTTTGTCGGAAAACCAAACACTTCCCGTCAAAGAAGCGTTGTAATCCTTCAACTTCTCAAAGTTGAATATGGAAAAGGCAGTACTATCCATTGTGAAGTGCCTGTAGAGAATGTCCCTGCCATCTCTCGTCCTGCCGTATTGTCCGGATGGAATCCGGCCTGGAATCCCATTGCTCATGCCAACACGCCCGATAAGCGGCTCATTCGCAAGATAGTCCTTGAAAGACGTCATATTGTCAGGGCAGTAGAACCTCAAGCAATACAGGTTGTTAATATTGCAGTGCATGGGCCTTGACAGTGTTTTGTGCATCTGCGCCTCCATTGTGATGACAAAGGCTATCAGAATTACCGCTAATACATTCTGCAGCACGATAAAGACCTTGCTAAATACCATCTTACTCTCACGACGATAATCTCCTTTCATTACCTGAATAGGTTTATACCGGCCAGCGATAAAAGCAGGGATGGCTCCACAAAGACTTCCGATTATTAAGACAAAGGCAATATAAGCAAAAATATACTCCACCGTCCAAACAATCTGTATTGGCACGTCTGGATTATTCAATAAGGAGTTCATAATCGGGCAGAACGCTTTTGCCAAAAGAAGACCTGCCGCAAAACAGAACGAAGTGAAAACGATGGATTCAAGAATGTTTGTTAAAACGATCCGGGTAATTGTTGCTCCAGAGATTTGCCTTACAGCCATCTCTTTTGCCCTTTTTCCAGTAAGTGCTACGGAAAGATTAATGTAATTGAAAACTGCAGAGAGAAGCAACAATAACCCCACCAACGCCAAAACCCAGAGCGTCTTTTTATCTCCATGCTTGAAATCCTCTCCCACATTTTTGAAAAAGATTTCATCAACCCGGTTGAGTTCCAGTCGTTCGAAGAAATCGTGCCCGTAGATATTAGGATAGACTTCCTTGCAGACGGCTTCCAATCTGTCATATAGAAGCTTGCGCTTTGTCCCGGGGACAACCTTGATAAGAACTTTTACACTGCCTAACCTATCAAACGATGGTAAGCGATCATGAATCCGTTCTATATTGAAGAAAACATCATATGGCAAAAATACTGAGTTCTTATTGTCTTTCAGGATACCTCCGACGGTCAAATCCCCCCAAGATTCTACCAATGTCATCGTATCGCCAACTTTGAGATTATGTGCAAGAGCATACGTTTCGCTCACAATAACTCCACTTAAAGCAGCAATAGCATCCGGGGTCCCGTCCAGAAAACGGTACTGGGGACATATGTCAAAAAAGGATTGATCCACACCAAGCCCTTCAACATCTTCATTCCGGAGACCTCTGAATGTCATTCGAGACACGTTAGAAATAAGTTCTATTTCAGGTATGTCGGAAACAGCATCGCGGAATCCATACGTAAGTCCGGCATAACCCGGTATTCCTGGTACATAAATCCTTTCACGGTCCGGGATTTCGCGCGTTACGGCGTATTGCTGCCACACATAACTGCCGATGATAATCACAAACGCCAGGCTTACGGCCAGCCCCACCGCCTCGATGGCGGTGTAGAGTTTATTGCGGGATAGGAATATCAGATAACTCTTCATACTACTCGTTCTTTAACGATTCAACTGGATTCGCACTGGCAATCCTCAGGCAGTTCAGCACCACCACGCCCAGCACAATCAGCAGCACCAGGGCCGCTCCGCCGATGAAATACAGCGGATTCAGCGACACCTTCTCGGCAAACTGCTCCAACCATTTGCGGGCCACGAAGAAGGCAGCGATACAAGCAATCACAGCCATTACGCCGGACAGTTTCAGGATATCCGATGAAAAGACGCCCAGGATGTCGCGGGTGGTGGCGCCGTTGATCTTGCGGA
>JAEEGK010010140.1_pt1 | contig 21786 bp, 10 predicted proteins | sample 8958771 | NCBI WGS metagenome assembly JAEEGK01 (sample SAMN16246547, study PRJNA631951) | gut metagenome | biome: gut microbiome; feature: rumen; material: SC-attached | host: Bos | place: Iran: Karaj | collected 2018-10 | reverse complement strand
GGCTTAAAGTTCCCTTCATCCCAGCTGTCAGCAGGAACTTCTATGGCAAATAAGCACAGCAGTATAGTTAATAAAACATCTTTCATATCATAGCCATTTTCGACTACAAATATATGAATTAATTTTGATAAAACAAAATCATAAGTGTCCACTAAAAAATGGACGAGTTAAAAATTAAATAGACTAGGTTCACTTGAACCGCTTCGGTCTTTGTCATTTTTGAATATAGTTTTGTCGAAGAGATCTTTGAGATGCGTTGTGTCAGTGAGTGACATGCTGAGGATTTGCAGCACCTCATAAGTGCTTCTATCCAATCGCATATCATGCTGCACAATGGCAACGAGGCAATAGGCGCAGATAGCAGAGTAAATCTGTATTCTGACAGCATTCTCAGTAGTGCCCCAGAATTTTTTAATCTTGAGGTGCTGCTTGAGCCACTTGAAGAACAGCTCTATCTGCCAACGGTTCTTGTAGAGATCGGCAACCTGCAGAGCAGTCAGTTCCATTGCATTCGTCAGAAACATGAACTCACGGTCTTGCTCCTCATCGAAGAATCGTACAAGCCTTAGATGCTCTGGATAACCTTTCTGACTGCCATAGATGGTCAGTTCTATCTCAGCATCAGTGAGTATTCCCTTGGGCATCCTGCGTCTCCACTTGATGCACTTATACTGCAAATTGGACTTAGCTCTGACAACAAAGAACGACTCCGCGCAATGTATGCGATAGAGCTCCTTGAAGTTGTTGTAGCCACGGTCAAAGATGTAGTAAGCACCCGTCTCAATGGGGATTTCCTTCATCGCCTTGGAGTCATGAATTGACGCCGTAGTGATATGAAAGAAGGTTGGAATCTGAGTTTCCATGTCATATAGGGTATGTATCTTAATGCCGCCCTTATGTTTACGGAACTTTGCCCACCAGAACACATCCAGGCATAGTGAAATGGTCGTGGAATCGAAAGCGTAGACGTTTCCGTCAAGCTTGAAGATATCTGTAGCCCTCTTGCGTCTGGCCTCATTGACGAGATAATATGCATACTCCTCAAAGATGCGATAGTCACGGTTGGTATTGGCCTTGCTCAGATTGCTTCTGGTCACGTGCTTACCAAATCCGAGATGATAACACTTCTGGTGATGCGCCTCTATGGCGATAATCAAGTCTCGCATGCTCTCGCGAATACCTGTTGTCCGAACATCAACGTAAGCAGTTGGTTCCAACATGTGAAGTGCTTCACATAGCGGTTACCACCATACTTGTCAACGATGTGACGGAACTTGTCTGAGTCCATAAAAGCGGCCAATTGGGAGAAAACGTATTTGGGCTTGTTCATATGCAGTCATCCATTTTGACTGCAAAGATACAAAATCAAATCGTCGCACCATAAAAATCTCCGTAACTAACTATAATTCAATCATTTCAAAGAGCGCTTAGCGATTTTCAGTGGACAGCAATGACCTATAATAAACAGTAAACAGTAAACGGTAAACAGTAAACGGTAAACTAAAATAAACTCTAAACTATAATAAACAGTAAACCGTAAACGGTAAACAGTAAACAGTAAACGGTAAACAGTAAACGGTAAACTAAAAGTCTTAATATCTAATCATGCGGTGAGCCTTGATGTTAATATTCGCAGCTGGGTTAAGAAGGCGGAAGGTGACTGTATGGGAACCCAGAGTTAAATCGTAATTCCAATACAGGCAGTCGGCAGTACGGCGAAGGTATGCTGCAGGAAGGTTCATCACACGGTGAACCTTTCCGTCTACAGAAACCTCTAACTCTGCTTCGTACTGGGGGTCTTTACTCTCTACATAGCCGTAGGCAACAAAGCCCTTGCCCTCGAAAGTGAAAGTGTTCTGCGTGGCACCGTCGGTTCCCAACTGCTGAATATCCTTGGCTATAACCTCGGGGTGCAGGCCCTCGAAGCCTTGTTCCAAACGTACGGATTGGGGCTTCTGCTTACGGATAATAACGCCATCATCGGTAACACTTCCACCATAGCGCTGAATCTGCTGCAAGGCCAGCCGGTAGCATACATCGTATGTGTTCTGTAACGACATGGTGGTATAGGCAAAGGGGCGTGCTTCTACCTCACGCAGATTGGGCATCCACTGCTCGGGAATATGACTGTAACCTAAGACGGTAGCCAAGATGCCTCCTGCGGTGGAGGGGTTGCAGTCCGAATCCTGACCGCAACGGGTAGCTATCTCTAGGGTACGGGCAAAATCTCCGTGTCCGAAGAGGAGTCCCATAACCACGTAAGCCGAGTTCATGGTGGCATCGATATTACCTGGTGCCAGGATAAGTTCGGGGCAGCCGACATCCTCGGCGAAAGTATCGTTATAAAGCTGCCAGGTGCGGTGCCAGTCGGTGGGATCTTCGTGATACCACTGCACTACCCTACTGATGCACTTATGGAACTTGCTGGCTTTGGGAATGGTTCGGAGCGCCTGAGTAATGATGGCCTCTATGTCACTTTCCACAAAAGCCAGCGCATACATGGCACCTACAAACACACCACCATACCATCCGTCGCCATAATTCATGATATGGCCTATACGGTCGCTGATGGACGATGCCGCATTGGGCATACCTGGCGACATAAGGCCAGCGTAGTCGGCCTCTATCTGATAGTCGATACAATCGGCATGCGGATTATTCTTCCAATGGCCCGAGGCTGGCGGCATCAGGCCGTGCTGTATGTTGTAACGTCCTGCCTGATTGGCGTGCCAAAGTGGATAGCGGGCGTAAGCGAAGGCGGTAGCAAAGGAATCGGTTGGCGCATCCAAGCCCAGACGGTTGAAGACATCCAAGAAAGTAAGATCCATATAGATGTCGTCATAAAGACCAGGAGCCTTATCGAAGAAGTACTGCAGGTGATGCTCGGGGTATTCAATAGGCGTACTCTCGGGGATGGTTACCCCTCGGTAACAGAACTCGGTAGGCCCACCGTATGCACAACCGATGGTCTGACCAGCCCAACCACCTTTAATCTTATCCCATAGCTGGGTGTGTGTGAGCGTCACCTTACTATTGGGATTGTATACGGCAACGCTGACGCGTGAGTCAGCACACCCGTAATAAAGGTACCACTTGCCTTGGAAGGGAACCAAACCCTCTATGAAGACGGTGCCTGCGGGATACTGACCGCTCTTCTCGAAGTCGGCCTCGGGGATGAAGAAAGGCTGATCCAGACGGTCCAGCAGCTTGGTGGGGTCTTTCAGAGAAAAGAGTGCCTGACCTGCACAGTAGGCGTTGGCCGTATAGCTAGGGTCTCTGTCCTGCCCACCTCTGTTCTTCCCGTTGTAAAAGAGCATAATGCCGTTCTTGGTCTTGATGGCTGGAGGGCCGCACTCCACCAGACTGCTGTCGAAATAACCTTTGCGGGTATCCATCACATGCAGCAAATGGCCGTCCTTGTCAAGCATGGGTTCCCAATGAATAAGGTCGGTACTGGTGGCAATGTTCACAAAGTTCTCGCCCCAGTACATCATATATTTGCCATTTATCTTGGCTATTACCTGACGACCAGCCTTCATCTCAGTTACTATAGAGCCCGACTTGGAGAAACCCTTGCTAGTCTGATTGCCAAAGCTATTCTGAAAGGCGTAGCCATGCTTGGTCCAGTGTACAAGGTCGCGACTGGTGGCGATACTCAGACAGGCTGTCTTATGGTTCCAACTGGTGTAGGTCATCACATAGAGTCCGTCCTCAGTCATACATACACGTGGATCTTCGCATCCGCCTGGGGCATCCAAGGGCGACCATTCATCATCGCCTGGATAAAGAACCGGAGCGCCGTGATGCTGAAAGTGCAGACCATCCTGGCTGAATGCATAGCCAATGCGTGAGGTGCGTGTTCCTATGCCCTGTGCAATATTATCTTCGGCTCGGTAAAGAAGGGCTATGCCGCCATTAAAGCATGTAGCGGCAGGGTTAAAGGTATCGCTATTCTCCCAAGGGATAACAGCCTTAGTCATAGGACAATAGAAATGGCTGGTGGTATCAGGGCTGACAATGGGGTTAATACCCATGGGGCGCTCAAAGCCCAGCCAAGCCCATTTCTTCTCTGTGTTTGGCACCTTCTGAGCCTTCAACCCAATGGCTGCAAAGGCCAAAAGGAAAAGGATAAATATGAGAAACTTTCTCATAGATTATTCTTATTATTTACCGGAACTATCAACTTTAAAACTGCCTTTAAACTCTCAACTCTCAACTGTCAACTGTCAACTCCCACTGACGGCCCTGGTATCCGTGTGGCAAAGGCTTTGGGCAAAAAACTGGGCAGGGGAGCGCATGTCAGCATCTTCCGTAACTTCGGTACGGCACAGGTGAAATGGCAGGGACAGGAGATTGAGTTTGTGGGTGCCCGCCGTGAGAGCTACAGCCATGACAGTCGTAAGCCTATTGTGGAGGACGGCACGCTGGAGGATGACCTGGACCGCCGTGACTTTACCATCAATGCCTTAGCCTACTGTCTGACTTCAGAGGGACTGGTGGACGGTAAACGGCTGGTTGACCGTTTCGGGGGCCTGTGGGATATGGAGGACGGGCTGATAGCCACTCCGTTGGATCCTGACATTACGTTCAGTGATGACCCGCTGCGTATGATGCGCTGTATCCGCTTTGCTACCCAGCTGCGTTTCCAGATTGAAGACGAAACACAGGAAGCCCTCTGCCGTAATGCCGAGCGTATCAGGATTATCTCACAGGAACGAATCATTGATGAGCTGAATAAGATTATGCTCTCGCCAGCCCCCAGCATCGGATTTATTGAACTGAGCCGTTGTGGCCTGCTGCCAATTATCTTTCCGGAGCTGGCTGCCCTGGAAGGCGTAGAAGTCCGTAATGGACGGGCTCATAAGGACAACTTCTACCATACCCTTGAGGTACTGGATAATGTATGTAAAACGCAGGATTCTTCCTTGTGGCTCCGTTGGGCGGCTCTTCTGCATGATATAGGAAAGCCGCGCAGCAAACGTTGGGAGGAAAAGGCGGGATGGACATTCCATAACCATAATTATATAGGGCAGAAGATGGTGGCCCCCATCTTCAGGCGTATGAAGTTGCCGCTTGATGAGCGTCTGACGTACGTTGAGAAACTGGTTGGCCTGCACATGCGTCCTATTGCTATTGCTGATGATGAGGTAACAGACTCTGCTGTACGCCGTCTGCTCTTCGAGGCCGGTGAGGATATTGATGACCTGATGATGCTATGCGAGGCAGATATCACCAGCAAGAACCAGCAGAAGAAGCAGCGTTTCCTGGATAACTTCCAACTGGTGCGTGAGAAACTGGCTGATCTGCAGGCCCGTGACAACTACCGGACCTGGCAGAACCCTATTACGGGCGAGGAGATTATGGAAACATTCGGCCTGAAACCCTGTAAAGAGATAGGGGTACTGAAGCAGGCCGTCAAGGATGCCATCTGGGACTCACTGATTCCCAACGACCATGATGCCGCCCGCCAGTATATGCTGCAGAAAGCTGCCGAAATGGGGCTTACCGCTATTTAACTCTTAATAAGATACTTGAGGTCACCCTCGTCCAGAGGCTGGAAGGTTAATACCCAGCTGCCGTCTTCCCAGCCGGCCAGCTGAACCTCCAGGGCACCTGAGGGTGAAAGGTACATATAGCAGATCTGGCTGTCATTACCGGGATAGTCCATTTCGCCCTGCAGGATGAACCCATTGCGTTCAACCTCCTCCTTAATAGGCTCAAAGGGCATGTGTCCGTAATATATAAAGGTAACGTACTTCAGGTAATTACCCTTGGCATCCTCAAAGTAATAAGTGTTCCTGAGTCCGCCTTTATAGAAAGTACGCTTCCATCTGCCGGTTCCTATGTCATAGTCCAGGGAATCCGGGTTCTCAATTCCCCAGTCGCTGCAGTTCGTCTGCATGTGAAGTTCCAGATCCTCAACCATAGCATCCCAGGGGAGGAAAGGTCGCAGGACAATAGAGTCCAAGTCAATGATGATGGTGGCCGTATCCATTACGGTCAGATCATCAGACGGCTTGTTCCGGCATCCGCTGAAAATGAAGCCGGCACTCATGCTGCATATTATTGCAATGAGAAAAAGGAACTTTTTCATATATTAAATCAGTTTAGTTTAGCCATTTTTGGCTTTCGAGTTCGCAAAATTACAAATTATTATTCAAAAAGACCGGATTTTTGATGAAAAATCCACAATTTCATCATTTTCTGGTATTAAAATGTATTTTTCCAAGTTCTCATATCATTATTTTATGTTTTTATGTCATATTTTTATGACGTAATGATGTGTTAAGTTGTAATTTTGACTCGGAAATGATACATAATCAGCAAAAAAATAACAATAAATACCAATATGAGAAGTAATAAGTTCTTTACCTGTACTGCTGCTATGCTGTTAACAATGAGTGCATTAGCAGGAAATGAAAACGCCATGCTCACCACACCTCTGGCAGATAAGGCCTGGGATTGTTCCGTATGGCTCTCAGTGGCGGATGCTCCCGTGATTACCGGGGTAGTCAACGATGGAACCCGTGCTGCTGACGGAGCCAGCTGGTTTGTCACAAGTGTCCGGAACGGTAAGAAAGTGAAAGAAGCCAGGTGGATGACAACGGGTCTGGGTGTCTTTGACCTGTATATTAACGGCAGGCCCGTTGGTGCCGAGGTGCTGAAGCCCGGCTTTACCCATCCCCTGAAGACCAAGCGCTCCTATACTTATGATGTGACCCGTATGCTGGTATGCAAAGCGGGGGCCGAGAACCAGCTGGCCGTACAGGTAACACCTGGATGGTGGGCTGACAAGATTGTGACACCTGGCGGTAATCAGGGAATGTACGGAACCAAGTGTGCCTTCCGCGGTGTGTTGGAGCTGACCTATGCCGACGGCACGAAGGAGACCTTCGGAACGGATACCAGGACCTGGAAGGCCGGCATTGCCGGTCCTGTGAAGCATGCGGCCATCTTCGACGGCGAGGTGTATGATGCCCGTATTCCGCAGGGATTCGAGAATCTTTCCGAGTTGAAGACCCCTGAGGAGAACCATGAGTTCCGCGGACAGATATTCCCCACCAACGGAGCTGAAATCCACATGCGTGAGGACCTTACTCTCTTACCCGTCCGTACATATATATGGGAAGGCGTTGACGGCGCCACCGAAGATGAATTCGGAACAGTCCGCATCAAGAAGGAGTTCAGGACAGGCCAGACCGTCACCCTGCGTAAGGGTGAGACACTGGTAGTGGACTTCGGCCAGAACTGCGCCGCAGTCCCCGACTTCGTATTCGAGGCAAAGGAAGGCACCAAACTCTTGTGCCTGCCTTCCGAACTGCTGAATGACGGTAACGGTTCCAAGAAGAGGGGAATGGACGGCCCGGAGGGCAGTGTGCACCGCCTGAACCTGCGTATCCCTGATACCGGAATGCAGTTGGAATACACCTTCAGCGGTGCCCGGAAACCCGTCAGCTTCCGTCCCCGCAATACCTTCTTCGGCTACAGGCTTATCTCTGTGACCGTGGATAATGATGTCACCTTCAAGAGTATCAGGAGTGTACCTGTGACATCCATCACCAAAGAGATGGAAATCGGGAAGGTGACAACAGGCAACGATCTGGTGAACAAACTGATTTCCAATACCCTGTGGGGCCAGCGCTCCAACTACCTGAGTGTAACCACAGACTGCCCGCAGCGCAACGAGCGTCTGGGATGGACGGCTGATACGCAGGTGTTTACCGAGACGGGTACTTTCTTTGCCAATACAGATGCCTTCTTCCATAAATGGCTGCATGATATGCGTGACACCCAGAACGACAAGGGCGGCTATCCCGGTGTGGCTCCCTTTGCGCAGTATGGCGCACATCCCCATGATATGATGCGTGTGGGTTGGGCCGATGCCGGTGTTATCGTACCCTGGACGGTCTGGAAGCAGTTTGGCGACACTAAGATTGTGGACGAAAGCTGGGAATCAATGGAGAAGTTCATGAACCATGTGAACGATACCAAGTATGACCATAATGCCCTGAAGGACGAGAACGGCAACTACCAGTGGGCCGACTGGCTGAGCTATGAGGCGCTGGAGAGTTGCGGCGGTGGCGCCTTCAATGCAGACGGACCGTTGCCAGATGCTGTCAGCTACTGGAACTACCTGTGTGCCAGCTACTGGATGATGGATGCCGGTATGATGCGTGACATGGCTGCCGCTACCGGACGTAACGTGCAGAAGTACGAGACAATGGTGCGTGAGGCCCGGAACTACCTGCAGACACAGTTCCTGAATCCTGACGGAACCTTCAAGACGGAGATATTGAACACCATGCAGACACCCGCCCTCTTCGCGCTGAAGCTTCAGTTGGTAAGCGGTGCTGCCAAGGAGTCGATGATAGCCCGCCTGCGCCGTAATTTCAGCGAGCACGGCAACTGCCTGCAGACCGGATTCCTGGGGACCAGCATCCTGATGCAGACACTCACCGAGAACGGTATGAGTGATATCGCCTACGAACTGCTCTTCCAGCGTAAGAACCCCAGTTGGCTGTATTCGGTTGACAATGGTGCCACTACCATCTGGGAGCGTTGGAACAGCTACATGAAGGATAAGGGAATGGGCCCGCGCGGCATGAACAGCTTTAACCACTATGCCTACGGCTGTGTATGCGAATGGATTTGGGAAACAGCAGCCGGCATCTGCGCCGACCCCAGTCAGCCAGGCTTCAAGCACATCATTATGCGTCCTGTTCCCGACAAGCGTCTGGGTTTCCTGAAGGCCGAATACAAGAGTGCCTCAGGCACTATCCGGAGCGAATGGAAGTATCAGGGTGACACCTGGATATGGAAGTTCACCATCCCTGCCGGAACCACGGCCACCGTTACTCTCCCCGGTTCAACCGAATCCCAAGAGTACGCCGCCGGAAGCTACACGCTAACCACTAACCACTAACCTCTAACCACTTCCCCCTCCCTCACGGGAGGGCCGGGGAGGGTCTTCTAACCCCTAACCACTTATATAAAAAACAGATAGTTTAATTAGTTAATAGGTTTTTTACTTTTCTCCGAAGAGATGGCTATGTGATATAACCCTCTCTTCCAAAACAAAAAAACCGTCTCTTCAGTGTGAAGGGACGGTTTTTTGTGGTTGGGATAGAGAAGACTAACCCCTAATTACTCTGCGTCAGTTCCTTGTTTTATGACATCTAATGCCTTTTTCAGTATCACATCTTCTGTAGAGAAGAATACCTCCTCTTGTGTCAAGGGCACTTCTATATCGGGCAGCAAACCTCTGCCGTATGGGAAGCGCTCTGAGACGTCGGTTGCTGTAATGGCCTTAACAAGAGGCAGGTGATATTCTATTCCGGTATTGGGCAGGAACAGACGGGCAAACTTCAGAGCTGTCATATAATGATAAGCCGTAGCAGTTTCACGTCCGATACTTACGGCACGCTTGGCACGTACCAGATGAGAGGGGAAATCGGTTGCTGCACTATAGGAGGCCTCGTTGATTAGAACATAAAGATTTCCCTTGTAGATAGCGTTGTTCTTCTTAGGCCTGGCCGGAGTATTTGTCTCAGAAAACGCATCCTTGTTATAGAATCCCTCTTTGCCCTCTATCTTTATGAAGTCCTCAAATGGCTTCATGTCCTTGCTCCAGTTGAAGCAATGATTAAAGCTACGGTAGGTGCTGTTGCTGTTCACCATCTGGCAGTTGAACGTTACAGGCTTCTCAAACAGGAACATATCCAGGAGCCGTCCCTCGCAATCAGCACTGCCCCCATAGTTGTCACGTACATCTATAATAAGGTTAGGTACTTTGGCGTGAAGCTTCAGACTGTCTGCTATATTGTCCATCTGTACTTCATTCAACTGGAAGTGACCCAACGTCAGCAGAGCCGTTTTGTCATTCAGCATCTTAAAGCTCCAATCCTCTTTTCTGTTCTGATTCTTATGCACGTAGTAGGCGATGGGGCCAGTTGGTTGTGGCGTGTAACGTTTTACTTGGTCGCGCTTCAGGTAAGGCGCATCCACACTGGTGCCGTCTGTGAAGGTCAGGTGTGCTCCTGTACCAGTGAATGTGTCGTCATATTGTCCCCACCAGTTTGCCAGCATCTGTATGGCAACTGTAGATTCTACCTTAGCATCAAAGTGTTCGGTCTTCATGCGGACATGAGCCGCTTGTTCCTTAGCTGGGATACCGTTGACGGTAGCCACCTCCTTGCCGATATGTTCCTCATAACCCGGCTGCACCTGACGGACAAACATACGGTCACCCAATGTGCAGAGCATGATGGCCGGATACTGAACGTTACTGCCGGGGTTCGGGAACGGATTGGAAGATTGCCTCCAGGCATGGGTGTCGTGAAAGAAACGGGCCGTAAAGGCATCGCCCACTATATCGTAAAGTGTGGTAAAACTGACCGAATCGGCATCCAGCTTAGCCTTACAATTCCGCACGAACTCAGCTTCAAGTTCTGGCGTGATGATGTCGCGATAAGAAGGAACGCATTCGCGAAGGCTCTCCATAAAGAAATCGAAGTCCTCATTGGCCTGCTCTCGGGTAAGCTTCTCCGGAGGCGTGAATGCTTCTCCCTCCTTGAATGTTGTCTGCAATCCAAATGGTGCCATGGGATCGGTGGCTTTTCCGCCCTTGCTTACAGAGATGGAAATGTGCGGCTCGCCTATTTTCTCGAAGACGTAACTGACCGTACCAAGTACCGTTCCTGCTTTTATGCTCTGTCCGGATTTGAATGCGGCATTGCCGCGAAGGCCGCTGAAATTTATCTCCCTGCCATCCGCAAGTTTCAGCCCAATGTCGCCATTGATATACTTCTTAGGGTCACGGACATCAGGGTCGTCCTCCATTTTCTTACGCATGGCATCAAAGGTCCTGGCATCGTCATAGCTATAAGTCCTGCATTGGTACAGGCCGGAACGATAGGTAAGCATCTGGCTCGTGATTACTCCATCGGCAGGGGCAATAACCTCCGTGCCTTCCTTGGCACCGATGATAAGGTCGCAATAGTTCACCTCATGGTCCAGCGGGTCTTGCGGACGAAGCAGAATGTTAGTACCAGCCTCTTGTCCCTTGATGGGCCATAGAAGGTTCTCTGATTGTGCTTTGCCTTGACAGATGGAGCACAGTAGTAGCAGGATGGGGGTTGCGACCCTCATCTGAAGGATGAGATGTTTCATGATTTTATTGAATTAGTCGTGTGTTATTGCTTTACCAGTTCGTAGTTGGTCACACCGCATTCGTTCATGATGTTCTTAATACGGTCAATGTGTTTCTGGGGAGTGCCTTTGCAGATGTTGATGCGAACATGATGGTCTTTGCGGATTGACACTTCTTTCAGGTATTTACTGATATCGTCCACATCCCACTTCCACGAGGTGAAGCCGTATTCTTTCCAACTGAAACTATTATGAGTGCCTCGCCTGAACCAAATGGAGGTCTTGGTTCCGCTGTCCTTCGGCGGTGTTCCCGTCAGCAGAATAGTCAACTCTGGGTTAATGTTGCCCTTCACGTTGGTAGGAATATGAACTGGTTTGGTGCTAAGATGAACTGTTCCGTGACCGTCCTCATTATAGTGAATCTCCATCTTCTTCAGCGCTGAAGCTGGCAGGTCAGGCAGATTGTTAATGTCCAAGACTTTGCCATCAAGCCTGATTGTTGTATTCTTCACATGAAATGTATAGCTCCATACGCAGAAGGGGTGTTCCTCTACGAAGGAATCGTCGCCATTTACAATCCATGTTCCTTTGCACCAAGATACCCAGATGGCATCGCCACGTTCCTTTAAAATAGGATGTTTACAATCTTTAGGCAAAAACCAGGCGTGCAACATCTTCTTGTTTGCATATTCCTCATCAACCTTTGTTTCTGCTACTTGCTTGGGAAGCATTACTGCACGATATGCAGCTAAGGAAACGCCGGTAATGAGTAGCACGATAATAAGCGAGGCTGCAAACTTCATCCAGTTAAAGCGTTGCTTTTGAGCCTTGCGTTTTCTGTTGAACCGCTTCCAGGCTGCATCAACGTTGGTAAGGCTATTGGCATGGGAATGACGGATGCTGCGCTTAGATTTCACCATCAGGCGATAGGCCTCGCGGGTATCTTCGTTACGATTGATAATATCGCGGATTTCCTGCTCGGTATAAGCATCAGGATTATCGAGCATTTCCAGAAGCTGCCGGATAGATTTCTCCTCTTTCATAGTTTTCGTGTTTGAAGTGGTTCTTAATTTTCTGAATGCTCTGTATGAGATACTTGTAGGTGGTGTTCGGATTCAGATTAAGCCTGCGGGCAATCTCCGCGACGGTCAGGTCCTCGTTGAAGCGAAGGCGGAAGATACTGTGGTGCGGCTCTTCCAGTTGCTCATCCACATAGGCTGAAATATCGTCCAGTTGTTCCAGGTTGGCGGGCAGCTGGTCGGTTTCTGTCTCGATAGGCAGCAGGTTCCTCACCCTCTGGTGCAGTTGCATCTGACGGATTCTGTTCAGGCAGGCATTTCTGACGGCAGCCATCAGATAGCTGTCGTTTTGGGGAAGGATGTCGCTGTCAGCCAATTTCAGAAAGATGTCCTGCACCACATCCTCTGCTTCGCCGCCATCGCCCAGCAATACGTTGGCCAGATGGATCATCTTGCTGTAGTTCTGGCGGAAAAGTTCCTCAAGTATTCTCTGTTCAAGCATATCAGTTCTTGTTCTTGTGCATCCCGTTCTGGGGCACTTCTACCTATAAGACACTTCAGGCATGCCGTTTTTTTACGCTATGAACCACTTTTTTTCTTTGCATAGTATTTGTAGGGTTATAAGGTTGTAAGTTTAAGGAGTTTAAGAAAACTTGTGCAGAACTATTCTCTTGCTCCTTGCCCCTTGCTCCTTGCCCCTTGATCCTTGCCCCTTGATCCTTACCTAGTCAGCGAGAACTTCATGCTGAAGCCGAAGTCCTGAGTGACGGTGGGGTAGCTGCTGCTGGAGAGCAGAGGCTGTGAACGCTGGCGGTCATAATAGATGCTCAGGGTTGCCAGACGGCTCATGGAGTAATCCAGCTGAGCGCTCGTCTTGAAAGCCTTCTGACCGCTGGTAGCCTCGCAGAGGTTGGTCTGGATGTCACGCTTGATGGCACTCTGGTTACGGATGCTGAAGTCAAAGCGCATTGACAGGCTATGGGCAAAGTTGCTCTTGCCGCTGCGGCTATTGCTGTTATTATTGGTGTTGGCGTTGTTCTGGTTGCCCTGACCGTTTCTGTTATTCTGGCCGTTCTTGCTGTTAATCCGGTTTCTGGCTTCCTGACGGGCACTGGCCCTCTTGGAACGGAACAGGTCAGAGATCTTGAAGTCATTGATCTTGTAGCCCCATCCGATGACGAAGTCCTGGGATGCCGTCTCGTTGAGCTGAGCACTGGTAAGGCTCAGGTTCAGCACGCGGGTGGTGCGGTACTCCATCTTCAGGGTCATGTTATTGTTGAATGTCATGTTCAGACCCATCAGGGGGGCGAAGCTCTCGTTGATGCTGACGGTACTGATGTCATACATGGATGATGGCTGGTACTCGCCCGTAGTGGTGTTCTGCACGAATCCCATCTCGTGGCCGGCACCCATGCACTCTACCCATGAGCTGTATGAGTTATATGAGCCTACGGCATAGATACTCTTGTAGGAATGCGTCAGCGTTACGCTCTTGAAGTGATCACGCACCCAGGGCAGGTTGCTCAGTCCCTTGTAATTGAGTGTCCAGTTAGGCAGCATACGCATCAGAGAGGGGAAAATCTCCGTTGAGCTGGACCCCGTATAGGCATTCAGGAAGGCGGGTATCATCACATCAGGGCCGTACTTGTTGACAGGCGCGCCGCTCTCAGCCTTATAGGTACCGCTCTGTCCGGTACGTGTGGGGTAGGGAACGCCCTCGTAGCGCTGGGCTACCAGCTGCTGGTAGTGATCCAGGTTCTCGCAGAACTTCTGGAAGGGAGCGCTGTAGTAACCGTTGCTGGCAGAGCCGCTGCCGGCAAAGGCCGTCTTGATGGATATGGTGGTAATGTTGAATGAGCCGTTATGCGTTGTGGGGGTGAAGCCGTCAGCATCGCGGTACATATACTGGATGCTCTTGTTGCGGTTATGCGTGCGGCTCATGTTCAGGTCCACCTTCAGGTCCGTGAAGGGCTCCAGTGACATCTTCACCTGCACATCCTCGGTTGTAGCGGAGTTGGCCGGTGCCGAAACACCGTCGGCAGCCCCCATCAGCCATCCCCGCTCCTGAGCGGTATCAATGTAGCTGTCGTTCACAAAGCCCAGTCCGAAGCCGATACCGGGAGCCAGGAATCCGTTGTTCTTACCCTGGCCGAACACATCGCCGATCTCAGGACGGAAGCCGGGCAGAGATAGGTTATAGGTATTGCGGTAGGAAATGCTGATGTTACGCAATGACATCAGGAAGCGGGCACCGGCCTGTGCCCAGTCATACCACTTCTTCTCAGAGTTGGACGGCAGGGCCACCACGTTGAGACGGATCTTGGTGGTATCCACCGGTGTCTTGCGCAGCACCAGGGTATTCTCATCCTTCTTCTTATAGTAAATCTTAAAGGCATGACCGGCTGTGTCCAGTGCCGTGATACGCAGGCGCTTGCTCTTCTGTCCGTGGCTGATGGTGATGTTACTGTCAGGCAGCAGGGTAATCTCCTGGACAAAGCCTTTCTTCTCAGGCGCCTTCTTCTGGCTGATGCCGTTCCTGTTGGTCATACGGCTGTCCTGCGCCTTCTGCCGTGCCAGGATAGAATCCACCGGCTCGCCTGTCCGCATAGCCTCCTCCTCAGCCATGATACGGGCATCCGTCTGCTTCTCCTTCTCCTTCTTCTTGGCATCCTTCTCGCGCTGCTTCTGCTGCTTCTTCTTGCTGGCCTCGGACTTCGCGTTCGATGCTGAGAAGCGCTTGTTGGTCTCCTTCAGGAAGTTACTGTGATTGTAAATCTTCTCCAGGTCAATCTTACTGTTCACATTGATGTTACGCTGTGTATTGACCGTGTTGCCCAGGGTACTGCCGTCCTCCAGCTGGCTGCCTCTGCGCCATGAATAGTTGCTGTTGTATGCCACATCCGCACTGAGCCAGTCCGTAACCGGAATCTTGTCAAAGGGCACTTTATAGCTGATCTGCACGCTCTGGCTGTAGTCCAGCGGACGGCCGAAGTGCAAAAGGCTGTGCTTGATAGAATCCTTCCAGGCCTGGTACTGGTCAGGATACAGGTCCTTGTTCACCTGCATATAAGGCTCCTCAATCTCGGCCTTCGTAGAACTGTTGAAGGTAAAGTGCAGTGCCTTGAAGATATCCCAGCGGAGCTGGAAACTGCGGTTCCACAGGAAGCTCTGACTCCAGCTGGCGGGAATGGATGACGTGTTGCCCAGATTCTCCAGGTCACGTTCCTGCAACTCATAGTAAGTACGGTTGATATCCGTGTTGAAGGTAATGTTCTGCGGCACGAATGCCAGATTCTGCGCCTTCACGATGTCCAGCCACTTACTCTTCCCCTTCAGCTTCTTAAAGGGCTCCAGCGGCTTCCAGTTGGGGCTCCATGAGTAGTTCATGCCACCCTTCCAGGTATATTCGTGCTCATAGACAATGGTCTGTCCGAACGTATTCTGTGATGAATGGCTGTAGTTGAAGGTAAAGTTGGCCGGGTCATAGGGCATGGGATGCTTACGGGTGGCAATGTTCACCTTCACACCGCTGAAGGAGATATTCTTGCTCACCTCCACATGGTTGGTCAGGTTGCTCAGCGAGTCACGCTCCTTCTCCGTAGCCATCGCCTCCAGCGCGTCAGCCAGCAGCATATCCGTATCAAAGGGATTGTACTTGGGCTTGATCGTCTCCTTGCTGTACGAGTAGTACAGGGGGAAGGTCACCTTGGCCTTCTCGGGCAACAGACGGCCCAGCTCCACGTTGGTTGAGATGGAGTAGTCCAGATTATCCTCATCCGTACGCTGTGACACCGTCTGCTCAATACCGCCGAATCCGGCCTTGATGTACTTGGCCGTAACGTTTACCGAGCCGATGTCGCTCAGCTGCACATTCAGGTTACCCTGGGCAGCCCAGCCGCCGCTGTTCGAGAATTCCTGCAGGCGCAGCTCATTGGCCCATACTTCTATGCTCTTCACGGTACGTCCGTTGTTGCGCACACCTATCATGATGGTCTTCACCTCACCCAGGGTGGGGTTACCCATGATGGAGATGCGGTTGCTGGGGTGATCCTTATCATAGTCCGAGAAGAGCTGGTTAATGCTGGTGATATTGGCGCTCACCTGTGCGTTACGGCGCTTCTTCAGTTCGGTAAAGAGCTCCAGGTTAATGTCCATCATATTCTCCTCGGGCCATACAGCGGCGCATCCGTTGGCACTGTACGTGTCATAGTTGCCCTCGGGCGTCAGCTTCATGGGAACCTCGTACTCATAGTAGTTGCTCTTGTAGTCCGAGCCCAGGCGCAGGAATACGCTGCACTCGTCATCCTGAGTCTCCGTGATATTCTCGGCCAGCGCATTGGCATGCAGGAAGAGCTGCAGATGCTTGTACTGTCGCATGTTATACGTACAGTTCTTATATACCGCGCGTGCGTCACCGGGACTCAGGTTGCGGGTAATCATGCACAGGGACTGCTCATTGTTCTCCACCAGCTGTGACTGGTCCGGGTCAGTGATACGGCTGATGCCGGGAGGCAGTACATAGTTCACAGGTGTCTTGTCAGAGTTCTCCTCGATGCTGACATTGCTGACCTCCAGCGTACCGTTGCTGGTAGGAGCCTGCCCCATGAAGAGGGGACGCTCATAGGGGCGCCAGTTACCCTGCACCATATCCAGGGTAGCCAGACGCAGTATGATATTCTGCTGGAAGTTGGTCAGGAACATACGCATGAAGCGGATGCTGGTGAAATCGTTGATGTTACCCTCCTTGTCCTCGTAAGCGGACAGGGGAACACGGAACAGGTACCACTTGCACTCCTCGGTGTTGCCGTTACGCAGCTTCACGCTGGCCGTACGCATATCAGCGATATGGTTACGGCCCACCACCATGTCCTCGGGGCGGATACTGATGTGGTACTGATAGTATTTCTCGTACTCGTTCAGCGTATAGTCCTGATTGATATCCTCCAGGTCAGGCGTGCTCTTCCAGGAGGTCTCGTAGCTCTCAGGGCTCGTGTCATTGTCGGCACTGTTGCCCTGGGGCATGTTGATTCGCTTGTAGCGGTCCAGGATGGACGTCTGGCGCTGGTCAAAGTCCGTACCGCGGTAGTAATGGTAGTCATCATTGGCAGGGTCGGCAAAGATGCTGTCATACACCTCGGGCCGTACAATGCCCTGAATCTGCTGCAGATACTTGCGGTAAGTCTCATACTGCTGCTCCTCATCATTGTTCAGACCGTTCAGACCCACATCCTGACGTCCGCGGGAGCCGCCCTCGTTATTGAAGGCATAGTTCACACTGCTGGTATTGGGGATACGGCCCCACAGCCCCTCGTTCCAGTACTGGCTGTTGCCGTCCACGGGCATTCCGCTCTCGAAGAACTTCTTGCCGTCCTTCAGGATATCCTCGCTTACCTCACCCAGGTTGATGTAGAAGTCACCGCCCCTGTTGGTTCCGCCTTTATCGTAGATGAAGGGGTCCATCATCCAGAACTCAATGTACTGGATGTTCTGGGCCTCAAAGTCCGTATTGTCAATCTTGCGCATCAGTCCGCCCCACCGCTTCGAGGGGTTCAGCAGGTGACCATTCGGATCCACATCCGTAGTCAGGTTGTAGGCTCCGCGCTCGTTGGGATAGTAGGCCAGGTTCAGCACGTTCAGGCTGCTGGCGCTGTTGTAGCTGTTCTGAGCCTTCTGGGGATACAGCTCACGTTCGTGGACCTCACGCACGTAATGGTTCGACAGTTGCTCCAGGTCACTCTTGATGTGGCTCGGCGTCAGCGTACTGCTACGGCGTGTGAAGATAGGGTCAATGTAGTACCAGGCCAGCAGGGCGCGGTTATAGCCGTAAGCCAGGTCGTTGGAGAGCTTACTCTCGGGGAACATGCTGGGCGTACTGCATATTGACCAGTAAGTAGGCTGGGTCAGGCTGTTCTTGATGCTGCTCTGCTCAAAGTCGTCCAGGTACGAGGCACGGCCCTGAACACTGTGGTTCTGACCTGCTATCAGCTGCGCGAACTCACCGTTGAAGGTGATAAGGCTGGGCTGTGTACATTGTATAATAGGCAGCTTGTCCACCATGTTGGTCAGCCACTGACTCTCCTTCTTCCAGCTGATATGCATGCCCCACAGCGTATTCTTCAGCGGTTCGCTGCCCATGTTGACCTTCGTAGTCAGGGGGGACTCGTTCAGGAACATGAAGGTTCCGCCCACCGTCAGGTTCTTATTGAACTCATAGTCGGCATTGAATCCTAACATGGTCTTACGCTGCATACCGTATGTGTCATTGCTCTCCACACTGGCATTGATAGAGGTGCCGGCATCCAGCAGGCTCTGGTTAATGATGGTCACACGGCCCATGTTGTAGTCCACCGTATAGTCACTGTTCTCGGTCAGCGTGACACCGCCTGCTGTCACCTTTACCGAACCGGGGGCAATGTTACCCACGCCCAGGTCTATCTCGCCGGCGCTGTTACCCTTGTATTTACCCGTAATCATGAACTTGTCATGCTCGGCAATCTGCTTGGCCACCGTCTTGGTGCTGTCATACAGTTCCTGGAAGCAGAACTTGTCCGCCAGCTCATCGTCCCCGATCCAGTTGCGCAGATGCGTACCGAAGGGTTCCGCCACGGGGAATACCACACGGCCACCCTTCAGGATGGTGTATCCCTCCACGTAGTCAAAGTAACCGTTGCTGTGGGCATTGTTCTTGTCATCCAGGCGGTCAGCGTTCAGGGCCTTAATCAGCGGCGTGTTCTTCAGGCGCTCGTCAGGCAGATAGGACAGATATACACCTGTAGAGTCGCTCAGGTACTTCACATCCAGGCGGAAGTTCTCCCGCTGCACCGTAGTGGCTCCCAGGTTGTACACATTCTTCATCATCAGCTTCCAGGTAGGGAACTTGGGACTGCCCGTGGTGCTTTTCAGCATCTTCACATACAGCGCCTGAGAATTGTCGGGGATATCAGCGGCGAACTCGCCCACCTGATAAGTGGTACCGTTATAGGTATATTCAAAGGCAACGGCCAGCACATCATCCGTCTGCAGGTTAGTGTTCAGGCTCACGTAGCCTAAGGAAGCGTTCAGCGTGTACTCGCTGCTGTTCAGTTTGCGGGCCGATTGCAGCTTCTCATAATCCCTGCTGCCCTCGAAGGTTTCTATTCCGTCCAGAATGAATGTCGCCTGCGCGATGTCACGGGCCCCGGGGTATTGCTCCACAATCGTCTCGTACTCATCGTTCGAGCGGTTGGACGGAACGTCAGGGCCTGATCTGTGCCAGTTCGGATTACTGATGAAATAGGGCTCACCCAGGTCAGCCAGTGCAATGATGTTCCTGTTATGCTCCGTGCTGGCACTCTTGTTCGTTACCCAAATCTCTATACGCTTGATCGTGATGCCGCTGCCAATGGTGGGCAGGGTCTTCATGTTGTCATCGTAACGCTCACGGAAGAAGTGGGACAGGAAAAAGTGCCTGTTCTCCTCATAGCTCGTGGCGCTGAACTCAAAGGGCGTCGTCTGCTTGCCGCCCTTGCTGGTGGCACTGGTGCTGGCACTCTTCTTCTGGCTGATAACCGTCTGCAGCTTCAGTTTGCCGAACTGCAGGTCCGTACGCAGACCGAACAGGCTGCTGACGCCGGGCACCAGACTCATGTTGCTGGGGAAGGACACGTTACCCGCCTCCACCAGCTTGATAATCTCATCCTCCTTGCCGTCATACTTCAGCTTCATCATCTGCGAGTCGAAGTCAAAGGTAGCCTCCGTATTGTAGTTCAGGTTCAGGTTCACCTTGTCACCCACCTTACCGTTCAGGCTCAGGTTAATCTTCTGGTCGAAGTCGAAGCCCACCGTCTTACGCCTGGAGGCAGCCAGCGCCGGGTTGTCAATCTTCTTGGTGTTGATGCCCATCTTCAGCTCAGCGCTACCCTGCGTCTTGATCTGCACACCGCCGGGACCGAAAATCTTCTCGGCAGGACCCAGGTCAAAGTGCATATCCGTAAAGTCAAACTTGTTCTTCCCCTCCGCCTCAAAGGCATCCGCATTCTTCTTACGCCAGTATGCCTGCATGCTGTTCCTCAGTGACCACTTCTGGTACTCCTCGGGCGTCATCAGCAAGGGCGCGTTCAGGTAGCTGGTAGCCTGGCCCAATGTCATGGTTCCCGTACCTGTTCCTGTTCCTGTTCCCGTTCCCGTACCCGTTCCGGTTCCCGTTCCCGTCCCCTTGGTGCCGGCGGATGTGTTGTCCAGAACCGTACCTACCGTGTAGGTATTGTCCTTCTCATTATAAATCACATCCGTCTTCAGATTATCCGGCTCCTTCAGGTCGGCACTCCTGTTCTTTAACTCCTCCTGATTCTCTGTTCCCGTCTTACGTACGCTGAATCTGGGCTTACGTTTCTGCACGGTATCAGCGGGGGCTTCAGAAGGTGAAGCCTCTGCCTGAACAGGTATATTATTCATGGTAGCAAGCAAGTTTATGCTCACTAACACCATTGTCGTCAATATGAATTTTCGCGCGCTCACGTTAAATATATAACGTATAAGTAAGCCTATTTATTATCCCGAAAGCAAATTTTCTTTCCTTTTTTGCGCTTTTTCATCAAAAAAAACTAACTTTGCGTCAGTTATAGCGGTTAGCGGTTAGCGGTTAGTGGTTAGCGGTTAGAAATTAGAAAAAGGAAGATAAAGAAGTGAAGTTAAATGGGAAGTTAAATGGGAAGTTAAAAGGACAATACCGTAACAGGTGTAAAACTATCCTCGTGCCCCTTGCTCCTTGCCCCTTGCCCCTAAAAAAGAATTTATAAATTTTGATTTTAAATCGGATGATAGAATATCTTAAAGGAACACTTGCAGATCTGACCCCTGCCTTAGCCGTTGTAGATTGCAACGGGGTAGGGTATGGCGTAAATATCAGTCTGAACACCTTCTCCGGCATACAGGGAAAGGAAAGCGTTAAGTTGTGGATAACCGAGTCCATACGTGAGGATGCCTACCAGCTATGGGGCTTCTCCACCCGCGTGGAACGTGAACTGTTCCTGCTCCTGACCAGCGTCAGCGGAATCGGAGCAGCCATGGCCCGCATGATACTCTCCGCCACCACACCAGCCGAACTCTGTAACATCATCAGCGAAGGCAATGACAAGATGCTGAAGCAGGTAAAGGGTATCGGCCCCAAGGCCGCCCAGCGTATCATTGTGGATCTGAAGGACAAAATCGGCGCCTTAGGCGTAGATGCCTCCTCCGGCGGCGGCTTATTGCCCGGTGCCCAGTCCTCTAATATTAATAAAGAGGTACAGGACGAGGCCGTATCCGCCCTCACCATGTTAGGCTTCAGCCCCGCTCCCACCCACAAGGTTGTTCAGCAGATCCTCCGGGAAGAACCCGACGCCCCCGTAGAGAAGGTCATCAAACTGGCCCTGAAGATGCTGTAGATTTGGGGATCTTTTTTACTCCCACGTTAGGGAAATCAAACTCCCTAACCTGGCAGTAAATTTTCTCTGGCTAAAGCCACAATATTATTGATTTAAGTTTCGGGAGTTGTAAAATGAAGTTAAATAGGAAGTTATGCGCTATGCGCAGGAAGTTAAGCCAGCGATACTGGCTGGACGATAGCTTGGGATGCTGTCTGCTCATGTGGTATTGTCCC
>JAEEGK010010138.1_pt1 | contig 21787 bp, 17 predicted proteins | sample 8958771 | NCBI WGS metagenome assembly JAEEGK01 (sample SAMN16246547, study PRJNA631951) | gut metagenome | biome: gut microbiome; feature: rumen; material: SC-attached | host: Bos | place: Iran: Karaj | collected 2018-10 | reverse complement strand
GGAACGGGCGGTCGTCGCAATCCAGGAACCAGATGAACTCCCCTCTGGACCTGTCGAGACCGGTGTTCCTGGATATGCCGAGGGGGCCGTTGGTCTCCTCTATGACGATGATGTTGTCGGAGGCGTACTTCTGGGCCAGCTCCATGGACCCGTCGGAGGACCTGCTGTCGATGACGAAAATGACCTCGAAGTCCTGACAGGTCTGCTCTTGAAGGTATCCGACGATACGATCGATGTAATCCGCACCGTCCAGCACCGGGATAACGATGCTGACCTTCGGAACCGCGCCTCCCATGGCTGGTATAATGCGTTGTTATAGATAAAGCAGGTTGGTGGCCGACGGGATAGTATATCGCTCAATCATCCCCGCTTGACAGCGCATATCGGAAAACATACCGTACTACAAGATGGGGTCCCACCAAACAGGGTTATATAGGTGATGTAGATTAAGTCGCAACCTAAGAGGTGCTAAAATGGAAGAAGTTCTCTGTAACATCGAAATCGTCAAGGAAAACAACATGTTCATCGCTAGGATTGACAGCGATTACGGCGGTGCGAGAGAGTACAAATCCGGAAACATCGAGGACGTTATCGAGCAGTTCGTCATGGACATCCAGGACGAGTTCGACACCCTGTGAGGCGATTGGCATGGCATCACCCGAAGCAAGGATCAAGGCAATCGCGAACGAGCTCGAGGGACGTCTCGGAAACGACAGCGGCGTGCCCAGGAACATCAGGAAGGGCGCGTCTGATGCTGTGAACCACCTCATGAACACCAGCAAGCCCATCGACCTCCGCGTCTCCAACGCGATCAACGTGCTTGCCGACCTCTCCAACGACCCCAACATCCCCATGGAGTCCTGGAGCACCATAATGCAGATCCTCTCGGATCTCGAAGCCGTCCTCAAGGACGTCATCTGAATCGGGAACGGGCTCAAGGCCCTTCCCTGCACCTCTTTTTATTTCAAGGCACAGACATGTGCCAGACTTTCATCTGTGGAATTCCTCGACCATGTCGATGAAGTTCTGGAAGAGCTCCTCGCCGTACTCGGAGTGCTCCACCTCGGGGTGGTACTGCACGCCGTATATGGGGCGCTTCACGTGCCTGAGGGCCTCCACCTTGCATGAGGATGAGTATGCCGTGACGACGAAATCCTTCGGTACCGTTTTGACTTCATCGTTGTGGGACGCCCAGACGGTGATGTCGTCGGGTATGTTCCTGAAGAGGCATTCGTGATCCGTTATGTGCAGATCGACGGAGCTGAACTCGGGGTTCTCAGCGGGACCGAGGGTTCCGCCGAAGTGCTCAGACAGGAACTGCATACCGGCGCAGATCCCCAGTATCGGGAAGTCCGCCTTGTCCAGATATTCTCCGTTGTTACCCATGGCGTCGGCCTCGGTGGCCACGCTGGGGGCTCCTCCTGAAAGGACCAGAGCATCGACATCGCCGAGCTCGTCGAACGGGGTGGTGTTGGGGATGATCTTGGTGTCCACGTCCATGTACTTCAGGACGCGCCACTCGCGATGCGTCCACTGACCGCCGTTGTCGACGACGTAAATCTTCATATCATCGAATCCGTGGCATACGGTAAAAAATTGTCGGGGTTGAGAACAACCTGCATAAATACCAACAGTCCGATGGCGTCACATGGAATTCGGCGCGGACGTCGTGGAGGCCGTCAGAGGATACGAGTACGTATCCCTGGACGTTTACGATACCCTCCTCGTCAGACCGTACGTCCGTCCGAAGGACGTTTTCAGGCACATCGAGATGAAGGAGAACGCTCCCGGTTTCGTCGAGGAGCGCATAGAATCCGAGAAGAGATGCATGGCCAGTAGCCTTCCCACAACCCTCGACAGGATATACGAGGGGATGCCCGTGAGGTTCAGACATCTGAAGGAGAAGGAGCTGGAGTACGAATCTAATCCCGTGTGTCCTAAGAAGATACTGGAGACCTACAGGGAGATCGTTAAGGACCACAAAATCGTGATAATGTCCGACATGTACCTCCCGTCGGAGTTCATTCAGAATCTGCTGAGAAAGAACGGCATCGACAACTATGAAAGATTCTACCTCTCGTCGGAGGACGGGGTCAGCAAGGGCAAGGGGACGATGTTCGAGTACGTGCTGAATGACCTCGGTATCGAGAAGAGCCAGATCATCCATGTAGGGGACAATATCAAGACCGATTTCCTCAACCCGAAGAAGCAGGGATTCAACGCGGTACTCACCGAGAAGCCGGTGAGCTCGTACTTCAAGAGGCACCGCAAGGCCAAGAGGTTCTACGACAAGTCGGGGAGCGTCGGCTCGTCCATAATCATCGGGATGGACGTCATCAGGGAATACAACGACATATCCGAGGGATTCTGGAAGGACGTCTCCTACAGGTTCGGGGGACCGCTGGTGTCCGATTACGCCAGATTCGTCTCCGAACATATGAGGAAGGACGACGTCGTCATGCTGGCGGCACGCGACGGCTACAACATCGAGAAGGTGCTGAACATCATCCGTCCCGACATCAGGACGCATTACGTCTACGTTCCAAGGATTCTCAACGTGATGATCGGCAGCAACTACGCCCAGCACTGGGATTACAAGAAGAAGATAGTCAAGGCATTGTACGGGGACATGCCCGATGCCGACGGGTACTATGACGAGCACAAGGAGGAGATCGATGCCAGGAGGGCGGATATCCTCGATTCCTTCAGAAAGAACATAACCTCGAAGACCGGGAACCCGAAGGGGATAACGGCTGTGGACGTAACAACGATGAAGTACAGCTCCCAGAAGCTGCTGACCGACGTCTTCCCGGATTCCGATGTTCTGGGGATATACTACTTCCTGCTGTTCAACGATCCGAAGGTCCCTCACGATGCGTACCACGTCCGCAAGAGGGTTCTGAAGGTAGCGGACAACATCAACATCACCGAGTTCTTCATGACCAGCCCCGAACCGCCGATATCGGGTATAGATGAGAAAGGCGGTCCGATATTCCGCGAACCCTGCAAAGACGAGCAGGACAGACTGGACATCTACGATGACGTCACCGACGGCGAGACTGATTACGCCAAGGACATAGTCAAAATGTTCGGCGACAGGATGTTCACCATCGGATTCGACGACATCCACAGATGGCTGAACATATTGATCATAGGTTCGGGATCCAAGGTTAGGGGACAGCTTACGACGATGAAATGGGGAGTGGATGCCGACCATACCATCTATGTGAGCATGGTCTACCATCCCAGGGACACCTGGTTCCATCTGAAGAAGACTGTCATCGACCTAGGATGGTACGCGGTGTCGAAGGTCCGCGGGGAGAGATGAGTCACTCCCACTCGATGGTCGCCGGCGGTTTGTTGGTGATGTCGTAGACGACGCGGTTGACCTGGTCCTTCATGGTGTTGGTGATGCGCCTGGAGATCTTGTCGAGGACGTCCAGCGGGATCCTGGCGAACTCGGCGGTCATTCCGTCAATAGATCCTACGGCGCGTATTACCACGGTCCTTCCGTATGCCCTGCGGTCTCCCTGGACACCGACCGACTTAGAAGGAAGCAGAGCGGCGAAGTACTGCCACGGCAGCTCCATCTTCCCCTCGTCGGATGCTTTTTTGACTTCGTCCTCGACTATGAAACATGCTTCACGCACGATGGCGATGTTCTCGGGGTTGACCTCTCCAAGACACCTCACCGATAGTCCGGGTCCGGGGAAAGGCTGCCTCTCCGAAGATTTGATGCCGAAGTATCTGGCGACCTTCCTGACCTCGTCCTTGTACAGGTCCCTGAGGGGCTCGCAGAGCGTCATGCCCATGTCCTTGGGGAGACCTCCCACATTGTGGTGCGATTTGATGGTGTCCCTGACGCCGTCCCCCGACTCGATCCAGTCGGGCGCGATGGTGCCCTGGACCAAAGTGCCAGCACCGAATTCTTTGGCTTCTTTTTCGAAGACCCTGATGAACGTCTCACCGATAGCTTTCCTTTTAGCTTCAGGGTCGGTGAGCCCAGCGAGCGCCTCGAAGAACCTGTCGCCCGCGTCCACGATCCTGTAGTTCAGGTCCATGGAATCGAACATGCCGCGGACCTCGTCCGTCTCGCCCTTCCTCATCAGTCCGTTGTCCACGTATACCGCAAGGAGCCTGTCCCCCAGGGCCTTGCTGGCGATGACAGCCGCCACCATGCTGTCCACGCCTCCCGAGCAGGCGATGATCGCCTTGCCGGGAACGCTGTCCCTGATGAACTCTATCTGTTCCTCGACGAATCTCTCAGGCTTGAACACTGGCCGCCACCTCTGCCGAATCCTTCTCGACCTTATCGGCCATCTCCTTCCTGTAGGCCTGCATCTTGTCCCTTATCTCGGGATATTTCACGGAGAGGATCTGCGCTGCAAGTACGGCGGCGTTGTCTCCCCTGTCCAGACCCACGGCGGCCACAGGGATTCCCGGGGGCATCTGCACTATGGAAAGTATCGCGTCCAGCGTCATCTTGCCGCTTACGGGCACTCCGATGACGGGCTTGACGGTGAACGATGCCACCACTCCGGGGAGCGCAGCGGACATTCCCGCTATGGCGATGAAGACCTCTGCGTCGGATCCCTTCACCAGATCCTCGACCCTCTTTGGGGTCCTGTGGGCGGAGGCTACAGCAGCCTCGTAGGTGATCCCGAACTTCTTGAAGAGGGCGGTGGCCTTCTCCGCGACCGGCAGGTCGCTCTTGCTTCCCATGATGACAAGGACTTGTGGCATACGGGAAAAACCGTCTTTTTAGATATAAACTCTAAGGGACGATTAGTCCTGTCTGGAACGCTCCCATGCCCATGCGGTGGTCACGGAATCCTTCAGGGTCTTCTTGGGAGCCCACCCCAGAACGCGCTTCGCCTTGGCGTTGTCCGCGACCAATGTAGCGGGGTCGCCGGGACGTCTGGCACATTCCCTCAGAGGTATCTTGGAACCGACCACGTCCTCGCATACCGAGAACACCTCCCTGACGGTGGAACCGTCGTTGGTGCCGAGGTTGAAGTAATCGGTGGCCCCGCCCTTCATCAGGTAGTCCAAAGCGAGCATGTGGGCCTCGATGAGGTCCTCTATGTCTATGTAGTCCCTGACGCAGGTGCCGTCCCTCGTGGGATAGTCGGTGCCGAACAGGGAGAACTCCTTGCCGTCGCCGAGCTTGGATTTCAGGACGTTGGGGACGAGATGCGTCTCGGGCTCGTGCCACTCGCCGACGTTCCCTGCTGGATCAGCCCCGACCACGTTGAAGTAGCGGAGCCTAACGCTCCTGAGTCCGTAGGCGCGGTCGTAGTCGTCCATGATCCTCTCGACCATCAGCTTGGTGTTCCCGTAGGGGTTGATGGGTTTCTGGGGATGGCCCTCGTCTATTGGGACGTACTCCGGTTCGCCGTAGGTCGCTGCGGTGGATGAGAATACTATCCTCTTCACATCGGCGGACATCATCGCCTTGAGGAGGTTCAGGGTGCCGTAGACGTTGTTGTAGTAGTATTTCTGGGGATCGCGCATGGATTCCGCCACCTGGGAATAGGCGGCGAAATGCACCACGGCATCGATGTCGAACTCGGAGAACACCGCCTCGATGTCCCCGGGTTCCTTGAGGTCACCCTTCCTGAAGGCGACCAGCCTCCCGGGCGTGTCGAGCTTGGAAAGCCTGTCGATGATCTCCTGATGGCCCAATTCGAGGCTGTCGAACACCACGACGTCCTTCCCGTCCCTGAGGAGACGGAGCACGCAGTGACTTCCGATGTAACCCGCGCCGCCTGTGACCAGAATCATGGACCGCATGATGGCGTATGCATAAATAAACCGTTGCCACCCGCGATGTGCGGATAACCGGTGGCGGATTGGCCGATAAAAAAAAGAAAATGCAGGCCTTCCCTTGCGGGAAGGCCGTTTGGTTTCAAGCCTTCTTCTTCTTGATGAAGACAACGGCCACGACTGCACCGATGACCAGAACGGCCACTACGATGGCGATGACGATCACCAGGGTGTTGCCCGATCCGCCGCTTCCGGATTCGGTAAGAACAGCGTAATCGGACAGGTGGTCGGTGGTGAACACCATGAATCCGTTCTCGTAGTGGCTCTCCATCTTCTGGAGGGTTCCGTCGGCCGCGAGATATGCGACGTACAGATCGTCGGTGTTCTCGGTCGCCTGATAGGCTACCTTGACGGTGAAGACTCCGCCGAACTGCGTGATGGCAGTGTCGCCTGCGGTCAGGGTGATGCTGAACACCTTGGTGTCGGCAGGCACCTTGTCCGCATACGCCGCGGGGATCGCGACGTTCTTGATCTCGGACTTCAGGGTCGTTCCGGCAGGTATCTTGCCACTCAACGCAGCGGAGGAGAACTCCATGGATCCGTTCTTGGTCGCGATGTCGACTCCGATTCCCGCATCCACTGCCTCCTTGACACTGTCGGAGCTGATGCTGACAGAATCCGTGGCGGTGGCATTGACATCAACGGTGACGTTCTGGGTACCGGCGTTCTTCATCTCCTTGGCCGCGGCGACCAGCTGGTCGGCCGCATCGTCGGAAACGGTGTCGGTGGTGACGGTGACTATCGCAGCGGAACCGCTCTTCTGCACCTGAATCCATGCGACATAGAGGGTTACGGTGGCGCCGTTCTCCGCAGAGAGGTTGATCACCTTGACGGCGTCGCTGTACACGGCCGCTCCGGTGGCGGATGTGGCCCATCCTCCGAACGCATGGTCCGCACGGGTGAATGCGTTGGCGGTGAGGGCGATCTCAACGTCGTAAGTGGCATTGAGGTTGGCCATGGTTCCGGTTCCTCCGTTCGCATCGAATGCAATGGTGTAGGAAATGGGGCCCCATACCGCAGTGAAGGTCACGTTGGACGTGCTCATCACGTACGTTGCTCCCGCAGCGTAGACTTTGGTACCGTCGTTCCATCCTCCGAAGAGGTATCCGGTCTTGGTGCCGGCATATGCGGCCACGACGAAGGTGCCTCCCTCCGCCACGTCCGCCTGTACGGGCGCGGCGGCGGATCCTCCGTTGACGTTGTAGGTCACGGTGTGCGTGACGCTGTCGCTTCCCCAGTGAACGTAGATCCTGACGATTCCGTCGGGATCGGCCGCGGATATGGCCGCGATATCGGTCATGGGGATGTCAGCACCCAACGCATACGGGGTTCCTGTACCGTCGGCCTTGGTGTTGTAGCCGATGACGGTGTGTCCAGCATAGGTCCATCCCATGTCGGCGAGATCATCTGCATCAGGCATTTCGATCGACGGCAGGAACACAGGGAAGTAGCTGTGCTGCTCCTTCGCGGGCACACTGCCTTCGTTGGCGTAGATGTAGCAGAGATACGACTCGGCGATGGTCGCTGTGACCTTGTTATCGAGGTTCGCGGCAACGCCCACGTAGTTGTTGCCTCCGTCAACCATGTAGTAGACATAGTATGTGCCGGAATCGATTGCCGAGAAGACGACACCGAACTCGATTCCCTCGAAGTTCTCGAGGACTGTCGTGGACACATAGTACTTGAGGTTGCCTCCGGTGGCTGCACCTGAGTAGGACAGGAGAGACCAAACCGCGTCGTTGAAGTACATGCCGTTATCCGCGACAGGCGTCTCGGTTATGGCGGAGGGAGCCTTCGATATGGTCGCCTGACACTGGGTCTGGTAACCGGAAGGTGCGAGCTCGTAGTTGTACATACTGGCTCCGCCGAGGGTGAGGTTGCTCAGGGTGACGGTCTTGTTGGCGCCTGCGTTCGCATCAGCGAATGTACCGACCGCCGTGACGGTGACCACATCACCAGCGATGAGGGCAGGGGTGAACTCCACGCCCGTGTAGATGAGTGTCGCCGTGGTTGTGCCGTCGTACACCTTGTCCTCGGCAGCGATCTTGTCCACCGTAACGACTATCGGAGCGATGTGGAACTGATAGGTGTTCGCTGCGGGGAGGACGTAGTTGCTGTTGCTGAGAGATTCCGCAGTCGCCGGATAATAGCCGGCACCAGTCTGTGCTCCGCTGACGGTCACGCTGCACGTATCGCCGACAATGAGGTTGCTGACGGTGGCGGTGGGTGCCTGCGGGGTACCGTTGTACACGAACTCGTTGCCGGACCACTCGAGGACAGCGGTCAGCATTGCGATACTGGCAGTGGCAGTGGTCTGGTTTCCGGAACCCGCGAGCTGGTAATTGTTCGCAGCGGTACCTCCAAGTTCTATGCCTGAGATGCTGACGGTCTTATTGGCGCCTGCATTCGCATCAGCGAATGTACCGACCGCCGTGACGGTGACCACATCACCAGCGATGAGGGCAGGGGTGAACTGCACACCCGTGTAGACGAGCGTCGCTGCGGTGGTACCGTCGTAGGTCCTGTAGTCGGCGGCTATTCCGCCGACGGCCACGACAACCTTGGCGATGGTGAATTCGTGGGTCTTCGCATCGGGCAGGGCGTAGTTGTCGTTGCCGAGGGATGCTGCAGTCGCCAAGTAGCCTCCGGCATTGGTCTGCGCTCCGCTGACGGCCACGCTGCATACATCGCCGTCGATGACGTTGCTGACGGTGGCGGTCGGTGCCTGCGGGGTACCGTTGTATGTGAACGAACTGCCGGACCACTCGAGGACAGCGGTCAGCTTCGAGATGCTGGCCGTGGTGGTGGCCTGCTGTCCCTCTGCTGCGAGCTTGTAGTTGTCGACGCTTGTTCCGCCAAGGGTCATACTGAGCAGGTTGACGGTGATGTTATCACCGGCAGCAGACTGATAGAAGTTACCTGTCGCGGTCACGGTGAGCGAGTCCCCTGCGAGGATGCCGCCGAATGAGACGTTGTCGTAGTTGAGGGTCGCATTGGCATTACGGTCGTACACCTTGTCGTTGGCAGTTATTCCAGAGATTGTAATGTCCTTCTTTTCGATGGTCACTACAATGGATCCGGCCCTCTCCCCGTGGTTGGGAGCGGTGGCTCTGTAATACAACGTGTACGTTCCGGCATCCGCGAACTGGGGCATTTCACCGAACGGGCCGCTGTCACTGGTGCTGTATGTGACCGTGATCGGCTGATCGTTGACGGACACGAGTCCGGACGCGGTCGGCGTCTGATAATCCCCGTTGTAGACGAGGGTGCCGGTCTGCTCAAGCGTACCGGTCAAGGAGGCCTGCGTGATCTCCATGGACACGTCGTAGATGACGTTGTAGTTGCCGATTCCCTGGGTGGTGGCAAGCGCCGTGGTGACGGTCCAATCATCCGTCTGGACTGAGTAGATCTTAGTGTTGGAACCGGTGGTGGTGAGTACCCCTGCGGTGATGGTGTCATCGCCGACCAGACCGTCCGCATTGGAAGTCTGGACAGTGTACGCCAACGGTGTTCCGTCGTAGACCTTGTTGGTGTCCACCGTGATCGTCAGATCCTTCTGGTTGATCGCCATGGACACGTCGTAGATGACGTTGTAGTTGCTGATACCGCTCTCGGTGGCAAGCGCCGTGGTAACGGTCCAATCCGTGGTCTGGACGGTATAGTCCTTCACGGCGGAACCCGTTGTTGTAAGCGTCCCTGCGGTGATGGTATCATCACCAACCAGGCCTGTTGCGTTGGAGGTCTGGACCAGGTATGCATACGGCGTTCCGTCATACACCTTGGCGATGCCCACAGCGATCGTCAGATCCTTCTGGTTGACGGTTATCTCACCACCATAGATGGTGACGTCGTAGTTGGTGAGCCTGGCTTCAATGTCATCGATGGATCCTCCGACCCATGTGATGTCCACCGGCGTTCCGGCGGGCGATAATGAGTCGTAATCAGTCCTGAGCTTGCCGACTATGAACGCCCTGTCCTCCTCGGAGATCACTATGTCAGGCGAGAGGGTGACCGTGAGAGCGGGGACCTCGTCGCCGTAAGTTACCGATTTGTTGTCAGCGGTTATGCTCAGAGCAGCCCTGTCGATGGTCACGGTGAACGTTCCAGCCTTCTCGTTGTGGTTGGCTGCGTTCGCCTTGTAGTACACCGTGTGGTTCCCTGCATCGGTGAATCCGGGTACGGATGAACCGTATTCACCGTCCTCCTCATCGGAGTAGGTGACCGTGATCGTCTGGCTGTTGACGGATGTCAGACCGCTGATGTCCACGGTCGCGACCTGGGACTCGCCATTGTAGGTGAGCGTTCCGCTCTGTACGACATCGCCTGTGATGGAGGCGGGATTGACCGCCAGGGTGCCTTCCAGGAAGGTGATGGCATAGTTGTCGGACGTCAGCCCTGACGGGAGGATCAAGTAGTCGGCCGCAGCGCTGGTCGGCGTGTAGGAACAGGTAAGCTCCAGTTCCCCTCCGAGCACCGTCTCGGTCTCGCCTCCGACGAAACCGTAGTAGCTCACGGTGTAGGCGGGGATCGCACCACCATAGGTAACGACCTTGTTGTCAGCGGCGACGGTCAGGGGTGCCTTGACGATGGCGAAGTTCACCGACTTGGTTCCGCTGAAGTTGTCATCGTCCACGGGGGTCAGGATGACCGTAGCCGTTCCGACATTCAAATTATTGGACCACTCGACCATATAGTCGTCGGTGAGTGCCATCGCGGTCTCGCCGAACGTGACTGTGAGGACGGGTGTGATCTCCGATCCGGCGTAGGTCTGGTCAGCGATAGCGGCGACATCCCATGCCGTGGCGATGGGCGCCTTGTTGATTGTGAACTCCACATCCTTCTCGCCGATGAAGTTGTCGGTATCGACGGGGGTCAGAGTGACCGTCGCCGTTCCGGCGTTGGTGTTATCGGACCACTCGACCGTATAATCGGTGGTCAGGGCCATCGCGGTCTCGCCGAACGTGACCGTGAGGGCGGGTGTGATCGCCGATCCGGTGTAGGTCTGTGCAGAGATGTCTGCGACGTTCCATGCCGTGGCGATGGGGGCCTTGGCGATTGATATCGATGTGGACACGGCCTGCGCCGAAATCGTGTTATAGTTAACCGTGTCGGTAGGAGTGAAAGTGTAGTACACGCTGTAGTCATCGGCAGCGACGGTCCCGGTGGGGATTGCAGCTGCGTATTCGCCATCGACCGTTGCACAGTAAGTGAATGCTCCGGGGGTGGTGTTGGAACCTGCTACGACGAGCGCCTGCGCTGATCCCGTATATACCAGATCCACGGCTGCAGTAGGCGCCACATAGGTGGGGTCAGCCTTGTCGATTGTCACAAAGAAGGATCCCGCGTACTCATTGTGGTTGGGTGCATTCGCCTTGTAGTAGACCTCGTGTATCCCTGCAGCGGTGAATGCGGGAACACTCCCAGAGTACAAGCCGTCTTCTGAGGTTGAATAGGTGACCGTAATCGTCTGGTCATTGACAGATATCAGACCGGTGGTATCCACGGTCGCAACCTGGGACTCGCCGTTGTAGGTGAGCGTTCCGGTTTGCTCGACGTCGCCGGTGATCGATGCGGGAGTGATGATGTAGGGCACTTCGTAACAATCGGTGCCCAACTCGGTAGGATCCGTAGGATATTGGGGGCCGTCGTTGTTCGTTACCGTAACGGTATGGGTACCGACACTCGTGGAATCGTCTGTCAAAACCACCCTGTAATAATCAGGGTCTGCCTCAGTCGATATGGTCTTTTCATTGCCACCAATCTTAAGGCAGGAGAGCACCGGATTCTTCGTTCCGTCGTAGATCTGCTCCAGGTCTATCACTATGTATGCGCCGTCGTATGACGTCATGTCGAAGCCATAGTCATCCAATGCTGATGCACAGATCAGTTTTGAAGCAGATTCCATGATGAAAGAACTGTATTCGGTCATACATCTGATGGAGTTCGCCTGAGTGTTGTAATTGATTACTGTACCGGAATTGTCGAATTGAGCTGCATTGCTGTCTTGCCCATCCATTATGATGACGCCGCGGTTCTCGAAGCTGCCGGTGGCGTAATTGAATATCGATCCCTTGTTGACTCCGATTTCACTGTAGTTCTTGACGGTACCGCCGTTCAGCAATTGTCCTCCATCGATAACCACAGTTCCGCGGCATATCAGAGTACCGCCAGTTGCGACCGAGAGGGCTGTGCCGTTGGGTATTTCGATACTGTAATTCTGCTCTATAATCAGAGTCTTGCCTGAGGCGACCGTTATGTCTGACGTGATTGCATCGTTGCCGACATACGTCACCTCATCGTTCTCGTCGAGCAATGCTTGCAGTTCCCCCACATCTCCTGTCTCTGCCGATGTTGCCTCGGAGGTGTCCGCATCGCCGAAGCAGACGCAGACCGCGAAAGCCATCGCCAGAACGGTGAGGAGTGCAAACAGTCTCTTCATGTTCTTGCTGTTCATTTCCGTTCGAACCTCTTTTCGTTCTTCCCATCCGATACATCCGCGTACGCATGCACCGGTGAATCCGCCGGGTGAGAACGGATGCCGATGCATACTGGACAGATGTTGAAAGCCCGGGCGACTGCTTGATAAAAAAATGAAGTCCTCGGGTACGATGTGCCGGAGCAATCCGGCGCCACGCCTGAGAAACTCGGATGATCACCCATGCCGTCGCCTCCGCGCCGTGCCTGGAATCGTGCACACCCCTACTGCCACCGGCAGCTGCACGGCGATTAGGTGATTCCATATCGGTTTGATGGTATTTTATAATCAGAAAAACTGAGTGTTCACTCAGCCTTCGGAGATGGGGACTCCGTCCTTTCGGAGAAACCGTCCGCGATCTTGATTTGGAGCCCCCTGTATTGTTCCGCGAAGTGTTGACCGATACCTGCTCCGTCGATGCAGTATATGCATGCGACCAGCACGAGCATCCTCGCCGCCTTGACGGAGAACGCTTCCAGGTCCGCAGGATCCATTCCCTCCCCTATATGCCCCTGTTTTATGACGTCCCTGAGGTATCCCAATTCATCCGGGAGGCCGTCGGTCATCTCCAGCAGGTACATCGTCAGGAAGCGGGCGGTATCCCTGTCATCCCCAAGGAAAGAGAACAGGGCGCGCCATGCCGGGACATAGTCTCCTTCCACAAGTTCCGCGGAGGACAGGGATCTCTGCAATCCGCGGGATATGTATGTATAGCACGCATCGATGAGCCCTCTCTTGTTCCCGAAATGATGGTAGATCAGCGCCTCCGAACAGCCGGCCTCCTCCGCCACGTCCTTCGGGCGGAAGTTGCGTATCCCGTCGCGTGAGATGACAAATATTGCCTTCTTCAGAATCTGGGTCTTCATCAGTTTCATAGGACGCCCCTGTAATCATCGTTCCATTTGGCAACATGAGAGCAGGTCGCAGCATAAAATATCTTCCCGGCACATCCTTGCCGGATGCCTTTGCAGTAGATGGGGATCCGCAGCATCATCCATTCATTACCTCCCGCTCCGTAAAACCGGGCAGTTGTCCATATCTGGAACGTGATTGGAATATACATCCATGATGTCAATATAAATAGTGTTTATCCAAAGCGGATATAAAGGAACACTAAAACTTTAAATATGAAATCTTAACATACATGTTAACATCGTTTTGGAAGTAGATACCATGGAATACCTTGGAGATGTCGAGACGGTCACCAGCGATGGGAAGCTCGTCATCAGGGCGATATCGGCTCCGGACGTCAACAATGCCGTCTTCGATGAGCGCGAGCAGAGGATCGGCACCGTGAAGAGGGTCTTCGGACCCGTGGACTCCCCATACGTGACCGTTGTACCGGCCATCAAGGGGGACCTGAACGGCCTGCTTAACAAGAAAACATACTTGAAGGGAGAGAGGAAAGATGCCAAAGGCAACGGAAGGCGCAGAAGATATTGAGGTCTGCCCCGAGTGCGGCGGGAAGCACTTCACCCGCGACTACAACAGAGGGGAACTGATCTGCGAGCAGTGCGGTGCTGTGCTGGATGACAGATTCATCGATCAGGGACCCGAGTGGAGGTCCTTCGATGCGGAACAGGGCGAGAAGAGGGCACGTACCGGTGCTCCGATGACCTACACCATACACGACAAGGGTCTGTCGACCGAGATCTCCTGGAAGAACAAGGACAGTTACGGAAAGAGCATCCCCACAAGGAACAGGGCCCAGCTCTACAGGCTGAGGAAATGGCAGAGAAGGATCCGTGTCTCCAACGCGACCGAGAGGAACCTCGCGTTCGCGCTCTCCGAGCTGGAGAGGATGGCCTCCGCCATGGGACTCCCCAGGAACGTGAGGGAAACGGCTGCGATGATCTACAGGAAAGCTGTGACAAAGAACCTCATCAGGGGAAGGTCCATCGAGGGAGTCGTTGCCGCATCGCTGTACGCAGCATGCAGGCAGTGCGGTGTCCCCAGGACTTTAGATGAAGTGGCCAACTCCAGCCGTGTCGGAAGGAAGGAGATCGGACGTACCTACAGGTTCATGACCAGGGAGCTCAAGCTCAAGCTGATGCCCACCAAGCCTCAGGACTACGTCCAGAGGTTCTGCTCCGAGCTCGGCCTGAACGGAGAGGTCCAGAGCAAGGCTGCCGAAATCCTGAAGGATGCGTCAGAGAAGGAGCTCACCTCCGGACGCGGACCCACCGGTGTGGCCGCAGCGGCGATCTACATCTCCTCGATCCAGTGCAACATGCGCAGAACCCAGAGGGAGGTCGCCGATGTCGCCGGAGTGACCGAGGTCACCATCAGGAACAGGTACAAGGAACTCACCGAGAAGCTCGGTATCGAGATCCAGCTGTAAACACTAAAGCGGGGCTCCGCCCCGCAACAACCGTTTTTTGATTCAAGTCAGGGTCTGAACCATCTGAATTCCATGTACTCGGTGCCGTCATCCGACACCCTGCAGAACAGGAACTCCTTCTTGACCCCGCCCGATAGCCTTACGGCCCTGGCGATCTCGGGCCACATGGTGGTGTTGTCGCCGGATACCACATGTGCCAGATACCTCGCGTGGCACTTGTCCGGGGAGTCCTCGTACAGCCTGAAATGGGTGCCGTACTTGAATCCGGTCTTGACCACGAGGCCTTTCCTCCTGAGGTCGGAGTATGCGCGCAGGCGGAGGTCGAACTCGTCCTGCACCGACCTCCCGAACTCCTTCAAAGAATCCATGGGTATCTCGGAACCGTCGGGCCTGCGGACCGACAGGCATCCCTTGCCCATGAGGTAGCACGCTTCAATCAATGATAATTGCAAAGCGTCGGCCATCATCTTCCCGTAGAATCCCGCTGATAGTTTATCGGATCCCTTCCCGTCGAACACGAACACGCGGTCGCGTACCAATTCCCCGACCACGGTGCCGTTCACCGAGCTGTCGATCCTTCCGGAGGGTTCGCGCTTGTTCATCATGTAATAGGTGAGATCGCCTTCCTCATCGACCACCCCGTAGAGGAGGTCCTTCCCCTTGCGGGCCGCCTCCTCTATGTCCAGATCGAACGTGCCTATATCGGACGCGGAACGCTCGCTCACAGCCTTTAGATAGAACTGCGGGGACGAATGCATTATCGTCTTCCCGCGCTCGTAGACGGACATGTCGAAGGGCCCGTCATCGTTCTTGACGATGCATCCCCTCTGCCTGATGTCTCTGTACACTATGTACTTGATATCGAAGTCCTCCAGCTGCGATGATGCGTAACCGAACATCTCCTCGAAGGACAGTTCCTTCCCGTCCCTCTCGACCTTCAGCCTGCCGCTCTCCACCAGATAGCAGGCCTCGATGAGGTCCAGCTCGAAGTTCCTCTTGACTGGATAGCCGTAGTTGCCCCTGTTGTAGAACTGACTGCCCTCCTTCTGTTCGAGGAGGACGCTGTCGCCTCTGAGCACTCCGACCATGGTTCGGATTAGAGGACGTGGGTATATATGAGTTGTCAGCGATTAATCGGCGATACAGATGAGGATAGCCTTCGTGACCGACAGCTACCATCCGACCATCGACGGGGTGGTGACCATCGTCGACATCATCAGGGATTCGCTGGTGAAACTCGGACACGAGGTGTTCATCATCGCACCCGACCCGGGGGAGAAGGACAGGCTGGAAGGCGTCTATTACTTCCCGGCGATCAAGTACAGGGCCTACGAGGGGTATTTCTTGCCAATCTTCCCGTCGAACAAGATCGAGGTGCTGGAGAAGATCAACCCCGACGTGATCCACGTGTACGGGATCGCGGTGATGGCATTGAAGGGGTACATCGCCGCATACACCCTGAAGAAACCCTATGTGATAACGATGACCACCATGGTCACTGATACCCTGGAGTACTATTTCCCGATAAAACTCCCGCCGGACTTCGTGGGAGTGGTGGAGAAGCTGGCCTGGTTCTACATCAGGCAGATCCTGAACCATTCCAGCGGGGTGATCACGCATACGCAGCCCATCATGGACGAGCTGAAGGCGCACGGCATAAGGCCGAAGGACGAGAGGATCATCCCCGCCGGTATAGACATAGGTACCTTCAGGCCGCTGGACGACCCCATGGCCAAGAGGAGGGAGCTGGGCATCGAGGGGAAGAGGGTGCTGATGCACGTGGGAAGGATATCCTACGAGAAGCACATCGATGACATCGTCAGGGCGCTGGCCAGATTCGACGAGGACACGGTCATGGTGATCGTGGGGGACGGACCTGCAAGGAAGGATGTCGAGGCGGTGGTGGAGGAACTGAACCTGCAGAAAAGGGTTACATTCACGGGATTCGTGAACAGGGAGGACCTTCCGGCACTGTACAACTGCGCCGATGTGTGCATATCATGTTCGCGCTTCGAGACGCAGGGGCTGAGCATCATGGAGGCCATGGCCTGCAGGAAGCCCGTGGTGTGTCCGAACGCTAGGGCGTTCTCCGTGATCATCACCGACGGGAAGGACGGATTCCTGTTCGATGCCGATGGGGGTGTCGATGAGCTCACCGAGGCCATCGAGAGGGCGTTGGAATGCGACGACTCCGTCAGGCAGAACTCGATGGAGACGGCTAGATCCTACTCCGAGGAGAACTGTGCCAGAATGCTGCTAGACCTCTATGCGGACGTCATAGAGGCCAAGAAAGCGAAACTCGAATCCAAGCACAAATCCTGACCGACCTTTATCGGATGGCACCGAGGTATTCGTCAAGTAGCGTGACATTCTTCGAACCGTAATGATCCGCCAAGTCCGATATGACCTTCTTATCGAGCGCATCGATGTCCTCATCATCGAAACGCTGGTCTTCGAACATCAATATCTTCAACTCATCCACGTCTCCCATGTCCGGTAACCTGTAGAGCTGGTCACAGACCGCCTTTTCACGGGTTGCCAGATGACAATATACGCTGCCATCCTCGTTGTACCAGGTATTGACGTACATCAGGAAGACTTCACTCGGAACCGTCTGGAAATAATACGAACGTGACTTGCTGTGTTCATCTACTGTAATCACAAAGTCGCCCTTCAGAAGTGTCGCACAGGAAACGTGATATGCGTATTCAGGGATGATACTCCACATCGAAAGCACGGATGAGAAGGAAACATATGATGGGGCATACAACAGGTGGGCAAGCTGAAACATGTTATAGTAATCCTTCTCATCTATCAACTGGTCCATGTCTATTGAACTGTAATGAGGAAGATCGTCAATAGGGCCCAGACCAGGATGAAGATATTCCTGATTGATATCGATTATATTTCCATTCTCTTCGAACATCATTGATGATAGGTCAAGTAATAATAAAAACCTGATGTAGAGCGAATTATGATAATCTTTTTATAGAAGAACAATCATCTATGTCATAGTTGTTAACCGAAAGTTAACAACCAGAGGATGAAAGAGATGGACATAGACATGATCCTTTCGATGGTCAGTAACCCGACCAGAAGGAGGATCCTCGAAGCGTTGGTCAGGGAGCCCTGCTACCCGCTCCAGCTATCCAGGGAGATAGGTGTGAGCCAACAGGCCATAATGAAGAACCTCGACCTGCTCGAGAAGAACGGCATGGTCGTCAGCCATCAGGTGACCAGCACGATGGGTCCGATGAGGGCCATGTACGCCCCCACATCGGAGTTCACCCTGGTCATAGACATGCGCAACCGCATGTTCGTGGCCAACATCATCGAGGAGGATGAGGCCGGCGTACAGGAAGAGATACCGAAGACAGAGAATCTCGACAGTGCCAGACAGGAGATAGCGCAGATCGACAGGGAGATAGAGGCCCTCGAGAGGGAGCGCTCCGCTCTGGTAAGGAAGAGGGAACAGCTGATATACTCGGCCATGTCGAAGCTCGGCGGCGACATGACCTACGGCCACAGGGACCTGATGTATCAGCTGCTTAACAGGCCGAGCGAGCCCACGGAGGACGTGATCCAAGACATGGACGGCGGCCGCGGGAACATCAGAAAGAAACTGGCCGAAATCGACAACGCGATGAGGCAATGACGCTAACAAGGAGGAATAGAAATGACCAATGAGAAAGCACTGAAGGTCGCCGAACTCAAGTCCGGCGAGGCAGGAAGGGGCATCACAAGGATCGACCCGAGCATCATGGACATCCTCGGAATCAAGGTAGGGGACATAGTCCAGATCGACGGCGGCAAGAAGACCGTCGCCAAGGCGCTCAGGGGCGGTCCCGAAGACGAGAACAAGGGAATCATCCGTATCGACGGTTCCACCAGGCGCAACGCCGGGACGAGCATCGATGAGAGGGTGGACATCAAGAAGATCACGGCGAAGAACGCCACCAAGATCACCTTCGCTCCCACGGAGCAGCTCCGCATACAGGGAGGGGAGGAGTACCTCAGACAGGTGATGGAGGGCCGTGTGTTCGCTAAGGGAGATACCATCACACTGAATGTGATGGGCAACAAGATCGACCTCATCGTGAACTCATTCGCACCGTCGTGCGAAGCCGTCATCATGACAAACACCACCGAGGTGAAGATCAACGAGAAGCCCGCGGACGGCAACGGGGACGTTCCGAAGGTATCCTACGACGACATCGGAGGACTGGACAACGAGATCAAGAAGATCAGGGAGATGGTGGAACTGCCGTTAAGACATCCCGAGCTGTTCAAGAGGCTGGGAGTCGAGGCTCCGAAAGGAGTGCTGCTCCACGGGCCGCCAGGAACCGGTAAGACCATGCTCGCCAAGGCTGTAGCCGGAGAGACGAGCAGCAACTTCACCTACATCGGAGGACCCGAGATCATCGGTAAGATGTACGGCGAATCCGAGGAGAAGCTGAGGAACATCTTCAAAGAAGCGGAGGAGAACGCCCCGAGCATCATCTTCATCGACGAGATAGACTCAATCGCGCCCAAGAGGGACGAGAGCCAGGGAGAGGTCGAGAGGAGGATCGTCGCACAGCTGCTGGCACTGATGGACGGACTGAAGTCCAGAGGTAAGGTGGTGGTGATCGGAGCCACCAACAGGCCCAACTCCATAGACGAGGCACTCAGGAGACCCGGAAGGTTCGACAGGGAGATCGAGATCAACATCCCCGACAGGGACGGAAGGTTCGACATCCTGCAGATCCACGCCAGGGGAATGCCTCTTGCGGATGATGTAGACCTGAACAAGCTGGCCGACCTCACCCACGGATACGCCGGAGCGGACCTGTCCGCGCTGACCAAGGAGGCCGCAATGGCCGCACTCAGGAGGGTGCTGCCCGACGTCGACCTGGAATCGGACGAGATCCCGAAGGAGACCTTGAACAAGATCGAGGTCAGGTGGGAGGACTTCGTCCAGGGACTCAAGGAGATGCAGCCCTCCACACTCAGGGAGGTGCTCATCGAGAAGCCCAACGTGAGATGGGACGACGTCGGAGCCCTGGAGGACGCCAAGCAGGAGCTCAAGGAGGCGGTCGAATGGCCGCTGAAGTACGGCAAGGTGTTCAGCCACATGAACGCCAAACCGCCGAGAGGGATCCTGCTGTACGGCCCGCCGGGAACGGGTAAGACCATGCTTGCGAAGGCAGTGGCAACGGAATCCGAGGCCAACTTCATCTCGGTGAAGGGACCGGAGTTCCTGAGCAAGTGGGTCGGCGAATCAGAGAAAGCCGTAAGGGAGACCTTCAGGAAGGCCAGGCAGGCATCGCCCTGCGTGGTGTTCATGGACGAGATCGATTCCATAACATCAGAGAGGGGCAGCGGTTCGGACAGCCATGTCACCGAGAGGGTGATATCGCAGCTGCTGACCGAGATGGACGGTCTCAGTGCTCTCAACGACGTCATAGTCATCGCGGCGACCAACAGGCCGGACATCATCGACCCCGCCCTGCTGAGGCCGGGAAGATTCGACAAGAGCATCTACATCGGAACCCCCGACGAGGAGTCGAGGAGGAAGATCTTCGAGATCCACACCAAGAGCAAGCCCCTTGCGGAGGATGTGGATCTGGCGAAGCTGGCAGCCGAATCCGACGGATACACCGGAGCGGACATCGCCGCGGTGTGCAACGAGGCAGTCATGGGCGCGGTCAGGGAACTGGTCAAGTCAGGCAACATGCCCTCGGACGAGGAGATCGACAAGTGCCAGGTGCACATGGCGGACTTCGAGAGGGCGATGGGCAAGCTCGGACCCAAGGTCCGTGCGAACCTCAAACAGTACGGAATGAACAAAGAGTGAAAAATCAACAAAAAGAAGGCGAGAAAATGAACGACGATCTGTGGAACAGCATATTCGGAGACTTCGGCGACATCGAGAGAAGGTTCGAAAGGATGTTCTCTGAGCTGTCGAAAGGCAACGGCAAGACATACGGGTACACCATGTACCAGGGACCCGACGGCATCCCCCACGTGAGGGAGTACGGGAACTCCGTGGGTACATGTTCGCCGATGATCAGCGCGTCGGAGAGGGAACCCTTCACCGACGTGACCAGGAACGGCGACAAGGTGTCCGTGGTCGTGGAACTGCCGGGTGTCAGGAAGGAGGACATAGTCCTCGAGGGCAACAGGAGCTCGCTGCAGGTATCGGTGGACACCGAGAACAAGAAGTTCAGGAAGTCCATCGCATTACCGTGCGAGGTCGACGAGAACTCTGCGACCGCGGAGTACAACAACGGCATCCTGGAAGTGAACCTCACCGCCAAGAACTCCATCGAATCCGGCAGGCGCATAGCCATAGCCTGATGCATCCCATCCCGGGCACGGGAGTGCCCGGGCAAACCATTTAGCTGCACATCGGTGCTTATCCCCATCCTATCCCCGCACGATGTGCCAGCATATCTTCTCCGATCTCTCGGAGACAGTGTCCGCGGGACGGCTGGCCCCCTACGGGGACCGGCGTTCCCGCTGGCACTGCGAAAGTCCGTCAGAGGTTGGATAAGTATATTTGGGTGGAATGATATCATTACGTTTATGGTACGCGAGGACCTGATAAACACGACGAGGGCCATCCTGGCCAAAGCGGGGTATGACATATCGGCTCCGTTAGCCCTCAGGAGCGTGTGCTTCGACGTCGTGGGAAGGAGGGGGAAGGACCTCCTGATCATCAAGGTCCTGAGCAATGTGGACGCATTCTCGAGGGAGAATGCAGAGGAGATGAAAGTGCTGGCGGACGCATTGAACGCCAGTCCGATCCTCATAGGGGAGAGGTCCAGCTCTGGGGAGCTGGAAGCCGGAATCGTGTATTCCAGGTTCAACATCCCCATACTTTCCAACGAGACGTTAGCGGACCACCTCCTGGAGGAGGTACCGCCGTTCATATTCGCCGCTCCCGGCGGATTGTACGTGAAACTGAACAACGATCTTCTCAAAGCCGTGAGGGAGAACAGGGGCATCAGCCTCGGTACCCTGGCAGAAGTTGCCGGTGTATCAAGACGCACCATCCAGATGTACGAGAGCGGGATGGGCGCGATGATTGATGCGGCCATGAGACTCGAAGAGTATCTCGATGTCCCCATAATCGAACCCGTCAACCCCTTCGAGTACAAATC
>JAEEGK010010137.1_pt1 | contig 21788 bp, 15 predicted proteins | sample 8958771 | NCBI WGS metagenome assembly JAEEGK01 (sample SAMN16246547, study PRJNA631951) | gut metagenome | biome: gut microbiome; feature: rumen; material: SC-attached | host: Bos | place: Iran: Karaj | collected 2018-10 | reverse complement strand
ATTGACGATCGGGGGCTGCTTTACCCCGTGGTTGATGACCAGGCTTGAATCTTCGTTGTGGTAGTCGTCGAAGAAATCTCCCTGATGCGATTTGTCGATTGCCATATAGTTATTGGACGTTTCCAGTGATGAATAAGTTCAGGATAGGCTTGGACGGTGCGTTGGTGATGACGGTCAGTACCTCGATCACCTCGCCGGTGTATTCCAGGGAAGCCGTGTCCAGACGTACCTTCACGTCTGCCTTGCCGCCCGGTTTGACAGTGAGAGGCATCTTCGACAGTACGGTCGAGGCGCCGTCCTGTCCCTCGACCTGGTGGATCACCAGCGGATTCTTACCTTTATTCCGGATGCTGTACGTCGCCGTGACGGACGCCCCTTTCTTTACCTCACCAAACTCGAAATAGCTGCGGTCGATGACAGGGATGCCGGCCCGTTCGATGTCCGCCTTGGACATTTTTTCAAAATTGTCCTTGATGACACCCGTGATTGTCATTTTGTCAGTCATTTCCCTGCCATTGAGCCGGAAGGTGGCTTCAAAGCGTTGCTTGCCCCAGGCCGTACGGCCCATTCCCGCAGGGTTAACCGCATACGACAGGCGGGCCATGCTGCGGGCCGGAATGGGGTTGGGCGTAACAGTCAAGCTGAGACCCGGGGAAACCGTAGCCGGCTCGACAGTCAGCTCGCTCTTTGAGAGGTTCGCAATCTGCATCTGGTCGGACTTGACCACACCCTGGTCGATGTAGCCGATGGAAACTTCCGTCTTCCGGAGCCCCAGGCTGCCGATCTTCACGGTGAAGAGTTCATCCAGATCTTTCTTCTTCTCATGCGAGACGCCTCGCAGGCGGAGGACCACCGGCCGGTCGAGGCTGGAGCGGCCTACACCGACATAGACGGTCAGGGTCTTGTCGAAAGGATACGGGCCCTGGTCGTTGCTGAACGTGGCCTGGATGGTGCCCGTTGCGCCGGGACGGACCGGTTCGCGGGTCCATTCGGGGGTCGTGCAGCCGCAGGAAGAAATCACGTTGTGGATGACGATCGGATCCTTGCCGATGTTGGTGAACGTGAAGATACAGGATACCGGCCCTTCGGCGATCATGTCATCGCCGAAATCGTGGACTTTCTTGTCAAAGCGGATGACGTCCGCCTCCTTGTAGAAGGAGTCCTCCTGGGCGAAAGCCGGGAAGAAGGAAGCGGCCAGCACGGCGAGCAATATAATGAATTTTTTCATTTTCAAATTATTTGTGCAAAGATACCATTTGTTTGCTTATTTTTGTTCCAAAATTACATAAATCAAGCCAAGCAAAATGAAACGCTTTCTGAACCTTCTTTTGGCAGTCGTCCTCGTATTCTCCCTGGCCGGCTGCAGCAAGTACAAGTATGAGACCGTCAAAGGCGACCCTACTGCCGCGCGCATCTATACGCTCGACAACGGCCTGAAGGTCTATATGATCGTCAACAAGGACGAGCCGCGCATCGACGCCCATGTCGCCGTCAAGGTCGGCAGCAAGAACGACCCGCAGGAGACCACCGGCCTCGCCCACTATTTCGAACACCTGATGTTCAAGGGTACCCAGCAGTTCGGCACCCAGGACTATGCCAAGGAGAAACCGCTTCTCGACCAGATCGAGCAACTGTTCGAGGTCTATCGCAAGACCACCGATCCCGCTGAGCGCAAGGCGATCTACCATGAGATCGACTCCATCTCCTATGAAGCCTCCAAGATTGCCATTCCCAACGAATACGACAAACTGATGGCAGCTATCGGCGGCCGTGGCACCAACGCCTACACCAGCAACGACGTAACCTGCTACACCGAGAATATCCCGTCAAACCAGATCGAGAACTGGGCGAAGATCCAGGCCGACCGTTTCGCCAACTGCGTGCTGCGCGGCTTCCACACCGAGCTGGAGACCATCTATGAGGAGTACAACATGTACGCCGTGATGGACCAGGAGAAAGTGCAGGAAGCAGCCTTTGCCGCCCTCTTCCCGAAGCACCCCTACCACACGCCGGTCATCGGCTGGGGCGACCACCTCAAGAATCCGTCGATCACCAACGTGAAGAAGTACCATGACGAGTGGTATGTGCCCAACAACATGGCCGTCTGCCTGGCCGGCGACTTCAACCCCGACGAGGCCATCAAGATCATCGACAAGTATTTCGGCCAGCTCAAGCCCAACCCGAACCTCAAGAAGATGGCCTTCGAGCCCGAGGATCCCATCACCGCCCCCGTCGTCAAGGACGTGCTCGGCCTTGAGTCGCCCAGCCTCCTGCTAGCCTGGCGTTTCCCGGGTGCCAACAGCCCTGAAGCCAAATACCTCGACCTGATCAGTTCCATCCTCACCAACGGCAAAGCCGGCCTCATTGACCTTGACGTGAACCAGCAGCAGAAGACGCTGGGCATGTTCGCGATGTCCGAGACCATGGCCGACTACTCCGCTTTCGTGGTGATGGCCGAACCGCTCCAGGGCCAGAGCCTTGAAGAAGTCAAGGAAATCGCCCTGACGGAGATCGAAAAGGTCAAGAAAGGTGAATTCGACCAGGACCTGCTTACCGCGATCATCAACAATACCAAACTGCAGTTCATGCGCCAGTGCGACAACTCCCGCTTCCTGGTCCGCGCCGAAGTGAACTGCTTCATCAACGACATCGAGTGGAAGGATTTCGTGAACGAAATCGACGACCTTTCCAAGATTACCAAAGAGGATATCGTGGCTTTCGCCAACGAGCATTTCAAAGACAACTATGTCCAGATCAACAAACTCGAGCAGCCCGATCCGACCGACACCCGCATCGCCAAGCCGGCCATCACCCCGATCGTGATGAACCGCGACAACGCCAGCCAGTTCCTCCAGGATATCCAGGCCTCGACCGTCACGCCCATCGAACCCGTGTTCGTGGACTACCAGAAAGACATGTCGATCCTCAGCGCCAAGAACGACATCCCCGTGCTGTACAAGAAGAACGTGAGCAACGGCACTTTCCAGCTGACCTATTATTTCGAGACGGGCAGCTACGCCGACAAGGTGATGCCTTTCGCCGCCAACTATCTGACCTTCCTCGGTACCGACGACATGACACCGGAAGAGGTCCAGAAGGCCTTCTACAAACTGGCCTGCAACATGAGTGTCAACTGCCGGGGTGAAGAGACCCAGGTGACCGTGAGCGGCCTGGCCGAGAATATGGAAGAGGCTATGGAACTCGTCGAAAAGGTAGTCGCCCACGCGAAAGCCAATCCGGAAGCCCTGCAGATGCTCAAGGCCAACACCCTCTACGAGCGCCGCAACGCCAAACTGAACCAGCGCACCAATGCCCAGCAGATGGCCGCCTTCGCGCTGTACGGCCCGAAGAACCCGCAGACCAACGTCCTCTCTTCCACCGAACTGATGCAGCTCAACGACGAGGCCCTGCTCGAAAAGATCCACCATATCTTCGACAATGAGCACAAGGTGCTTTACTACGGTCCGCTCGCCGAAGCCCAGATCGTCGAGGCCATCAACAAGATTCATCAGGTTCCCGCGAAACTCGCCCCCGTGGTCAAAGGCGATCCGTTCGCTTACCTGCCGACCGACGCCAACAGCGTGGTCGTGGCCCCGTACGACGCCAACCAGCTCTCCCTGCAGGCCTATTACAACACCGGCCTGAAATTCAACGAAGAGACCGCGCCGATCATCACGCTCTACAACGAGTACTTCGGCGGAGGCATGAACTCCATTGTCTTCCAGGAGATCCGTGAGGCCCGCGGTCTCGCCTACAGCGCCCGCGCCAACTATTCGATCCCGGCCGACCTGGACCATCCTTCCCTGTTCACCTACTCCATCGGCACGCAGAACGACAAACTCATCGACGCGCTGAGCGCCTTCGACGAGATCATCAACAACATGCCGGTCTCCGAAAACGCCTTCAAGATCGCCAAGGAGTCGCTGATCTCGAACATCCGCACCGCCCGCACCGTCAAGGGCAACGTGCTGGGTTCCTATCTCAACGCCCAGAAACGCGGTCTCGACTACGACCTCAACAAGGTCATCTACGAGAAGGTCCCTTCCCTGACGCTCGAAGACGTGATCAAATTCCAGCAGGAATATGTGAAAGACAAACCGCACACCATCGGCATCCTGGGCCGCAAGGGCGACCTCGACCTCAAGACGCTCGAGAACTACGGGAAAATCAAACAAGTCACGACTGACGAAATATTTGGTTATTAATCAAAATTGGTATTATCTTTGCCAACGATTTCGAACAACACACTTAAACTTTTATAAAATGGCTTACAAAATCACTGAAAATTGCGCTGCTTGCGGCACCTGCATCGATGAATGCCCGATGGGAGCTATCTCCGCCGGTGACATCTACAAGATTGACCCCAACGCTTGCGTCGACTGCGGTACCTGCGCCGGCGTCTGCCCGATGGGTGCGATTGAACAGGCTTAAGCTTGCACACTTTACGGATAAGGGGGACAGTCCATGGGGCTGTCCCCTTTTTTTCGTGAAAAAATCCGCTACAATCGCGCGCGAGGTGTTTGTACTTTCAATTCTCCGATGTATTTTTGTAGTAAATTTGAAAAGCTATGTTGATTGCATTGAAACTGCTGGGGTCGATCGCCCTGTTGATGTACGGTATGAAGGTGATGAGCGAGGCACTCCAGAAAATGGCGGGCCCGCAATTGCGACATCTGCTGGGCGCGATGACCACCAACCGTTTCACAGGCGTTGCGACCGGCGCGCTGGTCACAGTAGCCGTCCAGTCCTCAGCCGCTACCACGGTCATGACCGTGTCTTTCGTCAACGCAGCCCTGCTTACCCTGGCACAGGCCATCTCGATCATCATGGGCGCCAACATCGGCACCACGCTCTCGGCCTGGATCATGTCGGCCGGTTTCTCGTTCAACATCATCAATATGGTATGGCCGGCTTTCCTGGCCGGCATCATCCTGATCCAGACCGGAAAACACCGTTACCTGGGCGATTTCCTCTTCGGTCTTTCCTTCCTGCTCTTCGCCCTGGGCATGCTCAAGCAGACAGGCACGGAGATGGACCTGGCCAGCAATCCGGCCGTCGTCAATTTCTTCGCCAGCTTCAAGACGAACTACGGCACGATCCTGCTCTTCCTGCTCATCGGTACGATCCTGACCTTCATCGCCCAGTCGTCCGCAGCGCTGATGGCCATCACGATGGTGCTCTGCGCCTCGGGCGCCATCTCCATCTATCAGGGTATCGCGCTGGTCATGGGTGAAAACATCGGCACCACGCTTACCGCCAACATCGCCGCGATGTCGGCCAACACGCAGGCCCGCCGCGCCGCCCTGGCCCACCTGCTGTTCAACGTATTCGGCGTAATCTGGATTCTCTGCTGCTTCTTCCCCTTCGTGCGGATGATCTGCCGCATCGTGGGCCTCGACCCGACGGCCGATACGCAGACCCCTACCCAGCTTTCCTTCGCCCTGGCGATGTTCCATACCGCTTTCAACGTGACCAATACCCTCATCCTGATCTGGTTCATCCCGCAGATCGAAAAATTCGTCTGCAAGATCATCAAGCCGAAGCAGAGCGAGGAGGAAGAGGAATTCCGTCTGAAGTACATCAAGGGCGGTCTGATGAAGACGCCGGAAATCTCGGTGCTCCAGGCCCAGAAGGAAATCGCCGTCTTCGGCGAGCGGATGATGCGGATGTCCGATATGGTCAAGGACCTCTACAGCACGACCGACGAGGCTGCCTTCAAGAAACTCTTCGAACGGATCGAGAAATACGAGCAGATCAGCGACAACATGGAGAACGAGATCGGCAAGTACCTCGGCCAGGTGGGTTCCGCTCACTTGAGCGACGATACCAAGGATAAGATCCGCGCCATGCTGCGCCAGATCGGCGAGCTGGAGAGCATCGGCGACGCGGGCTACAACATGGCCCGGGTCATCCGCCGCAAGCACGAGGCCAAGATCGATTTCACCGAGCAGCAGGAAGACGGCATCCGGCAGATGCTTCACCTGGCCCAGAAGGCCGGCGCCCGGATGCTCGAAATGCTCAACGGCCGGCGCGAAGACTTCGATTTCCGTCCCTCGGAAGAGATCGAAGCCCAGATCAACGCCTGCCGCGACGCGCTCAAGGACGAGAACCTGCGCAACGTCGACACGCACGTCTACAGCTACGACAGCGGCAGCATCTACATGGACCTGGTCAACGAAGCCGAGAAGGCCGGCGACTACATCATCAATGTCGTCGAGGCCCGACTGGGAGCTTCCCACCGGGAAACGGAACTCGCTAACGCTTAGCGGACAACAACGACCGTATCGATTTCTTCCAGGGCGGCGGCCGGAACGGCCACCGTCAGGAAGCCGTCTTTCGACACTTCATAATCGAGTTTTTCGCCTGAGACAAGCAGGGCCACCGCGCCTTTGCGGGCCGGTTTCATCCCCTCGGGCAGCGGCAGGACGACTTTGCACAGGCCGCCACGCTGCGGCAGCACTTCCGGCGAAAGGATATGCAGGAACAGGGATTCCGCATTGCGTGTCGTAACGCCCCAGGCCTGCTCAGGGACGGAAGTAGCTGTCGTGCCGTCGACAGAGACGGCGTGGCTACGCATCCAGACACCGATTCCCGCGAGACGGTCGAGCGCCTGGTGCGGCAGTTCTCCGTTCGCTTGCGGGCCGATGTTGAGCAGCAGGTTCGATCCCTTGGCGGCCGCACGTACCAGAAGCTGCACCAGCTCCTTCACGCTCTTGTACCACGGGTCCTCGATCCGGTAGCCCCACGAACTGTTCATCGTCTGGCACATCTCCAGCGGCAGCGAGCTGATGCCCTGGCCGGCCGAATAACCGGCCGTATTCTCGCCGGGCAGGTCGCGTTCGAACATCTGGAAGTCCTCCCCTTCGAACGGGGTCTTGTGGTGGTTGTTGCCGATGAGCAGTTCCGGTTTCAGGCTGTGGATGTAGGCATAGAACTCCGGCATGCGCCAGTCGAAATCAGCATCCCCGTCGTGGTCCCAGATGCCGTCGAACCACAGTGCACCGAGATTCGGGTATTGCGTGATCAGCTCCCGGACCTGCGTCTTCATGAATTCGAAATAGTGGTTATAGTCCTGCCGGTCGCCCTTGCGGCCCGTCTTGAGGCCTGAACTGCCCTGCGGATAGTCTTCCCGGATCCAGTCGAGGGTCGAGTAGTAGAGATGGTAGCGCAGCCCTTCCGCCTCGCAGGCAGCGGCCAGTTCGGCCACGATATCCCTGCCGAACGGCGTGGCGTCCAGGATGTCGTAGTCCGTAGCTGCCGTCCGGAACATCGAAAAGCCGTCGTGATGCCGCGAAGTAAGCGTGACGTACCCTGCACCGGCCTCCTTGAAGGCCCGCGCCCAGGCAGCCGCATCGAACTTGACGGGATTGAAGCTCTGGGCGGCTACGGCATAATCGTCCTTGTTCAGGCCGGCCGTCTGGAGATACCATTCCCCTTGTGCATAAGTGGCATAGATACCCCAGTGCAGGAAGATGCCGAGTCGATGTTGTTGGAAATCAGCCCGCTGCGCAAGGTTTTCAGGCGTGGGCACATAATGCTGGGCAGTGGCGGAACCGCCGGCCAGGAACAAGGCCACGACCGCCGCCAGGAAAAGGACGGAACTTTTTTTCATATTTCAGCGATGATGGTGGAGACAGCCTTCACCAGGTCTCCCACTTTCACCCGGACCCGGGCGTCGCAGGGAAGGTAATAATCGATGCGGGAACCGAACTTGATGATGCCGCACTGCTCGCCGGCACGGACTTCCATCCCGTTACGGGCATAGCATACGATGCGGCGCGCAACGCTGCCGGCCAGTTGCTTGAAGAGGACTTCCTTGCCTTCAGGGGTACGGATGACCGTGCAGGAATGCTCGTTCTCCTCCGAAGCCTTGGGCTTGAAGGCCAGGAAATGCCGCCCGGGGAAATACTCCGCGAAAGAGACCGTTCCGGTCACCGGCCAGAAGTTGGCGTGCAGGTCCCAGAAATCCATATACACGGAAATCATCAGGACATTCCGTTTGAGATAGACCGGATCGAAGACTTCCTCCACCCGGACGATCTTGCCGTCGGAAACCGCCGACACCAGATGGTCGGAGCCGACGGGCTTGCGGTCGGGCACCATGTGGAAATAGGTCTGCCAGCCGCTGAGCCAGAGCAGGAAGAGCGAGAGCGGCCACTTGATCCACCACTGGGGGATAAAGCGCAGCGAAAGGAAAATGCCCACGGCGGAGAGCACGTAGATCAGCACGACGGTGCCATAGGTGTTCTTGTCGAGTTTCATATCAGGGAGAACAGTTTCAGGTAGATGGCCACGATGGGAACGACCAGGAGCACGTCGTCGAAACGGTCGAGCAGACCGCCGTGACCGGGAATCAGCTGGCCGGCGTCCTTGACCTGGGCGTGCCGCTTTATGAGCGACTCGAACAGATCACCCGGTACGCTGAATACCGCCACGAGCAGGGCGAGCACCAGCCAGTGCGTCAGCGGAAGGACCGCGGCGCCGAAGGTGGCATGGACGCCCCAGGCAGCCAGGAAGGTGAAAAGCGTCCCCCCGACCACGCCGATCCAGGATTTCTTGGGCGAGAGCGCAGGGAACAATTTGCGGCTGTTCGGACGCTGGCCGAAAGCCATACCCACGAGATAGGCGCCGATGTCGCAGAGCCACAGGAGGACGAACAGGCCCAGCAGCAGACGCCAGCCGAAGTTGCCGCAAGGATAGGCCAGCATCAGCAGGGCCGCCAGCGGCAGGGTGACATAGACCAGCGGGAAATAGACCGCAGTCGGAAAATCGTGCGTCGGAGCCGCGTCGAAGAGCAGGATGATGCTGGCAGCCGCCACAGGGAGGAAGCCGAGCATCGCATATTTCGCGTCAAGACCGAACTGGAAATGGCACCAGAGCAGGACCAACGTCACGAGCGAGCCCAGGCTCACGCAGACCATCTCCTTGCGGTATTTGCGGTCGACCGTCATCCGGTAGAATTCGTGGGAAAGCAGCACGGAAAGCAGGCTTACGAAGGCGAGGATGCCCCAGGGCGACAGCATGCACCCGATGACCACGACGAGGAACAAAACCCCGCTGACCGTCCTTTTCCAGAGTGTCCCCTTCCCCATGATTCAAGCCTCCTCGCGCAGCATCTTGTTGGGATCGACCCCGCCCTTGCGGGGACCGAAAATGTTTTCCAGGTCTTCCGAGAACACGACTTCGCGTTCGAGCAGCAGCTGCGCCAGCTTTTCGAAACCTTCGCGGTTTTCGGTCAGCACCTGCAGCGCCGTTGCGTGGGCTTGCTCGATGAGGCGCTTCACCTCGTCGTCGATCAGTTCGGCGGTCTTCTCGCTGTAGGGCTTGCTGAATGCCATGTCGCGGCTGCCCGTGGAATCATAGTACGAGAGGTTGCCCACTTTCTCGCTCATGCCGAAATAAGTCACCATGGCGTAGGCCTGTTTGGTGAGCTTCTCCAAGTCGCTGAGCGCGCCGGTGGAGATGCGGCCGTTGACGATTTCTTCGGCGACGCGGCCGCCGATGGTTGCGGCCATCTCGTCCATCATCTGCTCGGTAGTGGTGAGCTGGCGCTCTTCAGGCAGGTACCAGGCGGCGCCCAGGCTCTGGCCGCGCGGGATGATGGTCACCTTCAGCAGCGGATTGGCGTTGGGCAGCAGCCAGCTGACCGTGGCGTGGCCCGCCTCGTGGTGGGCGATCGTATTCTTCTCTTCGGCCGTGATGATCTTGCTCTTGCGTTCCAGGCCGCCGACAATGCGGTCGATGGCGTCGAGGAAGTCCTGTTTCTCCACCACGTCCTTGTTCTTGCGGGCGGCGATCAGGGCCGCTTCGTTGCATACATTGGCGATGTCGGCACCGCTGAAACCCGGGGTCTGCTTGGCCAGGAAATCGATCTGGAAGCCGGGGGCGAGCTTGATGCCCCGCAGATGCACCTTGAAGATTTCCAGACGTTCCCGGAGCTCAGGCAGGTCGACGTGGATCTGCCGGTCGAAACGGCCGGCGCGCATCAGCGCCTTGTCGAGGATGTCGGCGCGGTTGGTAGCCGCCAGGATGATGACGCCCGAATTGGAGCCGAAACCGTCCATTTCGGTAAGCAGCTGGTTGAGGGTGTTCTCCCGTTCGTCGTTCGAGGTAAAGCCGGCATTCTTGCTGCGGGCGCGTCCCACGGCGTCGATCTCGTCGATAAAGACGATGCAGGGGGCCTTCTCCTTGGCCTGGCGGAAGAGGTCGCGGACACGCGAGGCGCCCACACCTACGAACATCTCCACGAAGTCGGAGCCCGACATCGAGAAGAACGGAACCTCCGCTTCGCCGGCCACGGCCTTGGCGAGCAGGGTCTTGCCGGTGCCCGGAGGGCCGACCAGCAGCGCGCCCTTGGGGATCTTGCCGCCCAGGGCGGTATATTTCTTGGGATTCTTCAGGAAATCCACGATCTCCTTGATCTCCACCTTGGCTTCCTCCATGCCGGCCACATCCTTGAAGGTGACCTTCACGTTGTTGGACTTCTCGTAGAGTTTCGCCTGCGACTTGCCCACGTTGAAGATGCCGCCGCCGGCTCCGCCGCCCATATTGCGCATCGGCCGCATGAACACGAAGAACATCAGCAGGAGCATCAGCGGGAAGAGGATCCACTCGATGATCGGGCCCCAGTAGCTCTTGTGTTCCTCGACGACGACCTTGAACTGTTTGTCCCCGGGAAGCGATTCGACCAGGGTATCGAGCTGTTCTTCCGCGTCGAACTTCTCTGAAACCAGGAAATAGAAATGCGGACCGCCTTTGGGCTCACGGCCGCCGTAGAGATTCTTGTACTTGTCGAGGGCCCCCTGTTTGAGATAGATCTCGCCCTTGTGCTCGTTGCGGACGTAGACGAGTTTCTCAACGTCGCCGCTGACCAGAAGGGTCTCCTTCACGTCGAGCCACTCCTTCTTGAGCGGATTGGCTGTCCCCGTGGACGACCACATATAGACCAGGCCGAGCAGCAGGAACAGGTAGATCATCGAAAACCAGCTGAAACCGCGGCGGCGGGGCTGGCGGTCACGCTGCTGGCCCCCGTCTTGCGGGCCGAAAGGCCGTTTGTTCTTGTCTTCCATTACGCTTGATCTGAATAGGTGGTTTTCACGGCATCGGCCCAGAGGTCTTCCAGACGGTAGAACAGGCGCTGGTCCGTCAGGAAGATATGGACGACGATATCACTGTAGTCCAGGATGATCCAGAATGCGTTCTCCCGCCCCTGCTTGCGCAGGACGCTGCGGTCGAAATGCTTTTCCATCATCTCTTCCACATAGTCTGAAATGGCGACGACCTGCGTCGTCGAATCGGCGTTGCAGATTACGAAATGGTCCGCGATGGCGGTCCCGATCCGGGTCAGGTCCAGCGACACGACGTCCTGGGCCTTTTTCTCCAGCATAGCCTCGGCGATTACGCCGACTTCACTCTTCATCTTCATCAAAATTGAATTATCTTTGCACGGAATTAATCTTACAAATATACAATATTCTTGCAAATATCCGGCCATCCAAGCCGACTGAAAATATGGCAGATTCCATCCGATGGTTCGACACGGTCGATTCGACCAATACGCAGCTGATGAAAGACCGGGAATCCCTCCCCGACCGCAGCGTCTATGCCGCCCTTTTCCAGACGGCCGGCCGCGGTCAGAAAGGCAACCGCTGGGAAAGCCGCCCGGGTGAGAACCTGACCTTCTCCCTCCTGCTCAAACCCGTCTTCCTCTCCGTAGCCGACCAGTTCATCCTCTCGCAGATCGTCGCCCTGGGCCTGCTCGACTACCTGAAAGACCAGGGCGTAAGGGCCTCCATCAAATGGCCCAACGACATCTACGCCGGCGACCGGAAGATCTGCGGCACGCTGATCGAGAATACGCTTTCGGAAGGGCACATCGCCGCCTCCATCGCAGGTATCGGGCTGAATCTCAACCAGAAGGAATTCGACCCATCGATCCCCAACCCCACTTCGCTCAGTCTGGAGACAGGCAAGTCTTTCGATGTGAAGGAAGAACTCCCCCGCCTGCTCGCAAGCATTTTCAGTTACTGCGACCGCCTGGAATCCCCCTACGCCCGCAACGGCTTCGACGCCCTGTATCTGGAAAAACTCTACCGCCGCGGCCAGTGGCATGCCTTCGAGGAAATGCCGGCCAACGACATCCCCACGGAACACAGGACCGGGCGCCGCATCGAGGCCCGGATCCTGGGCATCGACAACAGCGCCCGGCTGTTGCTGGAGCACCGCGACGGCACACTGCACGCCTACGGCTTCAAGGAGATCAAGTACATCCTCTAGCCACGCGCTCCGCTAGACCGTTTTGAGGGCCTTGATGGCGGAAAGCGGGTCGTCGGAGGAGAAGGTGGCGGAGCCGGCGACGAAGACGCCGGCGCCCAGCCGTTCGAGTTCGGCGATGTTGGCCGTGCTGACGCCGCCGTCGACCTGGATGAAACAGTCGGCTTCGGCACCCGCGATCATCTCGGCCAGTACGGCGACTTTCTCGGTGGTTTCGGGAATGTATTTCTGACCGCTGTAGCCGGGATGCACACCCATCACCACCACGTATTCGATCTGACGGAGATACGGGATCAGCACCTCCACAGGCGTCTCGGGATTGATGGCGATGCCGGCGCCCATTCCGCAGTCGTGGATGAGTTTGATACATTCCTTGAGGTGGCGGTCGCTACAAGCCTCATAGTGAACGCTCAGGTACTTCACGCCAAGCGCTGCGAAACGCTCGATGTAGCGCCAGGGCTCGACAATCATCAGATGGGCGTCGAGCGGTTTTTCCGCCACCTGCGCGATAGCCTTGCAGACGGGGAAACCGAAGGAGATATTCGGGACGAACATGCCATCCATGATGTCGAGATGGAACCAGCCGGCCACGCTGCGGTTCACCATCCGGCAATCGCGCTCGAGATGGCCGAAATCGGCCGAGAGCATGGAAGGAGCGATGACTCTGGGCATGGCTTACAGGTTTTTCAGGACATCGAGCAGGACGGCCCAGAAACGGTCGAGGGAGGCCAGGTCGAGGCGTTCGCCCGGGGCGTGGACGCCGCGGAGCGTCGGACCGAAGGCGATCATGTCCATATCGGGGAACTTTTCCGTAAACAGGCCGCATTCGAGGCCGGCGTGGATGGCACGCACCACGGGTTCGCGGCCGAAGAGGTGCTTGTAGGAAGCTACGCAGACATCCTTGACGTGCGATTCCATATTGGGTTTCCAGCCCGGATAACCATCAGAATGTTTAACCTTTGCGCCTGCAAGCTCAAGTACGGCTGCAATCCGCTGCGAGAGGAAGATCCGCTGGCTGTTGACCGAGCTGCGCTGCATCGTACCGACCACGATCCTGCGACCTTCCATCATCTTGACGGAGGCCAGGTTGGTGGAGGTCTCGATCAGATCCGGGATGTCGGCGCTCATGGCGATGACACCGTGCGGGATGGCGATCAGGGCGCGGATGACGCAAAGCGCCGTATCCGAATCGATGGCCGACGTCTTCCCGGCGACCTGGGCATGCTTGAAGGTGAGGCCCGAATCGTTGACGGCATATTCCGCTTTCAGACGGGCGGCAAACTGGTCGAACAGCGCCACGACCCGTTTGACGTTGCGGGCCGGGATGGCCAGGACCACTTCCCCGCTGCGGGCGATGGCATTGCGCTTGTTGCCGGCAGCGATCTCACACAATTCCACGTGGTATTTCCAGGCTTCGCAGGCGAAACGGGCGACTTGCTGCACGCCGTTCATACGGCCCTTGCCGATGTCTTCGCCGCTGTGACCGCCCTGGCCGCCGCCGATGGTGAATTTCACGGCAACAACGCCCTTGGGAAGTTTCTGCGTCCGGTACCGGAACGTACCGATCGTGTCCATGCCACCGGCACAGCCTACGCAGAAATAGCCTTCATCTTCATCATCCAGGTTGATGAGGGTCTTGCCGGTGATGAATCCCTTCTTCACGGCACGGGCGCCGTCGAGTCCGGTTTCCTCGGAGACCGTGAACAGACATTCCACGCGCGGATGTTCGATCGTGTCATCGTCCAGAACCGCCATGGCGGAGGCGACGCCGATGCCGTTGTCGGCACCGAGGGTCGTGTCGTGGGCAATCATCCAGCCGTCTTCGATCACATACTGGATCGGATCTTTGGAAAAGTCGAAGTCCGAGGTGTGCTTCTTCTCGCAGACCATGTCGGTATGGCACTGGAGGACAACCCCGGGACGGTTTTCATACCCTTTGGAAGCAGGCTTGGCAATCATCACATTGCCGACTTCGTCGGTCTTGCATTCAAGGCCACGGGATGCCGCAAATTGCTGAAGATAAGCGACAATCTTCTCCTCGTGGCCCGATTCGCGCGGGATACGGGTGATCTCACGGAAAAAATTCAAAACTTTTTCTGTATCCATCATTGACAATATTTTAGAGAGAATGATTTTCCCGGAAGCCTACTCGGGCGAATTCAGCATGCGCTCGATGTCGTGGACATAGCCGCGGAAGCTGCGGTCCGTGTCCATCAGGTCGCCGACCGTGTTGCAGGCGTGCAGCACCGTGGCGTGGTCTTTCCCGCCCAGCTGGGCGCCGATCGAAGAGAGGGAGGTCTTGGTCAGGTTGCGGCTCAGGTACATGGCGATCTGACGGGCCTGGACGATCTCGCGCTTGCGGGTCTTGGAAAGGAAAATGTCGTCGGAGATGTTGAAGTAGTTGCAGACGACTTCCTGGATCTTGCCGACCGTGATCTCGCTCTTGGGGTCGGTCACGATCTTGTCGACCAGGCGCTGGGCCAGTTCGAGGGTGATCTCCTGGCGGTTGAAGGTGGCGTTGGCGATCAGCGAGAAGAGGATGCCTTCCAGTTCGCGGATGTTGGTCTTCACGCTGCGGGCGACGAACGAGAGCACCTCGTCGGAAATCGTGACGCCTTCCCGGGCGCATTTCGACTGGAGGATGGCCAGCCGCGTCTCATAGGCCGGGGGAAGCAGTTCGGCCGACAGGCCCCACTTGAAACGGGAGAGGAGGCGCTGGTCGAGGCCCTGCAGCTCCACGGGCGGCTTGTCGGAGGTCAGGACCAGCTGCTTGCCGCTCTGATGGAGATAGTTGAAGATATGGAAGAAGGCGCCCTGGGTGCCTTTCTTCTCGGCGAATTCCTGCACGTCGTCGATGATCAGCACGTCGATGAGCTGATAGAAACGGAGGAAGTCGGCCACCTTGTTGCCGTTGTTCGCGCTCTTGGCGGAGCAGGCGGCGTTCATATACTGGTTCTGGAAGGTGTTCGCGTTGACGTAGAGCACGACCTTTTCGGGGAAACGTTCCTTGACCGCGATACCGATGGCCTGAGCCAGGTGCGTCTTGCCGAGGCCGGGGCCGCCGTAGATGAACAGCGGGTTGAAGGTGCTGCGGCCGGGATTGGCGGCGATGCTCAGGCCGGCGGAGCGGCCCAGGCGGTTGCAGGTGCCTTCGATGAAGTTCTCGAAATTGTAGACCGGATTGAGACAGGGCTCGATGTTGAGCTTGCGCAGGCCGGGGATGGCATAGACGCTGCCGGTATAGTGCTCGCCCGCCTCGGGGATCGGGAGTTCGGCGTTGCGGACGCGGCCGGCTTTAGGGCGCTGCTCGATGAACAGGTCGTCGAGGATCTTGACCTTGTAGACCAGGGATGCGCCGGGACCGATTTCGCGGCGGAGCACCTTGCTCAGCAGGTCGAGGAAATGCTCCTCGATGTACTCCCGCCAGAAATCTGAAGGGACCTCGATCGTCAGCCGATGCTCGTCGAGCGAGATGGGCTTGATGGGTCCGAACCAGGTCTTGAATGTGTCTTCATTCAAGTTGTCCTTGAGGATTTCAAGGCAGCGGGTCCAGACGACAATATGATTCTCGGGGGTCATGTTCAGGTTTCAGGTTTCGACAACAAAATTGGGGAAAAAACTGTTGAAAAAAAAACTTTTTTTTGTTGTTTTTTTTGGAAAACACACAACTCCCTAAAAATCAAGAAAAAAAATTTTCAGCTTTTGTTTTAAGCTGAAAATCAATTAGTTACAATATTAATAAACGGCTACTGTACTGATAATAATCCACTTATAAACGCAACTTGTCTAAAACCGGGTCGCGGTCAGTCGACAGCGATGACAAAAGCCCCCGGAAATTTCTTCCGGACCTCGGGAAGACGGCGGTTCGCTTCCTCCTTCGTGGCAAAGTTACCAACAGAATATTTGTACATGCCGTTGATAAACCGGCAGCTGTACTTCTTCTCCCCTTTCAGCTCCGAAGAGCCGTCCTTGAGCTTCTTCGAAGAGGCCAGGATCTGGATTTCGAAGTGCGGTCCGGCCGCGGGCGTATCGGCCTTCGGCTTCTCGGGTTCAGGCGCGGGAGCGACCGTTGCCGACACACCGGAATCGTATCCTTTCTTGAAGGCGGAGAAAGCCCGGAAGAGGTCGTCGGCGATCTTCTGCCGGTTGGCGGACTGGTTCATCACCGTTCGGTCGGAAGAGTTGGATAGGAAACCTACCTCGACCAGCACCGACGGCATCGTCGTACGCCAGAGCACCATCAGCGGCGCCTGCCGCACACCCCGGCTCTTTTTGATCGGACCGTTTTTCACGAACTGTTCCTGCACCAGGGAGGCGAAGGCGATGCTCTGCTCGAAATGAGCGTTCTGCATCAGGTTGAAGATGATATAGGATTCCGGATTGTCCGGGTCGAATCCTTCGTAGGTCGTGGTGTAGTCGTCCTCGAGCAGGATCACGGAGTTCTCCCGCTTGCAGACTTCCATGTTGGACTGGCTCTTGTCGGTACCCATCACGAAGGTCTCCGTGCCGGAGGCCGCCGTGCTCTTGGCCGAATTCACGTGGATGGAGATGAACAGGTCGGCGTGGTTGCGGTTGGCGATGTTGCCCCGTTCGGCCAGTTCGACGAACTTGTCGGTCTTGCGCGTATAGACGACCTTCACGTCGGGATATTCCTTCTCGATGCGGGCACCCAGCCGGAGGGCCAGGTCGAGGTTGATCTGCTTCTCGCTGAGCTTGCTGGACTTGGAGATGGCACCCGGGTCGTGTCCGCCGTGACCGGCGTCGATGACGACGGTCTTGAGGCGCACGCCGCCGTCCTGTGCGGCCGCGGGAAGGGCTGTCAGCACGAAAAACAGCGCCAGGAACAAGGTTCCGGCCACTCTGAAGGCGGTATTTGAGCAAGATGGCATGCTAGTTGTTTATTTTTTATTAATTTTGCCTTTCTGCAAATATACGAATTAGTTTTGCAAAATAGAATACTATCCGTTCTGATCGTCCTGATCCTCTTGGTAGCAAGGAGCATGCCGGCCTTTTCCCAGACGCCGCCCGACACGGTCACCATACCCCCTGTCGTCGTTCCTGACTCCACCGACGTGGCGGAACTCCTCCCCCAGCCCGACTCCACGGCAGTCGCCGCCGCGCAGGGAGACACGATGTTCGTCCAGCCGAAAGGGATGATCGACCGGCCAGCCTTCTCGTCCGCCCGCGACTCCGTGATGGAGGACATCGAGAACCACGTCATCTACTATTTCGGCGACGTGACCGCCAAATACCAGGACATGGAACTCAAGGCCGACTACATGGCCTACAACACCCAGCTGAACATCGTCTACGCCAAAGGCACGCTCGATACCATCACCAACACGCTCACCGGCCGCCCCGTGATGAACACCGGCGGCAAGAGTTACGAGATGGACGAGGTGTACTACAACTTCCAGACCCGCAAGGCCAAGATCAAGAACATGGCCACCCAGCAGGAGGAAGGCAAGCTCATCGGCGAGAAACTCAAGATGATGCCCGACGAGTCGATCAACATCTCGGGCGGCAAATACACGGTCTGCGACGCGGAGCATCCGCACTACTACCTCAAGATGACCACGGCCAAGGTCATGACCAAACCCAAGCAGAAGACCATGTTCGGCCCGGCTTACGCCGTGATCGAAGACGTTCCCCTTCCGCTGATCATCCCCTTCGGCTTCGTCCCCGACAAGCCCGACCGCGCCAGCGGCATCCTAATCCCGACCTACGGCGAGGAGAACGCGCGCGGTCTGTACCTGCGCGACTTCGGCTATTCGTTCGTCATCGGCGACTACCTCGACCTGGCCCTGACCGGCGACATCTATTCCTACGGTTCGTGGGCGGCGCGCCTGACCTCGCGTTATAAGAAACGGTATGCCTTCGACGGTTCGGTCTCGATCAACTACTCCAACGACATCACGGGCGAACGCGGCACCGACTCGTTCACCCAGTCGAAGAACTTCGGTGTCAACTGGAGCCACTCCCAGGACGCCAAGGCCCGGCCGGGTACCTCTTTCAAGGCCTCGGTCAACTTCTCGAGCCCTTCCAACAACCGCTACAACTCTGCCAACGTGAGCGACGCGCTCCAGAACCAGGCCTCCTCCTCGATCTCCTATTCCAAGACGTGGAGCGGCATGTCGCTCTCGCTCAATATGCTGCACAGCCAGAACTCGCGCGACAGCTCGTATTCGTTCACCCTCCCCAACATCACCTTCAACGTGAACCGCTTCTATCCGTTCAAACGGAAGAACCGCGTGGGCAAGGAACGCTTCTACGAACAGATCTCCATCGGCTACACCGCCACGGCCCAGAACAAAGTGGCCTTCAAGGCGAGCGAGTTCGCCCTCAACAAGGACATGCTCAACCGGATGCAGAACGGCGTCAACCACAACATCTCGATCGGCCTGCCCGGCTTCACGCTCCTGAAGTTCTTCCAGTTCACCCCCAGCGTGAGCTACGGCATGAACTGGTTCTTCCGCGAGCAGTACCGCCAATACAACGAAGAAACCAACCGGGTCGAAACCCTGTGGACCGACCAGTTCACCCGCTTCGGCGTGACGCAGACCTATTCGGGCGGCATCTCGATGAACACCCGTATCTACGGTACCTTCGACTTCAGCAAACGCAACAAGAACCGCCGGCTGCAGATGGTCCGCCATATGATCACCCCGTCGTTCGGTTTCAACCTCAGCCCGAACCTGGCCACCAAGGCCAACGGCTATACCTTCTACAAATACACCGACAAAGACGGCGTGGAACGGACCGTCGACTACAACAAGTACGCCGGCCAGCTCTATTCCCCGCCAGGCGGCGGCCGCAACGCATCGCTCTCCTTCTCGTTTGCCAATAACCTGGAGGCCAAGGTCTTGAAGAAGATGGACCCGAACGCCGAAGAGCCGGCCAACCCGAAGGACAAGTACGAGAAGATCAAGCTGATCGACCAGCTCAACATCAACGGCTCCTACAACTTCCTGGCCGACTCGATGCGCCTGTCCAACATCAGCATCTCGGCCAGCACCACGATTTTCGGCAAGCTGAGCATCAACGGAAACCTCTCGCTCGACCCGTATGCGATCAACGAGCGCGGCCAGCGGATCAACACCTTCAACCTCATCAAGACCGGCCGTCCCGCCCGTCTGACCAATGCCAGCGCCTCGCTCTCCTACTCCCTCAACGGCGGCGACAAGTACAAGGGCAACGACGGCCACGACGACGCCAAGGGCAGCAACAGCACGTCGGATTACGCCCGCATCTATTATCACCCGATTACCGGGGAATACATACCGGGCGGCTGGGTCTATTACCTGAACCCCAATATCCCCTGGTCGCTCAGCTTCAACTACTCCTATTCCTACTCCCGCACCTACCAGTTCGCCAACGAACAGTTGCAGACCAAGCACAGCCACGTGCAGACGCTCAACATGTCGGGATCGATCCGCCTGACCAAGGCCATGAGCTTCAACGTCAACACAGGCTTCGACCTGACGAAGATGAAACTCACCACCTCGCAGATCAGCGCCACGTACGACCTGCACTGCTTCGCGATTTCGGTGTCGTGGGTCCCGACCGGCCAGTGGGAAAGCTGGAACTTCCGCATCGCCGCCAAGGCCTCCGCCCTGAGCGACCTGCTGCAGTTCAAGAAAGCCGCCAGCTATTGGGATAAATAATTTTTTTACTATCTTTGCATTGTCAAATCAAACCGGTTTCTGCCGAACGTCCCGGCCCGGTTTTTCCAATCAAGCTAGATGTTAGATATCATTGAACTGAGCAGCAAGAGTCAAGAAGAACTTGTTGCTATCGCGAAAGAACTGAACGTACGCAAACCCGAGTCGCTCGACAAGGAGGCGCTCGTGTATGCCATTCTCGACGAACAGGCCATCCAGAGCAAGGAATCCCCGGCCAAACAGCGTCAGACCCGCAAGAAGAAGGAAAAGGTAAAAGAAAAAGAAGATAAGAAAGAGGCGCCCGAGACGAAAGAGGCTGCCGCCCCGCAGGAAGGCCAGGAAGCCGCTCCTGCCAAACGCAAGCGCGGCCGCCCGCGCAAGAGCGCCGAAGAGGCCGCCGCAGCAGCGGCTCCCGCCGCCCCGGCAGAAGCCCCCAAGGCCGAAGAAAAGCCGGCTGAAGAGCCTCAGCAGCAGGCACCCAAGTCCGAGAACCGGAAACAGGATGCCAAGAAGCAGGACAAGTCGAAGTCCGAGAAAAAACAGCGTCCGCGCGTGCAGCGCGAAGCCGCTCCCGAAGAGGCCGCAGCCCAGAACGCTGAGCCGAAGAAAGAGCAGCAGCCCCGCCAACAGGCACAGCCTCAGCCCCGTCAGCAGGCACAGCCTCAGCCCCGCCAGCAGCAGAACCCGCAGCAGCAGGGCCAGCCGCAGAATCAGCAAAACCAGCAGAATCAGCAGCCGCAGCAGCAAAATCAGCAGCAGAATCAGCAGCCCCGCCAGCCCCGCATCGAATTCGAGGGCATCGTGGAGGCGACCGGCGTGCTGGAAATCATGCCCGACGGCTACGGTTTCCTGCGCTCCTCCGACTACAACTACCTCAACTCCCCCGACGACATCTACGTCTCCCAGAACCAGATCAAGATGTACGCCCTCAAGACGGGCGACACGATCCTGGGCGAAATCCGTCCGCCGCGCGAAGGCGACAAGTATTTCCCGCTGGTGAAGGTCAACCGCATCAACGGCCGCTCTCCCGAATTCATCCGCGACCGCGTCCCGTTCGATTTCCTGACGCCCCTCTTCCCGAACGAGAAATTCAATCTCACGGGCCACGGGCACAACAGCAACATCTCGGTCCGCGTGGTGGATCTCTTCACCCCGATCGGCAAGGGCCAGCGCGGCCTCATCGTGGCGCAGCCCAAGACCGGTAAGACCGTGCTGCTGAAAGACATCGCCAACGCCATCGCCGACAACCACCCGGAAGTCTACATGATCGTCCTGCTTATCGACGAGCGTCCGGAAGAGGTAACGGACATGCAGCGCAGCGTCAAGGCCGAAGTCATCGCCTCCACCTTCGACGAGCCCGCCGACCACCACGTGAAAGTGGCGAGCATGGTGCTGGAAAAAGCCAAGCGCCTGGTCGAATGCGGCCACGACGTGGTCATCCTGCTCGACTCGATCACCCGTCTGGCCCGCGCCTTCAACACTGTGCAGCCCGCCTCAGGCAAGGTGCTCTCGGGCGGTGTGGACGCCAATGCGCTCCACAAACCCAAGCGCTTCTTCGGCGCAGCCCGCAACATCGAGGGCGGTGGTTCCCTGACCATCCTGGCCACGGCGCTGACCGAAACCGGTTCCAAGATGGACGACGTGATCTTCGAGGAATTCAAGGGCACCGGCAACCTGGAGCTCCAGCTCGACCGCAAGCTCTCCAACCGCCGCATCTTCCCGGCCGTGGACGTGACGCTCAGCTCCACCCGCCGCGACGACCTGCTCTACGATCCGGAATACGTCAACCGCGTCTGGATCCTGCGCAACCACCTGGCCGACATGACCTCGCTCGAAGCCATGGAATTCATGAAG
>JAEEGK010010136.1_pt1 | contig 21789 bp, 19 predicted proteins | sample 8958771 | NCBI WGS metagenome assembly JAEEGK01 (sample SAMN16246547, study PRJNA631951) | gut metagenome | biome: gut microbiome; feature: rumen; material: SC-attached | host: Bos | place: Iran: Karaj | collected 2018-10 | reverse complement strand
CCAGGTGGATGAGGATCAGGGTCAGACCGATGGCCAGGCCCGCGAGGTTGCCGGCGCCTTTCTTGGCATCGGTGGTGCCCAGCACCACAAGGACGAAGAGGAACGTGGCGATGCATTCGACGAGGAGTGCGCCGCCGACGCCGCCGGCATTGGCGACACCGTTGGTGCCGAGGCCGGCAGGATTGCCCATGGCGCCCGGAGCGCCCGTCGCCTTGACGACCAGCACGAGGACGGCACCGGCGAGGATACCGCCGATGATCTGACCGATCCAGTAGCCGACCGCTTCTTTCCAAGGCATGCGGCCCGAAAGGGCGACGCCGAAGGTAATGGCAGGATTGATGTGGCAGCCGGAGATGCCGCCGATGGTGTAGGCCATGGCCACCACGGAAAGACCGAAGGCGATGGCGGTGCCGACGACGCCGGCGGTGTCACCGCAGCCCAGCCACATGGCGGTGCCGCAACCCAGGAACGTCAGGACGAACGTTCCGATGCATTCTGCAAAGTACTTTTTCATAGGCAAATGATTTTGGTATTAGTACATTTTGCTATAAAGTTAAGCAAAAAACCGTAACGTTGTACTACATCCCCATGCCGCCGTCGACGAGGATCACCTGTCCGGAAACATAGGAAGCCAGGTCGGAAGCCAGGAAGGCGCAGACCTTGGCCACCTCGGCCGGCGTGCCGCCGCGGCGCATCGGAATCTTCGCAGTCCACTGCTGGAGCACCTCGGGGCCGAGTTGCTGGGTCATGTCGGTCAGGATGAAGCCCGGCGCGACGACGTTGGCGCGGACGCCCTTCGGGCCGAGTTCGGCCGCGATGGATTTGGCCAGGCCGATCATGCCGGCTTTGGAGGCGGAGTAGTTGCACTGGCCGGCGTTGCCGTGGACACCCACGATGGAGCTGATGTTGATGATGGAGCCGCCCCGCTGGCGGAGCATCACCGGCGAGACCGCGTGGATGAAGTTGAAGGCGCTCTTGAGGTTGACGGTGAGGACGGCGTCCCACTGGGCTTCGGTCATACGGAGCATGAGGCCGTCTTTGGTGATTCCGGCGTTATTGACGAGGATGTCGATGCGGCCGAAGGTGTCCATGATCTGTTGGACGGTGTCGTGGGTCTGCTGGAAGTCAGCCGCGTTGGAGGCGATGGCCAGGACGCGGACGCCGAAGGTTTCGAGTTCGGTTTTGGTCTGTTGGGCAATGTCGTCGATGACCAGGTCGGTGAAGGCGATATCGGCGCCCTCTTCCGCGAATTTCAGGGCGATCTGTTTTCCGATGCCCCTCGCCGCGCCCGTGATCAGCGCGACCTTTCCTTTCAAAAGTTCCATATACTGATAATTCTTTTTTAGTCTTTCTTAATTGGACTTCTATCGGGCTTCGCTTGCTCTGGTTTTAGTCTCGCTCCCAAAAAAAAGGTCGCTCGCCTAAAACCATCGCCGCTACGCCCTATATCTCAGCCAATAAATCATATTCGTCAGCACCGACGATGTTGACGTCGAGGAAGTGACCGACGGGGGCGGAGGCGCGGACGAGGATTTCGCCGTCGACTTCGGGGGATTCGGTCTGGGAGCGGGCGACGAGGACGCCGTCGGAGACGCTGTCGACCAGGACGCGGGTGCGGGTGCCGACGCGGCTTCGGTTGTAGGCCAGGGAGATGCCGCTCTGGAGTTCCATCAGGCGATCGTAGCGTTCCTGTTTCACTTCGGGCGGGATTTCATCCTTGTAGTGCAGGGCGCCGTAGGTGCCTTCTTCTTCGGAATACTGGAAGGCGCCGAGGCGCTCGAAGCGCGATTCGCGGACGAAGTCGAGGAGGTCGCGGAATTCGGCTTCCCCTTCGCCGGGATGGCCCACGATGAGCGTGGTGCGGAGTACGACGCCAGGGACCAGTTCACGCATCTTGGCGACAAGATCGCGCGTCTTGCGCCCGTCGATGCCGCGCCGCATCATCGAAAGCACGCGGTCAGCGCTGTGCTGGAGCGGGATGTCGATGTAGGGGCAGATCTTCGGATTGTCGGCCATCAGCCGGAGCACATCCTCCGGGAAGCCCGTGGGATAGCTGTAGTGCAGCCGGATCCATTCGATCCCGTCGATTTTCGCGAGCTGTTCCAGCAGGCGGGCCAGGCAGCGTTTCCCGTAACGGTCGAGCCCGTAGTAGGTCGTATCCTGGGCAATGACGATCAACTCCTTCACGCCTTGGGCGGCCAGGCCGCGCGCCTCTTCTACCAGATCTTCCAGGGGCACGCTCACGTGCGGGCCGCGGATGAGCGGGATGGCGCAGTACGAACAGGTGCGGTCGCAGCCTTCGGAGATCTTCAGATAGGCATAGTGCGAAGGCGTGGTGAGCACGCGGCGCAGGGTGTCGAACGTCAGGATGCTGTTCCATTCGTCCACCTCGGGGATCTCGGGCGGGAGTTCCGCCCGATAGCGTTGCGACAGGCAGCCGAAGACGGCCACCTTGCCCACGCGCCCCTGCTTCTTGGCCTCGACGGCCTCGAGAATCGCTTCAATCGATTCCTCCTTGGCGTCCTGGATGAAGCCGCAGGTGTTGATGATGGTCTCGTCGATCCAGCCATCGGCGGGTTCGACGCCCTCGGGGACGAGTTCGTACCCGCGTTCCTGCAGAACGCGCAGCAGGTGCTCCGAATCGACGCGATTCTTGGAGCAGCCCATCGTCACGACGCGGACCTTTTTCACTCGGCCTTCTCCTCTTCCTTCTCTTCTTCTTTCTCTTCTTCGACAAAGTCGAGCGAAGCGTGCGTGCGGAGCACTTCGTACCAGCCGAGGATCTTCTTCATATGCGACACGTAGAAACGGTCCCCGTCATAGTTGGGGATCACCTCGTCGAAGAAGGCCTTGATGGTGCGGGAATCCGACTTCGGGTCGGGCGCGGCGCCCTGCGCGAGTTTCTCGGCCATTTTGGTCAGCACTTCGCGGAGCGAGACTTCCGCCTCGTCGGTGTAAATGGAGATATCGGCCAGGGCGCTCACTTTCGCGTTGGCGCCGAATTGCTGGCGGTGTCCCGTCTCGAGCGACTCGGCGATGATGCCGTTGCGCCCCTGGGCAATGTATGCAAACAGTCCGTGTTCTCCGGAAACGGAGAGAATTTTGGTCAAATCAGTTTTTTCCATCTTGTTTAATCTTATCCAATAGCTGTAACAGGGCCGGCAGCAGAGGCTGCCGGTCATCATTTTCCAATACGAAATCGGCGCGCGCCACCCGCTCGGCGTCGCTCCACTGCGCCGCCATACGCCGGCGCACCTGCGCTTCGGTCACGCCGTCGCGCGCGACGACGCGGGCCACGCGGACCGCTTCGGGCGCCGTGACGACCAACACGTAATCGTAGGTCTCGGGCGGAACCGGCTTTTCGAGCAGGATGGCCGATTCAAGGACGACCACGGGTTCGGGCCGGGCCGCGCGCCAGGCGGCGAAGTCGCGCAGGACGGCCGGATGGACGAGCGCCTCGACCTGCAGGAGCAGGTCGCGGTCGCGGAAGATCCGGTCGGCCAGGGCGGCGCGGTCGAGACGGCCGGAAGCGTCGAGCACGTCCGGACCGGTCAGCCGGACCACGGCGGCCAGCAGTTCGGGGTCGCGGTCGTAGAGGGTTCTGGCGGCCTGGTCGCAATCGTAGGCGGGAGCACCCAGTTCGCGAAGCGCCCGGACAACGAAACTCTTTCCGCTGCCGATGCCGCCCGTACACAAAAGAACCTGCTGCCGCATCACTCCTCCACCTGAAGACATTCCACCAGGGCGGGCGTGATCCGCCAGGAATACACGTCGCGCCCGGTGATCAGTTTCGGGATCACCCGCGGGCTGCCGGCGCGGATAAAGTCATTGTAGTCCACCACCAGCGACAGATCGTCGGCCGTAATCCGGCCGCCGCGGGGGCGGAACGGGGCGCGGAAGGTGAATTCCACCTGAGAGGGCAGAATCATCAGACTGCGGCCCTCCGGCACGTGGATGGCCGTCACGGGCAGGGTGAGCGTCGTCTCGACATAGCGGTCGACCTCGATGTCGTAGGCCACCTGGTCGATATTGAGCCGCAGGCCCGGAACGGGCTCCAGCGTCGCGGAGCCCTGCAGATTCTTGTCGACGGCGTGGTACGAGATGCTTTGGGTACGCACCTGCGTCAAACGCTCCAGTTCCTTCACGGGCCCGTAAACGAGCACCGTATCGGGGCGTAGCCGCACCTCCCCCACCTGCATATATTGCGGGCGGAAAGTCAGGTCGAGCGAAGCGGCGACGGGGACGCGGGCGTACGACTCGCGGGTAAAGGGGAAGGTCAGCTGCTCCGTCTCGATGAAATCGATGACGAAGCGGTCGCCCAGCTGCTCGTCGAGGCGCTCCCGGAGTTCCTGGGCGCTGAGCGAAAACAGGTCGGGCTCCCCTTCCACGGGTTTGAAATGGCGCGGATCCACGTGGATTTCCAGCGGAACCGCCTGCCGGCCGGAGCCGCGCGTCTTGATCAGGTAAAACCCGCTCGCCCGGCCGCGGAGAAGCATTGTCTCGCGGGCCGTCGAGGTGGGAGAATAGCCTTCCATGTTCGTCACCACACGCACCGAACACGGCAGCGTGGCCGAATACTCCAGGGTAAACGTATGCATCGCCCACACGGCGCAGGCGATGAGCAACGAAATCAGGAAGAGCCGCAGGTCCCGCATGGACTAGGCCTGCTGGGCCTCGGAGAAGTCTTTGACGAGCGAAGCCTTGTCGACTTTGATCTTGACGTCCTTGTCGATCTCGAGCATCACCTTGTTGTCGTTGACTTCGACGATGGTGCCGTAGATGCCGCCGACGGTGACGACTTTGTCACCTTTCTTGAGGCTGTCGCGGAAGGCGTTGAGTTCTTTCTGGCGTTTCTGCTGCGGGCGGATCATAAAGAGCCACATCACCACGAAGATGAGGGCGAGCATCAGCAGCATGGTCAAGCCGCCGCCGGACTGTCCAGCCTGGCCCTGGGCTTGCAGGAGGGTCATGATAGAGAGATTCATTGTTTCGTATTTTTAAGAATTATTGTTCATAGAGGCCACGCCCCTGCTTCACGATTTCGCCTTCCCGGACTTTCTCCTGGATGATGCGGTCGAGCATGCCGTTGACGAAGATGCGGCTGTTGGGGGTGCTGTAGTATTTGGCAATCTCCACGTATTCGTTGATCGTCACCTTCACGGGAATCGTGGGGAAAACCACCGCTTCGGTGATGCCCAGCACGATCAGGGCCACGTCGGTCGAAACGAGCCGCTCGGACTTCCAGTTGTCGAGGCGGGCGGAGATAAGTTCCACGTACTCGGGGTAGCGGGCGATGGCCTCGGCCAGGAGGCGCAGTGCGAAGGCCTTGTCGTCTTCCTTGAGGAAGGTGTTGGGGTGGAAGATGCGGTTCTTGCGCCGGGTCTCGGCGATGCCGGCGATGATGGTGTTCAGGGCGAAGGCCACGTCGTCGATCCATAGGAGCGACATATCTTCCAGGATGGAGAGCAGTTCCTCGTTGTCTTCGAACTCGTCTTCGAAGATGCACGAGAACAGCCGGCAGTCTTCCTCGAAGGAGTCTTCGCCGGAGGCCATATAATTGATGTAGTAGTCTTTCGTGACGATCGAATTGTAGACGCGGCGCACGAAGGGATCCCACTCGCCCCAGGTCAGACCGTGCTTCTGGCAGTAGCGGCCGAACTCGGGATCGTCGGAGAGCAGCTGTGCGAAGCGGTTGTGCACGAACTTGAGGTTAGGGTGCGCCTCCTCCTCCGTAGGGCGGAACTTCCGCATGCCGGCCGCGATCTTTTCGGCGGCCACGTCGACCAGGGAAGTGGAGATGTTGAGCAGGAAATAATAGAGGTCCTTGACCTTGTCACACGATTCGATCAGCGTCTTCTGCGCGGCAGCGGCATTGTCCGATCCGGATCCCACATAGGCGAAGAGGGTCTTGAAAGCCTTTATGCGAATCAATCTGCGGGATAGCATTGCAAATATTTCAAACAAAATTTTTACAAAGATAAGTGGTTTCGTTCAAAAATAAAATGTTAGTTCCTGATTCTTTACCCTACTGGTTAAATGAACATACAATGATAAACAGGGATCAAGGGTAACGCCCCGTCCTTTCGATAGTCTTTTGTGTATACAAGATACTTCAGCCCGACTTGCCGGGAGAATTTCAGGCAGAACTCATCCATGGATTTGTGCGCTTTGTAGCCGGATGACTTGACTTCGACAGGGCAGATCTTGAAGCCGCGAGAGAGCAGGAAGTCAATCTCGTAATTATGCTTGCCGCTGGGCGTGGGCCAGGTGTGATAGTAGAGCTTTTCTCCACGGGATCGAAGTATCTGCGCCACGACGTTTTCATAGACATACCCCAAGTCCGTCGCCAGTTTGTCGCTGAGAAGCTTCTGGTAAATGATGTTTTCTGTCACTGCGTTATCCCAGAAGGCCATTGTGACAAAGAGGCCCGTATCACCGACGTACATCTTGTACTGTTCGATGTTCCTGTGTTGTGACAGGCCTATGGACGGATCGTTGGCGTGGTAAGAAAAATTCACGGCCATGCTGTCTTCCATGTCCTGGATAAGTTCGGCCATTTCGTCCGCGTCCTGACTTCGCCCCAGCACGCTAGTCACCTGGTAGCGAGAGGCATTGCCCGTAAGTTGAGAGGGGGCGGCCATGAACAATCTTGTGGCACGGCCAGCAGGATCGAGTTTCCGGAAGTCATCGGCATACAATTCGATGATTTCACGCTTTTTTGCATCGACGTCACTCAGGTTGTGCGTGTCGAGATAGGCGTTGACGGCCTGGGGCATTCCACCCACCAGCATATAGAGCCGGAAATCACGCATCAGCTTACGGCAGACAGCATCTCCGACTCCCTGATGATTGTCAAAGGTTTCTTTCATGAGCGGCACAGTAGCTTCATCGCCCAGTGCCCAGCGGAATTCCTCGTAATCCATCGGGAACATCTCGATGCGTGTCTCCTCACTCGGGATGACGATACCCTGGGTATTCTTCTTGATGGAAAGGAGAGAGCCTGTCTCTATGTAGTCGTACCGATGGTCTTTTACCAGATACTTGATGGCCTCACGCACTTTCGGGGCCTTTTGGATTTCGTCGAAGATGATGACGGACTTTCGCTCCTCCAGGCGGACGTTATAGATGAATTGGAGCTGAAGAAAAAAATAGTCACGGTCGTTGATGTGTGTGACGGCTTCCCAAAGCGCATCAGGCGCATCTGCAAAGTCAACCTTGATGTAGGATGTGTACTCATTCTTGGCAAACTCTTCAGCGATGGTCGACTTGCCTACCCGGCGAGCCCCCTTGATGAGAAGGGCCGTACTACCGTCCTTGGTCCGCTTCCATTCTAGGAGCTTCTCGTAAATCTTCCGTTTAAATATGCGTTCCGGATATTCCATTTTTCTCACATTTCAGACATTGCTCAAGTGCAAAAATAGGCTTTTCTGACGGAATCTCAAAATGTTTTTCTCCGTTTTTGTATGGAATCTCGAAATTTATCCCATTAGGCAAACAGGGTCTTGAAAGCCTTTAACAATTTTTTTAAAAAGATAAGCGCTTTCGTCCAAAAATAAAATCTATCTTTAGCGTTAGTTCCCGATTCTTTCGCCTATGATGCGTCCGCCCCTATCAATCATCGCCCTTTCGCTGGCCTCGCTGCTCCTCTTCTCCTCCTGCGCCAGCCGACAAACAGCCGCCAGGCTCGACGACGTCGAGACCTACATTCAATCCCGTCCCGACAGCGCCCTGGCCACCCTCCGGGCCATCGATACCACGACACTCACCAGCCGCAGCCTCCGCGCCCACTACGCACTGCTGCTCGCCACGGCGCTCGACAAGAACTGGATCGACACGACCGACGTGAATGTCGTAATGCCCGCCGTGGCGTATTATGACAAACACGGGTCCGACAACCAGAAAATGAGGGCCTATTACTATCTGGGACGGATTCAGCAGAATGGCCACGACCCCAATTCGGCCATCATCTCATTCACCCTCGCCGAACGCGCGTCGGCAGGTTCCGAAGATGATGATTTCAAGGGATTGCTCGATATGGCACTGGCCGAAATCTATCGGAAAGCGCACTTTATGGAAAAAGCGCGCGACTGCATTGAAAGTGGATCGGAACATTTCCAGAAAGCAAACGACACAGCCCACTACCATCTTACATCAGGCCTTCTGGCCATTTGTTACCAGGAAATGCGCGAATGGGAAACCGCCGATTCCCTCTACAGAGAAGGAATTGAGCGCGCCGTCAACGATACGTCCGCGATGCGAATATTTCTCGCGCATTATGCCGCATTCAAAGTCATCCAGCCGGATGCCGACCCGAAAGGAGCCATTTCGCTCCTCACACGGCTTTATTCCGAGTATAAGCAACCGCTTCCCCCGAAAGAGTACAGCATTTATGCCTATGCCTCCGACCTTCTCGGAGACCACAAGACCTGTGACGCTATGCTGAAAGTGCTGCGGAATCTGCCTGAGGAGCGACGCAAAGATTCGCGTTATTGTGAATACTTGATCGCGAAGAGCCGAGGCGATTATGAACAGGCCGTCGATTTGGCGACCGCCATCTATGGCGAACAGGACAAAAAGGTGGATCAACTGCTGAACAACTCCGTGACGCAGGTATTACAAAACTACTTCCAGAACCAATACGCCAAGACGGAGCAGAGAGCCCAGATACTGAGACTGGTTTTCGCGGTTGCCATACTGAGTCTGCTGCTTCTTTTGGGGTTGATTGTCTTTATGGTCAACCGCAAGAGGGAAAAGGAGCGCCTGGCCGCCGACTTATTGCGTCAGTCGAATTCCGAACTGAAAGAGCAGTACAAATCCCTTCAACAGTCTTATGCAAATTTGTTCAAGGACCAGTTCGACGCCGTCAACGAACTATGCAAGACCTATCTCAAGACGCAGGGCAAAACCGAAGAAACCCGCAAGACAGCCATCTATGGAAAGGTGAAAGACATCATTGCCTTCATCGGGGAAGACAAAAAGCAACACGCCCTGTTCGAAGAACAGATTAACCGCGACCTCGACGACATCGTGGCCCATCTGAAAGCCGATCTGGGAAATGTCAGTGACGAAGACAGCCGATTCATCTGCTACACCATTGCCGGCTTCGACACAAACACTGTCGCAACGCTCCTCAACCTTTCCGTCTCGAATGTCTATACCAAACGCTCCCGTTTAAGAGAGCGCATTCGCAAACTGGATTCTCCCCATAAAGAGCAATACCTTCGGGTGATTTGACTTACCCCGGTCAACCGGCACAGAATCGGTGTAAGATTTGTTTTTCTTACACCGATTTCTCTTTTTCATAATTCGCTGGAATTAAGCTGTTTGCAAGAAGCGGAAAAATCCATTTTGTAAGATTTATTTTGAGCCCGGTCTTTTTGCTCTCGCGTTCTTTATCTAACTTTGTATAACAAGTCAACCGCACAATGACGACAGTGAGGCACACCTATTTCCCCGTTCGCCTCGGTTTCGGCTGGCGGTTTTAATAATAATCTTATGAAACTGTTATTTATGTTGCTCTTCCTGTCGATGGCCCAGCCGCAGGACGGGCTCTACCGGGCCTGGGCCCTGGTACGTGAAGGCAAAGCCGCGGAAGCCAAGGTGGTCTGCGAGGAGGTGCTGCGGCAGAATCCCGATGCACCGGGCGGGAGAGATCTGTTGGAGGACATCAATCTTTGGCTGGCTGCCACCAAAGGCGGCGGAACGGCCAAAAGCATCCAGGAGTACCTGCTCCAGTCACGTGAACTGGTATTTGAAAAGGAAGCCGTGTCGCTGCTGCCGGAGCTGCAGGCGCGGGACGCCTTTGAGGAAGTCCTGAAGGTCGACAAAGTGCGCCAGTATGAAAAGTTCCTGGCCGATTTCCCCGGCAGTTCCTATGAGAACGAGGCCAAGAACCACCTGGCTATGGCGATGGCCGACGGTTTTGGCAAGAAAGCGACAGCCGCCGACAAGAACAAGGCGATGTTCTACGCCATCGACGAGGCGACCCGCGAGTATGTGGACTATGCCTATGCCTCCGCAACCGGCACGCTCGATCCGTCCGTAACCTACCGCACGGATCCAGGAAAGGCCTACGCCGCGAACAAGGAGCGCAAGAAAGTGAAACTCGCGGTCGGCATCACGGCCCACGGCATCGTGGGAAGCCACGGAGGAACGTCCTTCTTCGTCGGCAAGAATCCCGATTATCTGGCCGGTGGCGGCATTTCCCTTCGCATCAACGACATCTCCCAGCCACTCAACTATGTCTTCTCCGCCCAAGCCCTGTGGTATTACTCCAAGTATACGCTCTGGCCTTATAAGACGGAAGGCTGGTCGGGCGTGGTTTTCATCGACTTCAACTGGAATTTCTTCCGGCGTGACAAGATCGCCGTTTTCCTGACCGCAGGCCTTATGGACGAAATGATTCCTGTCTGGGTCCAGGAATTCCGGGGCGGCGTCGGCCTCGGCTGGAAGCACGGCGAATGGCGCACAGGCGTGACTTTCCTCCAGCAAAGCAATTTGCATTCGAACTATATGTTCTCGCCGGCTGTCGGAACCAGTTTGACGTATTACTTCTAACCGAATAGTATGAGACACCCATCTTGGCTATTACATTCTCTTTTATTCCTTCTTTTAGGAGGCGGTGTTGTTGCCTGCTACGAGCCGGTCGATCTGGTTTCTTCGGAGGAGGTGCTTGTGCCGTGTGTGCATTGCATACTGAATGATTCGGATACGCAATACCTGAGCATGCATTACCTCTCCAAGGATAACAGGCCCGGTCCGGGAATTGACCGGGCGGAAGTGACCTTCTTTGAATACTATCCCATGCAAGAGGGGGGAACCTCGATGACGCTGGCCCGCAAATATCCTTTTGAGAGTTTGGGAGACGGCAAGTGGCGTCTGGTTTTCCCCAACGATTGGACGATCAAGAAGGGCGCCCCCTGCCGGTTGCAGGTCGTCCTTCCGTCGGGCGATACTTTACGGGCTGAAACTACGATGGTCGGAAGCGATGGTATTGGAAACAATAGAGGCATAAAGGTTGTATTTCCGACAAACCCCGACCAGCCCGATTATGCGCTTTCTCTTCACGGATACCCTGCCGTGATCAGTACGGAAGTATTCGGCCCTTATGAACTACATCGGCCTCACTTTGTCATATTACCTTCAGCGGGTACGGTATGGGTATACAAGATCGGATGGTCCAACGAGGAGGACGGCTGGTTTCTTGAGAAGGAACTGGCCACGGACAGGGAAGACTTGACAGACGGGTTCAACCGAACAGGGAAACTGTTTACGCAAAGCCGGGATCCGCTGGCGCAGGAATCTTATCCCGAGGTTGTAGGCAAGCCGCTGCACTATCAGTTTCTCCGCATCCCCTATAGGGGGACCGCCGATACGATCGCCATTTCCGGCGATTTCTCGGGGCGACATTATGGGATGGGTGGGTCGTATGGCGATTTAATGGCTGCACACGAACAGTTTATTATTGCAACCATATATGTTGAGCACATGAAACAAGGCCTCCCCTACGAAGAGCCGCCTCGGCTCATTAATGGGAAGGTGGGGAAAGTGGTCTTCAAAACCGTGTCGGCTGAATATGACCGCTATCTGAACGACGTGATCCAGTATCATCTTCTGCACGATGTCGGGACGGACATCATTGCCATCTACGACAACAACAACATCTATTCGAACATCGACGGCGGCGTCGGGGTCTTCGGCTCCGAGAGCGAAACGAGCTTTTATTGGACCTGCGGAACATGGAATCTGTAAATCGCGTTGCCCGTTTGCTCAGCCTGCTGGCCTTGTTCCTCCTGTGTACCCTTTTGCAGGCGCAGGAGAAGACCGATTTTTTGCGCGACACCCTGCCGGCCGCCGTCAAGACGGACGTCCGGCGGAATGCGGAACATCTGCCGGGGGTGTATCGTACCGATATGGCCGCCCTTCGCGGGAAGGTGCTCAGCCCCGTCGGGGAGAACGATCCCATCAAATTTGCAATGACACGGCCGGGCGTGGCGTCCGGAGCCGAAGGCTTTTCGGCCATCTTTGTCCGCGGCGGCAATCTGGGGAACAACCTGATGACCCTGGACGGCGTCCGGATCTATGGCATCAGCCATCTGTTGGGTCTGACGACCGCGCTGCCCGACGAAGCCATTTCTTCCCTGGATTTCTGTCTGGGCGGCTTCAGCGGGGAGCAGGGCGGTGTCACGGCATCCCACCTGAAGCTTCGCTCGCCGGAATTGGACGGCAGCAAGGCAAAAGGAACTGTCGGAGTCTCCAACACGTTCCTTGGGGCTTCGGTACAAGCGCCCCTGTTCTCGAAAAGGGCGGCCGTCTTCGCGGCCGGTCGCTGGTCGCCGTTCGGATTGGAGTATGGCCTCTTGAGAAAAGGCTTCGACCGTTCGGGGAAGATGCCCTCGTTGCAGATGGGCGTGTATGATCTGTACTCCAAAGCCAGTCTGCAGATTGCCCGCTCCCACAGGCTGGATGTTTCCGTGTTGGGAACCCGGGACAAGTATGACCTGGGCTTTACGGGTACGAACTATCTGCTGGGCTGGGAGAACGCAATGGCGCACCTGGCCTATCGCTGGGATGTCGGACGGACGACCCTTCAGGCGGACATCTCCTACAACCATTTCAAAAACAGCATGGCGCTGGACGCCCTGGTCCTCGGCGACAAGAGCCATCTCCAGCTGCAGACAAAGATCGGGGAACAGAGCTATTCCTTGACCGCAAAGCATTCCTTGATAGACGGGGCGCTCCGCCTTTCGGAAGGCGTGCAGCATCAGCGGACCGTGATGCGCCCGGCATCGATGAAAAGCGCGGAATCCGCCATCTCGGTCATCGATGACGTTCCCTTTATGGAAAGCGTGAACCGCCCGGCGCTGACAAGCGGCTTCTTTGAGATAGACGGCACGGTCGGCCCGATAGAGGTAATGGCGACGGTGCGGAGCAATTATTACAAGAACGCTTCCGTGAAGCCGTCCGAGGCCTATTCCGGTTTTGCCACGGAGTTCAGCGGACGGTTTCGCTGGCAAATTTTCAGCGCGCTGCGGCTGGAGCTCACCTACGACGACAGGCGGCAGTTCGACCACACGCTGGAAGGCTCTCCGCTGGGCTGGTCGCTCGACCTGCTCGTTCCGGCGACGAGCCTTCTGTTGCCGGAGCGCGCGAAACAGGCGTATGGTGGCCTGTTCTCGGCCTTCGCCGGACAGCAGCTGTCCATAGGCGGGTATTACAAAGAGATGGAGAACCTGGTGTATTATACCGATGCAATGGCTTTGTTTACCGCGGCCGCCCAGGGCTGGAACGATCACGCCAAGGTCGGCGGCGGGACCTCCTATGGCGCGGAGTTCCTTTACGAAGGATCTTTCCTGGGGGTGGAGACAAGCGTGGCTTACACCTGGTCGAAGACGGACCGCCGTTTTCCGGACATCAACCTGGGCGTCCCTTTCCCCGCCCGTTACGACCGGCGGCATATCCTCAATGCCAGTGTCCGGTGGAAGGGCCTGTCCGGCGCCCTGACGCTGCAGAGCGGCCATTGGGAAACGGTGCCGGCCGGCCACTATGTCGGGCAGCTTCCTTTAGAAGAGGTCAGTTTGAACTATTTCGATCATCCCAACAACTATCAAATGCCCTTCTATGTCCGTGTGGACCTGGGCTATCAGTTCGTTTTCAAAAGCCGGCCGTCAACATCGCGCCCGCTGGACCAGAGCCTGACCGTAGGCGTGTACAACCTGCTCAACCGCCACAATCCGTCGATGCTCACCTACGACACCGAAGCGAAAAACTGGAATTACGTCTCCCTCTTCCCGATCATGCCGAGCCTGAAATGGCAATTACGTTTTTAGTCGGATTCTTGTAGTTGTATAGGTTTTTTCGGAAATTAAATTTATCTTTGTCTCAGATTATCGAAAAAACGATTAAAAACTGAGACAATGTACTACGAGGATTATGACAATGCGGGCTTCCAGGACAGGAACGGAGATGACGTGTATTCGAAGCCTGTGAGAGCGGGAAAGCGTACCTACTTTTTCGATGTGAAAGCCACCAAGGGCAATGACTATTACCTGACCATCACCGAGAGCAAGCGCCGCATCGAGCGCGATGGCCGTTACGTATACGACAAGCACAAGATTTTCCTCTATAAGGAAGATTTCGACAAATTCGCCGACGGCCTCCAGGAAGTGGTCAATTACATCCGCGAACGTTGCCCGGCCGGAACGGAAACCGTTCCGCCCGAACGGCCCGAGGCGCCCGTCCAGGAGTCGCCCACCCCGTTCTCCGACGTCAATTTCGAGGAACTCTGACAAAAACCGGCCTTTCAGCCGGTTTTTTTTTTGCGCCGGTGCCGCTTTTGATTATCTTTGTAACAATTTTGTTAAAAATCTGGATGGATCTCCCGTTTGCATTCGATAAGATCGCTGCCGGAAGCAGTATCCTCGGCCGCAGCCAGGAAATCGGAGCCGTCGTCGCCGCCCTGGAACCGGGCGGACGAAGCCTCGCCATTCTGGCCGGCCCCCGCACCGGCAAGGAGACCATCCTCCGTGAAGCGGTCGAACAAGTCCGCAAACAGCGGAGCAATCTGATCGTCTGCGAAATCGACCTGTTCAACATCCGCACCTTCGCGGATTTCTCCGCGCTTTGGCGCGAACGGATGCGCGAATGCGCCGCGGAAGTGAACCGCGGGGCGCTCCTCCCCTTCGAGATCAGCTTCGACGAAATCGCCGGCAACAAGATCTTCGACCTGCCCGGCATCATCGCCGCCGAAGCCCGCGCCGAAATGGTCGTTTATTTCAAGGAATTCCAGAACGTCCTCCGCTTTGAGGACGAAACGTTCAGCCTCGATATGCTCGAGCGCGCCTGGAGCCGCCAGCACCACGTGAAATACCTGTTCACCGGCTCCTTCGTCAATGCGATGAAGAGCATCTTCGAGGAGCGCCGCCTCTTCTACGGGATGTGCCGCACACTGGAACTTCCGCCGCTCGACAAGCGGATGGTGTGCGAATATATCCGCAGCGCCTTCCTCAACGCGGGCCGCGTCATCGAGATGGAAGAGGCGCTGGCCATCTTCGACATCTCTTCCGGCAATATGTGGTATGTGAAGCAGCTCTGCTCGTTCTGCTACGCGATGCCTATCGGCTACGTGAACCGGAAGATCGTCAACCAGGCGCGCGACACGCTGCTGGCCATCCACGAGCCCCGCTTCAAGGAGATCCTGCTCGACCTGACCGGCAACCAGATCAACCTGCTGCACGCCGTGGTCGACGGGGTGCAGAAGTTCACGAGCGCCGAGACGCTGGAGAACTACCGGCTCAACTCCTCCGCCGGCGTCGTCCGCAGCCGCGAGGCCCTGCAGAAAAAGGAAGTGCTTACCTTCGACCGCGACGACAACGCCCGCCTCATCGACCCGCTCTTCGAATACTGGCTCCGCAACTATTATTTTGTCTGACATGAAAAAACTCGTCGTCCTTTCCGGTGCCGGCGTGAGCGCCGAGAGCGGAATCAAGACCTTCCGCGACAGCGATGGTCTTTGGGAAAACTACAACGTGGCCGACGTGGCCGACATCGACGGCTGGTACCGCAATCCCGGCCTGGTGCTCCAGTTCTACAACGAACGGCGCCACCAGCTCGAAAAGGCGCAGCCCAACCGCGCGCACGAGATCATCGCCGAACTCGAGAAATATTTCGACGTGACGGTCGTCACGCAGAACGTGGACAACCTCCACGAGCGGGCCGGCTCCACGAAGATCATCCATCTCCACGGCGAGCTGACCAAGGTCCGCCCCATGGACCGGGAGAACAGCGGCGTGGTGGACATCGGCTACAAGGACATCAACCTCGGCGACTGCGACAAGCGGGGCGTGCAGCTGCGGCCGCACATCGTCTGGTTCGGCGAAGCCGTGCCGATGCTGACGCCAGCCGCCCAGGCCGTTTCCGAAGCCGACATCCTGCTGATCATCGGCACCTCGCTCAATGTCTATCCGGCCGCCGGCCTCTTCCGTTACATTACCTACGGCCGGCCCATCTTCCTCATCGATCCGAAACCCATCCGGCTCGACTACAGCAATTTCCGCCAGATCCAGGAGCCCGCGACCGTGGGTATGGCGCAGCTCAAGCAGATCCTGCTCGATGAATACCTGTAAACAGATCGTCCTGGCCGTGACCGGAGCCAGCGGGGCGTGCTATGCCCGGCGGTTCCTGGAACGTGCCGCCGCGCTGGAAGGCGTGGCGGTGCACGTGGTTCTGACCGACACGGCCCGGGAAATCTGGCGGCACGAACTGGGTTGTGAACCCCCGGCCGGTCTCGACGACCGCCGGTTCGACGCGCCGTTCTGCTCCGGCAGCGCGGCGGCCGACGCGATGGTCATCCTCCCCTGCTCGATGGGGATGCTGGGGCGCATCGCGGCCGGCACGGCCGACGACGCCATCGCCCGCATGGCCGACGTCCAGCTCAAGGAGCGGCGGCCGCTGATCGTCGTTCCGCGCGAGACGCCGCTCAATCTCATCCACTTGCGGAATATGACCACGCTCGCCGAGGCCGGCGCGGTCATCGCCCCCGCCGCGCCGGGCTTCTACACCCGCCCGGCCGACCTCGACACGCTGGTCGACAGTTTCGTCGCCCGCATCCTGCAGCTCGCCGGCATGGCACCGCTGGAAGCTGCCTATCAATGGAAATCGAAAGAATAACGCTATGAAAAGAATCCTTTTTCTCGCATTGACCCTGCTGCTGACCCTGGCCTGCAACCGGAGCCAGTCCCCGAAAGTTCTCGTGCTTTATTATTCCCAAGGCGGAACGACCGAAAAAGTCGCCCTGGCGATCCAGGCCGCTCTCGGCGCAGATATCGAGGCCATCGTCCCCGTCGAACCCTACGACGGCGACTTCCAGGCGACCGTTGAGCGCGGCCGCAAAGAACTGCAGGAAGGCATCCTTCCCGAGCTGCAGCCGATGAAGGCCGGTATCTCCGCTTATGACGTCATCTTCCTCGGCTATCCCGTCTGGTTCGGCACCTATGCCCAGCCCATCGCCACGGTGCTGGCCACACAGGACTTCAAGGGCAAGAAGGTCGTTCCCTTCTGCACCTTCGGCAGCGGCGGCCTCGAATCCAGCGTGAAGAACATCCAGGAAAAGCTCCCGGATGCCGAGATCCTGCCCGGCTACGGCGTGCGCCAAGCCCGCCTCAAAGCCGCTCCCGCCGAAGTTGAGCGTTTCCTGATGAACGGCGGATTCCTTCCGGGTGAAGTCGCCAAGCTGCCCGATTTCTCCGGCACGAGAACGGTCACGGAAAATGAAGCCGCCATCTTCGACGCCGCCGTCGGCGACTATCCGATGATTCACGCCAAACCGGTGGAAGTCGCCTCCCGCCCCGTCCCCGACGGAACCGAATACCTCTTCACCGCGCGTGACCTTCCCCGCGACGGCGGTGAAACCCTCGGCAACGAATTGAAAGTCTATGTCCTCGCCGAAGAAGGCCAGGATCCCGTATTTACCCAGGTAGTCCGTTAATCCGCATCGCATCATGAAAGGCATCGTACTCGCAGGCGGCAGTGGAACCCGCCTCTATCCCATCACCAAGGGCATCTCCAAGCAACTGATTCCCATCTACGATAAACCGATGGTTTACTACCCGATCTCCGTACTGATGATGGCGGGGATCCGGGAGATTCTGGTCATCTCCACGCCGCACGACCTGCCGGGCTTCCGGCGCCTGCTGGGCGACGGATCCGACTACGGCGTGCAGTTCTCCTATGCGGAGCAGCCCTCGCCCGATGGCCTGGCACAGGCCTTTATCATCGGCGAGGAGTTCATCGGCAACGACTCCGTCTGCATGGTCCTGGGCGACAACATCTTCCACGGCACCGGCTTCCGGGATCTGCTGCTGAAGGCCGTCGACAATGCGGAGAAAGATGCGAAAGCGACCGTGTTCGGCTGCTGGGTCAACGATCCCGAACGCTACGGCGTCGTCTCGTTCGACGCCGACGGCAATCCCGAGACCATCGAGGAGAAACCGAAGGAGCCCAAGAGCAACTATGCCGTCGTGGGCCTCTATTTCTATCCGAACAAGGTGGTCCGTGTGGCGAAGGAAGTGAAGCCTTCTGCCCGCGGCGAGCTGGAGATCACGTCGGTCAACAACGCCTTCCTCGCCGACCACGAACTCAAGGTGCTCACCTTCGGCCGCGGCTTCGCCTGGCTCGACACCGGCACCCACGAATCCCTCGCCGAAGCCTCGACCTTCGTCGAAGTCATCGAGAAGCGCCAGGGCCTCAAAATCGCCTGCCTCGAGGAAATCGCCTACCTCAACGGCTGGATCACCCCCGAAAAACTCCGCTCCGTCGCCGAACCGATGAAGAAAAACCAGTACGGACAGTATTTATTATCGTTATTATAATCAATCTTGTAATAATCAATCTTGTAATAATCAATCCCGTATCACTTCCCGAACCGTCTCGCTCCGCGAGACCCCTCCGCGGCATCAGCCGCTAGCGGAGACCAAGTGGGATGGCCTGTGCAATAGCTGGTCGAAGCGGAAGGGTTTGGGGCGGAGCCCCGGTATAACGACTGCCGAGGGTGGCACAGGTTCTTGAAGTGATACGGGATTGATATATAGACAGTATGAAACGTTTCGTTGTATTATTCCTAGCTATAATCTCTGTTAGCTTTGCCCAGGCGCAGACGACGCCGGTCAGGTTTGCCTATTTGAGCGATGTCCATATTACGCTGAGCGGGACGTCGCGTATTGAGAATCTGAAGCGATGCATCGCCGATATCAATTCGCAGCCGGATATTCAGTTCACGGTATTCGGCGGCGACCTGACGGATTTCGGGACGGACGAGGAATTCGCCTTCACGCGGGAGATGTTCGACGAACTCGCGCATCCGTATTGGGTCGTGGCGGGCAACCACGACGCCAAATGGTCGGAGAGCGGCTGTAACTCCTTCGCCAAGATCTTCGGCTACGAACACTTCGAATTCGATGCGGGGGGCATCAAATTTCTGGGCTGCAACTGCGGCCCGAACATGCGCATGGCCCCGGCGCTGATCCCGCACGAAAGCCTCACCTGGCTCGACTCCCTGGCGAAAGCCCTCCCGAAAGAGCAGCCTGTCATCCTGGTCAACCACTATCCGCAAGACACCTCCGTCCTCAACTACTTCCAGCTGATGAACGCCGTCAAACAGTGCAACATCCAGTTGCTGATCGGCGGTCACTGGCACCAGAACCGCGTCCTCAACTACGAAGGCGTTCCCGCCATCCTCGGCCGCTCGCCCGACCGGGGCAAGGAAGTGGGCTATAATATTATCGACATTGCCGACGGCGTTTTCTCGGTGCACGAACGAATTCTTGTGGACGCCGATGGCCGGACCATCCAGCCGACGGAACGGCAGCCCTGGTATAGCCAGCACCTTTCCGCCACACCGCAATACGTACCCGATAAGGCCGCCGGCCGCGACAACCCCTACGGACTGCCGGGCGACTATCCGTTCCTGAAATTCGACGTCAACCGGGAATACCCGCAAGTCACCGAAGTCTGGCGTGCGCAGGATGAAGGCGATATCGGCTGCGGCGCCGTGAAGGCAGGCCGATTCGTGCTTTACGCCAACGAAACGGGCGTCGTCAAAGCCCTCGACGCCGCCACCGGCCGCGAACGCTGGCGCTTCGCCACCGAGGGGAAAGTCTTCTCCACCCCGGCAGTCTGGAAGAATCGGGTCGTCATCGGCTCCACCGACGGCTTCATCTACTGCCTCTCCCTGCGCAACGGCCGCCTGCTCTGGCGCCACCGCTGCGAAAAATCTGTGCTGGCCACACCGGCCATCCACAAAGGCATCGCCTATGTGGGCTCGTCCGACCACGTTTTCCGTGCGCTCAAAGTCCGCAACGGCCGCCTCCTGTGGGCCCACGAGGGCATCGCCGGCTTCGTGGAATGCCGCCCGTTCGTGGACGACGAACAAGTCGTCTTCGGCGACTGGGCCAACACCCTTTATAGCCTTGATCCCCGCACGGGCAGCCTCCAATGGGCCTGGAAAGTCAAGGGCTCCCGGATGTTCTCCCCGGCAGCCGTCTACCCCGTGAAAGCCCACGGCAAAATCTTCATCGTAACCCCCGAGCGCAAAACCTACGCCCTCGACGCCCGCACCGGCGAACAGCGCTGGGTCTCCCCCGGCGGTCGCGAATCCATCGCCCTCTCCCCCGACGGCGAAACCATCTACGTCAAAACCATGTTCGACAGCGTCCAAGCCTACGCCACCGGCGACAGTCCGAGCAGCAGCCCGAGCGGCGACACTGGCGGCGACACTGGCGGCGCGCCTAAGCGCTGGGAAGTCCGCCCCGGCTTCGGCTATGAGATCGGCCCCACTCCCTGCGCCTGCAGCCCCGACGGCCAACTGCTCTTCGTCCCCACCGACAAGGGCAACCTCTTCTGCCTCCGCGCCGACGACGGCACCCTTCTCTGGAAACACAAAATCTCCGTCGCCCTCCTCAACAGCATCGTCCCCCTCCCCGACAACCACCTCCTGATCGCCACCATGGACGGCGTCGTCACCCTCTTGCACTACTAGCGCAGGCGGAGAAGGAACAATTCTGGAGCGAATTGGCGAAAAAGGGACGTGGGTGGGCTTGTGCAGGGAGCGGTGGCCGTAGAGAAAGGGCTGCAGGAGAACCTGCGGCCCCTTTTTAGGCCATGACGGCGCTTTGTCCGACGAACGTTCCGGGCCCTTGCGGCCCGGATAAGGAGGAGTTCGCCGTCAAGCGACCGGTGCCGCTCCCTTTTTCGCCAGCTGAGCGGAACGAATTGTTCCTTCTCCGCCGGAGCCGGCCCTATCGTCGCCAGATCGCATCAGTCTGAACATGGTCATACTCTTTCGTGTCAGTCTGAGCCCGCTTGAGCCCAAGCGGAAGGCCGCAGAAGCCTTGGCCACCGGGCTCACGGTGGTAAACAAAGGGGATGAGCCCAGTAAACCATAGGCTGAGCGCCGTCAGACAGGGAACCTGCGGGCTCACGGCGACGAAACTATGAGGGGGCAATTATTAGCGGAAGAAGCGAGGAAGAAGCGAAATGTACGCTGCAACGGACGCAGCTGGTTGTCAACGACTTACAAGAAGTGATCCCCCTGAAAAACAGGGGGATCACTTTACATAAACAGCTGATTTACTGATGCGTACATTGCAGCGCAAAATTGAGTCCGAAGCGAATGACTAGCTGGAGCGAAACTGTCAAACGGAACAGCCAAACGGAAAGCACAGCCTGCAGCGAAAACAATGAAGCGCCGGAGCCTATCAGCGACGGTTACTCCAGTTTGAAGATGTACGTGATGGTGCCTTCCTGCGAGAGGGGGGCTTTGGGGTTGGCGTTGAAGTGGGCGGTGAGGGCGGCTTCTTTGGCGGCGTTCCAAAGGGAGCGGTCGGTGACGGAGGTGCCTTCGACGCCGGGGATGGCTTCGGTAACGTTGCCGTCGCGGTCGACCATGATCTTGACCACCACGCGGCCGGCCTTCTGCACACCATAGGACGGCAGCTTCAGCGAGCCGACGACATTGCGGCCGGCCAGCCGGGCGGACGGAGTGCCGTCGGAGGAGCCGGACATGGTATTGCCGCTGGCGTGGCCTTCGTCGAAGCGGTTCGAGGGCTGCGAAGACGTCTGGGGCGCCAGGGTGTCTTTCTTGTTGTTGGCCGCCGAAGGGAAGAGCGCGCGACGGTCGATCTCCCGCTTGGGCTCGGGGACTTCCACGTCGCCGTCGTCACCGACGGTCGCTTCTTGCGCCTCATTGGCCTTCGTGCCCTTGACGGGCGACTCGGAACGTTTCACCAGCTGGAC
>JAEEGK010010134.1_pt1 | contig 21793 bp, 7 predicted proteins | sample 8958771 | NCBI WGS metagenome assembly JAEEGK01 (sample SAMN16246547, study PRJNA631951) | gut metagenome | biome: gut microbiome; feature: rumen; material: SC-attached | host: Bos | place: Iran: Karaj | collected 2018-10 | reverse complement strand
CCCCAATCCCCAATCCCCAATCCCCAATCCCCAATCCCCATTATTTAGTTTGTTTTTATAATTGATAATAAATTAAAAAATAATACAATATTTGTTAAAAATAGAATAATTTAATTTAATTTAATCTAATAATAAATCATCAAGAGAGTAAATTTCACTATTTTTACTTTCTTTCTTAGAACTTTTTTTACTTCGTATTACTTCGTTACTCTTTTTTTCATTATTAGTATTAGTATTATTGTTATTAATTTCTTCTTCATTTATTTTGGTATTTTCTATATTATTATTATTTGTGTTATCAATAATAATTTTTTCTTTTGTTTTATTTGTTTTTTTTTTTTTTGAATTTGTTCTTTATTTTAAACATTTATTTTTTTTTTTTTTTACTGTTATTTTTGAAATTTAAATTAATATCAATTGATGTATTTTTTTTTATTTTTGGATATTTTTTAATTGGTTATTAAAAATAAATGTAATTTAATTATTTTATTAATTTTATTTTAAATAATTATTTAGGATTATCTTTTAAAATTAAAATAAATTTATTATCTTCATCTAATAAATAAATTGAATTTTTATTTGGAGCAATATCCATTCTATAATAATATATTTTATCATTATAAAGACTAAAATTAAATTTTTCTTCTAAATAAGGTAAACTTCTCAAAACTAAAAAGCTATTTTTTAAATAAATAATATAATCACAAAACTTATAATCAGTAAAAAAAATTGGAATATTATCAAAATTATTTTCTTTAACTTTACAAATAAAATGTCCATTAATAGAATTAACAATAAATTCTTCAGAATCATCAGAATAACATAAACAAACTGGTAAAGGATTTTCACTTAAATAACAAAATTTAGGTTTTTTTATATTAAAAGATCTAATTAATTTACATAAAGGCATTGTAATAATATTAACAAAATTATCATTTGAACAAGTTACAAATGCATTCATATCATTTGATATAAAAATATTATTTATACATTTATTATGATTAATTAATGTATATTTAAAATTCCATAAAGTTTTATCAACATAATAAATATAAATTACCCCTATTGAATTTGATAAAATTACAAAATTTTCTTCATTATTTATAGACAAAGATATTATTGGTAATATATCAAATGGATGAGATATGATAATAGGTTCAATTACTTCTTTATCTTTTTCTTTTTCTAAATTAGTTATTATTATTTTTCCATCAAAAAATCCTCCCTCAACTATTATATTTCCATTACTATAAATTAATATTGGATTCATATTTTCATATTTAATATTATTAAAAATAAATTCATTTTTTAGTAATTTATATCCAAATTCAAATTCTTTTTCATTAAATGATGTAGTATTATCTTTATTAGTATAAATATTAATTCTAATTCCACTTTCATTATCCCAAATAATAACAAATTCTTCATTATTGATAACTTTCATAATTAAAATTTTTTTATTAATATTAACATCATCACTTAATTCTTCATTTAAATCAAGTTTCAAAACTTTAATATTTTCCTTTTCCAAAAGTGAAATTTGTTTAAATTCTAAAACATTAAAAATATCATTTTTACAAGGAAACTTTTTAAAAAAAATTTGTTTAGGCGTAATACCAAATTCAACACATCTATAATAATACATTTTTCTACTTTTATCATATTTCTCAATATTAATTTCAGAAGGATAAGTAGAATTCATAAATATATTATTTGCTTTTTCTGCTTCTTCCCCCCTTTGTTTAAATCCAAAAACTAAATCAATCCAATTATTAATATTAGAACTAACATTCAAAGATTCAAAAGCATAATATAAAATAGTAATCATTTTATAAGGATCATCATTACTCCAAACAGGACAATTTACATTATTAACTTTGGTTTTATTTCTCCTTATTCCCAAATCTAAATTATTAATATTTAAAAACATTTCAGGAATATAATAAAATTCAGGTATTAATTCTCTTAAATCACCTTTTTGTGTCGTTGCTCCAAAAAAAGAATTATTAACTGATAAAAATAATCTATCTGGATCATCAAATTTTGATCCTTGTAATTCAATAATAATATTTGAATAAGGAAAAATTCTTGTTAAATAATGACAAACATATATTGGATTACTATAATGACTACCAAAAACATAAGGTTTTTCATAAGTTTCTATTCCACCTCCCATTAATAAATTTTTATCTTTTAAATTTGTTGATTGATATTCTTTAAGAAGTGATTTATATATTTTTAAATATATTTTTTTTCTTTCTCCATTATCTGAACATTCTAACATTCCCATTGGACAAGTTAAATCTCTATATATTGAATTTTTCATATTTAAATCATCTTCATTTAAAACTTTCGATTTATAATCTGTTAATATCCAAGGAAATATTGGATATTGACTTAAATCATTAAATGATCTTCCTGATAGGATATTTAAATATATTAATAATGTTGAATTTGATATTTCATATTTTTCCCATTTTTTTATTAAATTTGATATAGAAAAATTTTTATCTGTTGAAATACCTAAATAGTTTAAGATGAAATTATTATTATTTTCACCACAAAAAATTTCAACTTCTTCTTTTATGTTTTTTAGTATTTTGTTATAGGAATTTTCACGAGAATCTTGTTCTTTAAAGTTAAAATAATAACTTTTATTATTTTTACAATAAATTTCTAATGCTGTATCTTTATAATAATAGTTTCTTTTTAGTATCATATTTATATCTGAATATGGGAAAAAATAATTTAATTTATCTTTATCTTTATGGTGAGAAATAAAATATGAACCATAACAAGTATGTCTTATATTATCATAATTATCATCTAATTCCTCTTCTAAATTTACTTTATCTTCTTCTATATTTTTTAATATTTTTTCATTTATTAAAACTTTAAATTCAATTCCTTTTTCTCTTGCATAAAAAAATCCTTTTATATGATGACTTAATTTTACAAAACAACATTCATTAATTTTATCACTTTCTAAATTTACATCTTTTTTAAAATCTACATATTTATAAATTTTTTCTAAATTTGAATTATTATTTAATATAGTGTCAACATCAATAATTAATTTTTTATAAGGATATTCAGATTCGTTTTGATTAAATAATTTTTCTACAGTAAAATTAGAGAATTTAGGAATATAATAATTAATATCTAAAATAGGATTTAAAAAAGGATGTGAAAGATTTTTTGTAAAATGATTTAATAATTTATATTTCATTTTATCTGGATTATTATAAAATAAATCAAAATTACTCCAAGGATTATTCCAAATAAATAATTCTTTTTTTAATTTTTTATAATAATTTCTCCTTTCTCTAAAATTTTTATAAGGTAATTTTAATATATTTTCAATTCCATTTTTAATTATATTTCTTATTTCAACCATTTCATTATTTATTTTATCATATTCAATAAAATCACCTTCAATATCATTCATGTGATAGATTTCTGATTTATTTTTTTCTAATCTTATCTTTGCTAAATTTAAAAATACACCATAATTAACAAATAATGGATATTTATCTGAAATAAATTTATTCAAACCTGAAAAATTATCTCTGAAATTTTGACCAATTATAATTGTATAAAATTTATCAAAGTTATCATATTGTTCTAATAAAGATTCTAATTTTTCTTCTTTTTGTTTTTCATTTAATTCAACACCTTCTTCAAATGATTCTTCTAATAAAAAATATTCAATAAATTTATATGCTATAGTTTTATTGAGGAATTTTTTAGTATTTTTTGAAAATAAATTTTTTATATAATTTTTTTTTTTATCTTGAATATATTTACCTATTAATAAACATAAACATAATAATTCATTAATGCAATTAAGTAATATTGTATATGAGTCATTAACAGGGTCTTTTGATTCAGTTAATTCAATTAAAAAACTTATTCCAATTCCAAAAATCATTAAAAATAAAGTTATTTTTTCTTTTGAAAAATTTGAATCAAAATCTTTTTCATTTAAACTACAGGATATTAATAATATATATCTTAAAAAAATAATATATTTATTTACTATTTGGATAAATTCTTTTTCATCTTTTGATAAAGTTATTTGTAGCATAAATAAATGTGATAATATTTTTAATATTGGATAATATTTTGTTGTGTCTTTAGAATATGTTAATAAATCAATCATACTTACAAAATCATTTGACATATTTTCATTTTTGGATAAAATTATATTTTCAAAAATATATTTACATTTATCCATTATTTCTAAATTTGAAATGTCTTTTTTTAAATATTGGTTAATATTCATTTTTTTTAGAAAGAAATCAATTATCATATCTACTAAATTATTATCTATCCATAATTCATTTAAATTTAAATATTTTTTGGATGATATTCCTTCATAAACATTTATTCCTTTTAAAAAAATATTTATAAATGTTATATTTCTTTCAGTAAATGTAGGAAAAATTATATTCATATTACCAGTTTCATATATATCTAAAATGTTTTTATCCTGATGAAATACAATCAAATAATCAAAAGTCATTCCTATTAAAATAGATAAAATTTCTTTATCAAGTTCTTTTTCAAAAGTTTTTTCAATTATATTATAAAAAATTTTATTAATTATCAAAGCAATTCTAACATTAATTGTTAAATTTTGAGATTTTCCTTCTTGATTTTGTAATTTAGAGCAATAAGTCATAATATTTGAAATTAATTCAAATTTGTCATAATAATCTTTTAATTCATTAATCATATCATTTATAAATTTAATACTAGAATTAAAAGTAGAAGTAGTATAATTTTGATAAAAAATAAGTGTATCAATTATATAATTTATTAATGAAGGATAAAAAATAATTTTTTTTAATAACTTTTTTTTAGATAATATTAGTAAATGTAAATGTGTATATAAAGAATTTAAATTTTCAATATTTAATTTATCACATATTTCTAATATAATATCAATTATTAAAGTAAGTTTCTCAGGAAAAAATTGAATAAATTCAGTTAAACTTTCAATTATTTTTGTATAATAAATACTCATATATTTATGATTGTAAATTGTTTTTGATAATATTAAATCATGATTATAACACATTGATGAAATGTAATTAGCATTTTTTTTAACTAAATGAAAAGCTAATTCTTTGATATCGTCATCAGTTGGATAAATATTTTCAAAATTTAAATTATGAATTTCATTATCTTTTTTTGGAAATAAATTTTGTTTAATATAAGTTAAAGAAAATTGATATGATTTAATATATTTATATAGATTTTGAATAAATTTGATTACATTATATTTAACTTCAATAAAATCATTTTGAATTAAATTCATAAGAATAATTTTATATTCTTTTGATGAGTATATATTATAAATAATATCACTATATGTTTTATTTTTTAAATATTTATTTGATAAATCAATAATATAATTAATTAAACAGGGTGAAATATTTAATGATAATAAATTTACAATTTTTTTAAAATTATTTTCAACATTATCTTTTCTATCTTTAATTATTTTTTCAAGTAATAAAATTAAATTATTATTTCTAATTTTAAAAACTGGATTCATAACTTTATATTTTTCCTTATGAATATAAGAATTTAAATGTTCTTCGCAACATATTTCTTTTTTTTTCCAATAAAACTTTTCATTATTATATAAAGCAAATATTAATTTATTTATTGGTATAAAATAATTTTGAGAACCTTCATAAAATTTTAAAACATGTTCCCAAAAGTCATCTTGAAATATTGGATTATATTTTTTAATTATTGTATTATTATATAAAATATATTGAAAATAATATTGATAAAGTTGACTTTTTTCTGAAAAAACAAAAAGATTTTTTGCAATATCAACAATGATTTTTATAATATTATTTGTAAATATTTGTTTAGGAAATTTTTCTAAAAAAATACTAAACATTGTAAAAAACTTATTTGAAATTGTATGTTCCATATTTTTCTTTTTAAAACTCAAAATGATTAAAATGATATCAAAATAACATTGCATAATATCATTGTGTTCAGTACATAAATTAATATTTTGATATAACAATTCAATAATAGGTAAAATTATATTTATTCCTCCAATTAGGGAAATATTTTTTTGGAAACAATTATAATTATGATAATAACAATTATCACCAAATATTAAAGTGTTTTTTTCTTCATTATTAATTAAATTATATTCATATGAAATTGGAGAATATATACATAAAATTGATTGAATATATTCTCTTCCTTGTTTTTGGAAGAATTTTTCTATTGTTTTTCTTTTTGAAAAACCTATTGAATATTTATTATAAAGTAATTTATGAAATTCATATGAAATTATTTTACTAAATAGAATTATTGAAGTTATTTTACCATATAAATTATTTCCTAATAAAATTGAATTAATTACTAAATCTGAAGTACTTAATAAATAGGAATGTTCATATAATAATAAAATATTATTTAAATATAAAGATATTAATAATGTTTTTTCTTTAGATTGACAAGAAACTGTGATTTGATTCCATTCAAAAATATTTTCAATATTTTGATTTATTATTTCATTATTATCACTTGAGAAAAATAATTTTAAAGTTGAATTATCATGAATTGATATATTTAATATATAATTTCTATTAAAAATAAAAGATAATATATCAAAATTTTTTTTTTCATTTTTTTCTGGTTTAAACCACATTGTAATACATAATTCATTTTTTTGATTTATTGGTATTGTAATAAAGGAATTTGAATTTAAATAAAAATAATTATAAGGTTTATTAAATGTTATGTTAACTCCATATAAATGTTTTAATATTTCTAAATTTTTAATAATTAATTCATATGATGGTGACTCAATTTCTTTATTATGAAAAAAAATTGATAAATTTCTTATAACGTAATCTATAATTTCTTTTGAAATATCAATTGTATTTATTAAACTATCAATTATATTTAAACAAAGTAAATCAATTTTTTTTTCATTATATTTATTTTTTAAGTATAAATCTATAAAAACATAAATTATATTTTTTTTATAATATTTTTGAATAAGAATAATATTCAAAGAACTTAGTGAAAAGCTCTCATAAAGAACATTTAAAATTTCTGTTATTGATAAAGAATTTAAATTATTATTATTTTGAATCAATTGATCAATTAATTTATCAATATGAGTATTTTTATAAATATAATATATTCCATTATTATTTGGATAGTTTTTAAAAACTTCAGAAATTAAACTTGAAATATTTTCATCATTATAAATATTATCATTTTCCATTTAAATATTTAGAGAATTCATTTTAACAAAAAAAAATAATTAATATTAATAATAATAATGTTAGATGGAAAAAATAATGAATCTCCTGCCCAAATGATATTAAATAATATTGCAAAAATAAATAAAGGAAATAATAATAAAGGAAAAAATTTAATAAAAGAAAATAATAAATCCTATACAAATACAAATAATTATAATTTTCCAACAATAAATTCAAATCTTAGAAACTCATTTTTAAATCCAATTTCAACATCATTAAAAAAAGTAATAAATAAATCAGCAATAATTGATTTTATTAACATAAAAAATAATACTTCAAGAAGTAATGAAGATAATATAAAATTATCAAAAAATGTTGATTCTCATTACAAAATAAAATATGAGAATTCTGAAAATAGATATCAAACAAACAATTTATTTCATAATAAATTTTTTTCATCTTCATTATTATCTTCTTATACAAAAAGAAATTTTAATACATTTTTACCAACACCAAATGAGTCATTAAGTGATGTAAGAAATAATTCTAATAATAATACATTTAAATCAAAAAAATTTTTATTAAAAAAAATGTTATCAACTAACTTAGAAAATAAAAATAAAAAAATAAAAGTCTCTTCTAAATCTAAACTTTTATCAAAATTAGAAAAAATTAGAAAATATAGAACATTAACATATTTTATAAAAGAAGGCAATAATGGAAAATTAATAGAAAAATGTCTTCAAACGAGACAAAATTATATTTCAGTATCAAAAGAATCATTTGCAAATTTAATTTGGACTCCTTTATCTTGTGATATTGATTTTAAAAATTTAGAAAATAAATTTCAATTTATTAATCATTTTGAATATCATAATGAATTATCAAATAAAATGAAATTATTTTTTAATTTAATTCATTATTGTGAATTAAATGATATTGATTTATTTTCTTTTTTTCCTTTAACAATAATATTTCAATTTGAACATAAATCATTTAATAAACAATTAAATGGATTTAAAGAATTATATTCAGATATACCAAATTTATTAAATTATTCTAATATATTATCTCATTATTATAAATTTAAAAGTATGGATAAAGTTTATTCAGATTATTGTTCAATTAAACTAAGTTCTCAAATAGGAAATTTACAAAGAATGAAAATTCCTCATACACATTATAATGGAAGAAATATTTGGATTATTAAACCAATAAATTTAAATAGAGGAAGAAATATTAAAGTTTTAAGTGAATTAGAAGATATTATTAAAGAAATAAAAAGGTTAAATGAAACTAAACATTTAATTATTGATGATGGTGAAACAAATAAAAAAAGAAAAATAGGTCATGTTATTGTACAAAAATATATTGAATCTCCTTTACTTTATAAAGGAAGAAAATTTGATATAAGAATTTGGGTTCTTTTTATTTTTCAAGATGAAAAATTAAGTTTATATGTTTTTAAAGAAGGTCATTTAAAAGCAACTTGTGATAGATTTGATATTAATTCATCTAATTTATATATTCATTTAACTAATTATAGTATTCAAAAAAACAATTCTAATTTCTCAAAACAAGAAATTGGAAATGAAATTTCTTTTAATGAATTTCAAAATGATTTAAATAATAATGAAAAAACAAAAGTTAATTTTTATAAAGATATATTTCCTAAAATATGTGATATAATTCAAATAACAGGAAATTCTGTAAAAACAAGAATTAATTTATCAAATAAAAATAATTGTTTTGAAATATTTGGATATGATTTTTTAATTGATTCAAATTATAATCCATTTTTATTAGAAGTAAATACTAATCCTGGATTTGAAGAAAGTTCACCTTTAATTAAAATTTTAATTCCAAGAATGATTGATGATGCTTTTAAATTAACAATTGATACTTTATTTAAAAATGATGTTATAATTAATAAAAATTCATCTTTTCATGTAAATGGGTATAAAGATAATGAAAATATGTGGTTAAAGTTAAAAATAAAATAAATATTTATTATTATATAATATAATTTTATAATAATATTTTTTCTTAAATAAATTTTTTATATGATTATAAACTTTTAATTTTTTTATTTAAAATTAAATTTTAATTTTTTTTTTTGCATTTATGGATTCATTAAAAGATAATTTAAATAATAATGAAAGTAATAAGTTTAATAATGATTTATTTCCAAATTTTGAAAATTTATCTGAAGGAACTTTAAGAAGATATCAAGCTTATTTTAATTTAAGAACTGAAAATGGAGGAATTGCAAAACCAAAAAATGAATTAATTAATTTAGTAAAAGATCATTTTAATAAATTTGAAGTTGATAATGATATTGTAATTGAAAATTTTATTAGAATTGAAAAAGATCAAACAAATGAAAAAAATAATTCAATAAGAAAATCATTAAGAATTCAAGAAAAAGGAATTGCTAAATTTTTAGATAATTTTAATGCTAAATCATAAAATATTTAATTTAAAAAAATAAAACAAAAACATAAAATTAATTAATTTATAGAAACTAATATTGAAATTCCAATTCCCAAAAAAATTATTTATACTAAAAATAATTATGTTATAATTTATTCATAATTAGTTTTTACCTTTACTATATCTTTTTTTTAATTTATTTTGAATAAATAACAAATGAGAAAGATATTTAAAACCTAATTGAAGTCGATTTTTAACAAATAATGATGTATATTTTGTAATTTTACCATATTTTCCATCATTAATATCTTTAATTGCTAATATCATAATTAAATATCTCCAATTCAATAAAGTTATTTTAAGTAAATTATATATTAATATATTTTCTCTTTTATTAATTAAATATTTTAACATTCTATATTTTCTACCTACAACAAATTTTTTATTTCTATATAAAAAACTAATTTGAATATTGGAATGAAAAATTTTTACAAAATTCATTCCAGTATTATTTCTTAATATTGAAAATTTACTTTTTAATAATCTATTATTTTTATTTCTAATTGCATTTAATGCTTTTAAAAATTGAATTCTTTGTGTTCTTATAAAAATTAATTCTTTAAATTGATTATATGATTTAGTTATTAATTTTTTTCTTCTTTTACTTTGAATATTCCATGTTAATAAATGGTCTTTTAAATTATTTTGAATAATATCAAAGACTTTTTTTAAAAATTTGTGTTTGAAAAATTGATAAATCTTATTATAAACATATTTAACAATTCTTCCTCTTAAAAAATGCTTTCCTTTAATTTTCATATTTATTATTTTACTTAATTGTTTTAATTTATTTATTATCATTTTATTTGAAAAAACCTTTCTTGTTTTTTTAAATTTTTTTAAAGAAATATATTCAGAAATTTTCTTTGAAGCTAATTTTAATATTATAATTTGAGTTCTTTTTAACCATTCTTTTAAATATTTATTTAATCTATTTGTATTTTTTTCATCTGTAAATGTATGAACTCTTTTTAATATATATAATTTTTTATTTCTCCAAATATCAAAATGTTTTTTTAAATCATAATATTCATATATTTTTGTCATTTTTTCTAAATGATTTTTTTTTGGAATATTTTTTAATATTTCAAAACTTTCTTTTAAGTTTTTTATATCATTTTGTTTTAAAAGTTTTATTAAATATTTCTGTTTTATTTTCTCAATATTATCTTTATCACCATAATAAAATTCTTTACTTTTTATTATTTGATATAATCTAGTTAAAAAATATGATTTATCAATATAATCCCTTTTCTTAAAAATTTTTTCTTCAATTAAAGTAATAAATAATATTAATTTTAAGTCATTCATTGGTTTAGAATAATTCTTATAGATATGATTATGCATTTTTAATGTATTAAATCTTTTCCTTAAAAAAGTATTAATACAATATTTTAAATTATTTTCATTTATTTTATTCATCAAATTATCTAAAAATTTTTCTCTTTCCAATAATTTATTAGCATTTTTTCTCCATTGTGAAAATCTAATTAATAACAAATTTTTTTCTTTGAATTCTTCTAATTTCTCTTCATAAATATTATCAAATGTATTTTTTTTCCATTTTAAAAGAAATTTCTTTAAATCATATTTTCTTTTCTTTTTGTTTTCATTTCTAAGAATTTTATTTAATTTTAATGCTTTTATTTTTATTGGAATTTCTTTATTTTCATTTTTATATATTTCAACATCAGTAATTTCTTTATTCCATATATTTAAATATTTCCTATAAATAAATTTATTAATTTGATTGATAAACTTTTTATTTTTATAATAATCTTTAAACAAATTAAAATTTTCTTTAATACAATTTTTATGTAATATATCAAAAACTTCTTTTAAAGCATATGGTTTAGAATATTTCAATAAATTTTTAAAAGATTTCTGTAATTGAATTTTTTGAATACATTTTTCTAATTTTTCAAATATAATAGGAAATTGAAAAGTCAAAGATTTCCTTTTTAAACTTTTTAATTGAGTTTTACATATTTGATTCTTTTTTAAAGATAACATAGTTTTAAATGACTTTATTTTTTGAGTATTGTTTATCCATTTAAAAAAATAATCTTTAGTAAATTTATATTCAACTAATCTTTTAAGTAATTCTTCATTATTAAATAAATTCATTAATTTTTCATTAATATAAATCAATTCTTTTTTAGATAATATTTTTTTAAAAAATTCAAATTCATTTTTAATCTTCTTATTTACTTTTAAATTCCAAACTTGTAATCTTTGAAAAAATCTATGAAATTTATTACATTTATTATTATATTTTCTATTGTCATTTTTATATTTTAATTTATAATAAATATAAGGATGATTATAAAAAGCACTTTTCCTAATAAAATTGTCATTACACCTTAATAAAAATCCTCTAATACATTTTTGAAGAAAAATAATTTTCAAAAAAGTATCATAATCCAAAACTTTTTTACTATATAAAGACCTTTTTTTATAAGGTTTTGAGAAAATTTTTTCCCCATCTTCCAAAATTCTTTTCTTAAGATAATAATTTTTATATTTTTGTTGAACAAAAATAACTTTTTTTCTCACAATATTATAAATTTTCAAAAGTGAAAAATTATTAAATAAAATAGTAAAAAAATCTTGAACTCTATGTTTAAAATAAACATTATTAACTCTATTAATAAAAGGTAAAATATCATCAATTTTATGTAAAGAATCTAAAACAGCACATCTACATAAAAAACCTCGATAAAAACTTTGAATTTTAGAACATAATACAAAATAAGAATTACATAAAGAAATACATCTCCACCATTTTTGAATAATAATTGCATTATTAATTAACTTCATTTTCTTTTGATAATTATCTGGTTTAATTCGATATGAATATTGTAATCTTCTTGCATGTACTGCTGCATTTTTTGCATTATCATATTTTATTTCTATTATATGATTTGTATGTTCTCTTTTAAATTTTGGTATTTTTGTTAAACCACTTCCAAATAATATTATTGATGATGCTCTTCTTATTGGTTTTTTTATTTGTTCCATTAAGTTTTCATTTGATTCTGATTTTGTTTTTTTTAATAATTTTGAATATAATAATAAGTTGTTTTGTTTAAATTTTTTATTTGTTTTTAATAAAATTTTTGAAAACTTATGATTTGTGTATATATCGTAAAAGTATTTTTGAAAATTGTTTTTTGTTTGATTTTTATCTAAAAATAATAAAATTTTGTTTTTTGGGAATTTAAATTTTTTTTTGAAGTAGATTTTGTTTTTTAATATGTCAATGTCTTTATTTGATAATTTATAATTGAAATTTGATTCATCTAAAATATCAATATTTGATATTGGAGAAATAAAATTTGTTGGAGAATTTATCATATGTAAATTTTGATTATTCATATTTTTTATTTCTCCTTTTGTTAAAAGAGGTTTTTTATTTATAGTAATATTCTTTTTTCCATTCTTTTGGGTTTTCTTTTTATTTTTATTTGTTAATAAATCTAAATTAACAGGAATATCCATAATATTGACTTCAGACATATTGTATATAAATTTTTTTATTCTTTTTTTATTCTTTTTTTATTCTTTTTTTTAATATTTTATTTTAATAAAAAATATTTCAAAAAAATAAAAATTTTTTTTATATTTATATCTTAAATAAAATACTATTGTTAAAACAATTTTTTCTTTATTAATTATTTAAATTAAAAATCAAAATTAAAGTTTTGAGTTACAACGTAATTTTTTTCACTTTTTTGGGTCTTGAATATCATATAAAATGTTGAATCATTTTTATCAAAATATATTATTCCTGATTTTGTAATAGTTTCTTTTCTTTCAAAAATATATTCTAAATCACTTCCATTTAAAATATCAATATATCCATTATCCAAATATTCAACAATTAAATTTCCATTATTTGTAAATATAAAATTATTATAAAAATTTCCTTTTGATTTTGCAAATTTTATCCCTGTTAAAGTATATCCAAAAATATAAGATTTATTATCATTTCCTTTACACATAACATAAATTAGTTTTAAAGGTGATAATTTTATCATTTGAATTTTATAATTTGTTTCAATGTTAATAACTGTTAACAATTCAAAATCATACAATTTTCTGACAAAAATTTCTTTGTTTGTTGCTGTAATTATTATATTTAATGAAAATTTCGAATTATCAATTTCAATAATTTTAATGGATGATAAATGTGAAAAAATATATTTTTTAATTTCTATTTTATAGTTATCTTTAATTTCATATTCAATTATTTTACCATTTTTTAATCCTATAATAAATGAATTATTTGATATTTCTCTTATTGCATTTACATAATCTTCACATATAATCTTTTTTTCTTTAATTACATTTATTTCTTTTTTTTTATTTAAGAATATAATTCTAAAACTATTATCTCTATATCTACAAGAAATAATTTTATAATTAAAATATCTTATTATATATTGAATTTGTACTGAATGATAATCAAAATATTCATAACCATTTTTTTCATTTTTTATTTGTTGTTTTTTAAATAATTCACTTTTAATTGATATATTTAATTTTTCAAATTGTATATCACCATTTTCACTTATTAATAAAAAAGAAAAATTTTCGTGATTAATTAATTGAATATAAATCCAATTTATATTTGAATCATTTTTTATTTCAAAATCTTTTTCATAATAAGTTTTTTCTATTCTTTTCAGATCATCTTTTAAATCTAATCGTTCAGGCACCATTCCAAAATTAATTGTTATATTAATTTCTTCCATTAGTTCTACTTTTTTTATATTACTAGGTATAATATTATTATCTTCAATTTTAATAATTTCATCAACAAAAGAACATTTTTCTTTATAAGTTGCAATAGGAAAAGAATTATAAAGATTCATAGCTTTATTTTCATTTTCTATATATTGTGTTTTACCAAACACATTTTCAATCCAATTTATAATTGAATCATTTGAACTATTTTCAAAATTTACAAAATTGCTATTTAATATTGCTCTATGTAAAATTAAAAATTCAACATATAAAGAAAGAGGATTTTTATTTTTTTGATAATAATTATCATTATATTTTAAACTCATTGGTATTATATCATCTAATTGAATTCCATTACTTTTTTTTCCAAAATTAGCACAATTTAAATTAATATTAAATTCAATTTTATTAAAAAATTCTGGAATTAATTCTCTATTATCATTACTTAAACGTATTGCTAATTCTGTTTCAAGAATAGAAATAAACATTCTATTTGTATTTTCTTGTGAATTATTTTGCAATTTTATTAAATTTTGCAAAAAAGGATTTATTCTCATTAAATAATAAAATATAAAAGACGCAGTAGAATAATGAGAATAAAAATGAGATTTATATTTATCTATATAAGAATCTATAAATCTGTTTTTTGCAGATTCTCTTTTACTTTGAGTTTGAACACTAATTGGATATTGAAATATTCTAGAAAAACTATCTTCATTGTTAAATTCTTCTTTTGTTTTTCTTGATAATAAAATTTTATTTATTTCATATATATCATGTTCATATAATTCTTTAAAATTTTTTATTACCCAAGGAAAAATTGGATATTGTGAAGTATCATTATAAGTTCTTGATGAATAATAATTTAATACAAGTAATAATTCATATGTTGAAATTTTATTATTGTTATATTCTTTTATATAATCACTTAATTTCTTTTCTTTCTCTTTTTTTTCATTTTTTAATAATTCATTTTTTAATTCTTCTTTTTCATTTAATTTTAATATTAAATTATTATAATTATGTCTTGAAAGGAAATTAAAAAAATAACTTTTTCCATTGTTTAAATAAAATTCTAATGCTTGGTCAAAGAATATAAATTGTCTTTTTTTTATTTCATTTATTTCTGAAAAGTATAATATAATTGTTTTTTCTTTATCAATTCTATCATTTTCAAACGACAATATAAAATATTTTTTACTATCAATTTGATAATTTCTAAATAAAAGATAATTTTCTCCAATTAAAAACATTCCAAATAAAGAATATTTAACAGTAATTAATTCACATTCAAATTGATATGCTTTTTGATTAATCCCAATATTCCTTTTAATAAAAGGGATTTTTCTATGTTGAAATTTATTTAAATAAGATAAAATATATGAATGTGTAATATTAAAAAATTTATCATCAAAAAAGTTTAAATCTTGCGTTAAAAAAAGTGGACACTCAAATTTATTTGAAAAGTTTTTTAATCTTGAAGGATAATTTAAAGCTTTATTTTCTCTTCCTGTTTTAAAATTACTTATATAAAAGTTTTTTAAATTAATAAATGGTTTATTATAAAAGAATATATCAATAAAAGAATGAGAAAATGTTTTAAAAAAAAATTCATTTTTTGGATTTATAATAATTCCTTTTTGAATAATACTTTCAAAATAATTTTTTTTTTCTTTTATTAATTCATGATTTAATTCTTCTGCCTTTTCTTTTTTATTCTTTTCTTTAATTGTTTTTGATTTATCATTTTGTCTTAAATCAAAATACATTCTATTTGAAGTATTCATAAAAGTTGTTTGATTTAATACTATATCATTATTTTCAGTATTATTATTCTCAAAAATATTATTTGAATATAGTGATAATTTATTTGAATTTATTTCATTAAAAGATTCACTTATTACTTTCTTACTATATGAATTTGATTTACCACTAAAATTAAATGTATTATAAAATGATATTTTTGCACTACTTCTTCTTGAATTTGATTTTAAAAACATTGAAAAATAAATTATTCTTGGATTTTGATTTTGTTTATTGAAATATTCTTCTAATTTTTCAAAAGTCAATCCTTTAGAATAATCAAAGTGATATATTATATTATATTCTTTAAATTTTGAGTTTTCAAATTTTCTAAAAAATTTTTTTTTGGATAAATCAATGATATTCATATATAGTGAATTAAAAAACAAATCTAATTTTTTTATATTTGGATTTAATTTTTTCAATGATAAATATTTGGTTAGAAAATATATTGAATAACTAATCTCAGTATAAAATATATGTTTATCAAATTTTAAATTATTTTCAAGTTGCAAAACTTTCTCTTTTATAACATTCATAGATAATGGCATATTTATCATACAATCCATTATATAAAATATAGTATGATTTATATTATTACTTTTAAAAACTTCTTGAAATAATGTCAAATATTCTTTTTCCTTTTTTGTAGATGATTGAAAAATTAATAAAAAAATATCAAAAATTATTTCACTTATTATTCTTCCATTTCCTTTTTCATCATAAAAAATTATTTTTGTATAAATATAATAATTATTTTGTATTAATATAAATAATATTTTTAGCATATTATAAAAATCATCTTCATGAATTATATAATCTAAATGTGTTGAAAAATAATTTTCAATAAAAAATAGGAAATTTACTATATTAAATTCCATATTTCCATTTTGGAATTTTTGTATTTCTGAAAATGTTTTATCAAGAATAGAAAAACCATATTCTATTAATTGTTGTTGATTAAAACAATCTTTAATAAATTTAAATATAAAAGGATTTTTATGATTGTTTATTAAAAATATTATCAATTTATCTTCAATAAATTTTATTAATTCATTTAATTTTATTTCATCTTTAGAATGAGAGTTTAAAAGTTTACTAAAAATTAAATATGAAATCTCACCAAAAAAAATGGCAAAAAATGATTCGTCAATATTTTCATTTTTATATTCATTAAATATTTCAATTATTGTAATACAAAAATCTTTAAATGATTTTTCTATATTATAATCTTCTGTAATATCGTCAAAAATTTCTAAAATAATATTAAGGATAATATCAACTTTTTCTTGCTCAATATTTTTAAAGTTAATTATTCCTTTTATATTTTTATTTGAAGAAGGAAATATTAATTTTTTAAAAACTTCAAATTTTATATAAAAATTAATGTTTTTTATTTTGCTTAAAAAAATATTATTATTAATAGATTCTTCATTTGGAGGATAAATCATTAAATTTCCCATTATAATTGTAATAACTTTCCTATACATTTGTTCAAATAAAGTATTTTTTAATCTAGAATTATATAATCTATCTAAATAAAGTACAAAATCTTTTAATTTACTTTTATCTAAATATTTTATATTTTTCAAATTACATAAAATATTTAATAATATATTATTTATAATATTATTTTCTGAATTTAATAAATATTCAGATATAAAACTTATTATTAATTTTTTCTGGTTAAATATAATATAATCAATTTCTAAATATTTTGATAATAATAATTGAAATGAATTAATACATTCATTATTATTTAATGACTGAATAATATTTGAAAAAGATAATATACCAAAAATAATATTTTTTGAATAAAGATTATCTATTGGTTGAGATGATTCAATTATTTTATATATAGAAGAAAATATATTATCAATTATAAAATTATCTTCTTTTGAATATAAATTTTCATTTAATAGAATATCAATTATACTATCTCTGAAAAAAACAAATAATTCTAAATTTTTTTTCCATTCTTGTTTTAAAATAGTATCTATGTTTTCTTTAATTTTCATAAGTTCAAATATTAAACTTCTAAAAAATGCTAAAATATTGAATAATTTTGGTGATAAAATCCCCATTATTTTTTTAAATTGGGATATCTAAAAATTAAAATAATTTTACTAATCCGATTAAAATTGCAATTTCTGAAAAAAACTTTTTTAAATCAAATTCAAAATGTTTAAAATTATTTTCTCTTGATGTTATTAAATTTAATAATTCTTCAATTAAAACTAATATAATCTCAATATTTTGAACACTAAAAAAATAAATAAAAAATATATACATTGAATCAATTAGTTTATTGGATTGATTATCTTTTTGTTCTTTTTTTGATTTATTAAAATATATTATTATTTGATAATAAAAATTCAAATGTAATGTTAGAAATTTAATTCCATCCATTTTTAAAAATTCTGAAAAGGTGCTTTTATTTCTAAAATTAAAAAATTTACTATTGAAATTATAAGGAATTTCTAATTGAATATTATTTTCAACTTCTTTTAAGTGAGTAAAATTTGCATTTTCTTGTATATAAACTTTATCACATTCTAAATTTAAATTTTTTGTTTCATTATTTTTTTTATCAACATTTAAGTTTTTTTCTTTTATTTTAGTTAAATAAATTTCTTTCCCATTATTTAAATAAAGATAATTAATATGATCAATATATTTATTTTTAAAACTTTCTGGATAAATATATAATTCAATATCTTTTTGAATATTATTTTCTTCAGATTTAAAATATTTCAGAATTTTTTCATAATAATAATCATTTTCTTCAAATATTAAAATATTTTTCATATTATAATTATTATATATGAAATTTCCATATTTACCTTTTAATTTAAAAATATAATCTATCATAGTCTCTTTTTCTATTTTATATGACTTATTAAAAATAATAACGGGACCAACAAATCCTTTGAATGTATTTAAATATAAATAAGTATTTTCTTTTGAAAAAGTATTATATTCTAATTTACAACCTATACATAAGTTAAAATTTTCCAAATATATTTTATCTTTATAAGAATATTCATTAGATTTTTGCTTAATTTTATACTGACCTCCAATATAATTTATTATAAATTTTTTTTTTTCAAAAAATGAAATTGCAAATAAATAAGTTTGTTCAGGAATTATTATTATATTTGGTTGAAAATAATTTGAATTTATTTTAATTATTAATTCATAATTATTAGAGCTTTTTATTTTTATCAAATTAATTGAAAAATAAATATTATTTTCTTTTTGGAATATGATAATTGTATAATTTTCTATATTCTTAATTGGGATTAAATTAAAAGAAAATAAAACTGTATTTTCTCTATTATTTAATTTATTAATTCTCGCATTGATTCCACAATTATCAGACCCTAAATAAAATCCTTCATAAAGTTTATATGTATCTAAAGAATATAATTTCTGTTCTTTTATAAAAACATTAAGAAAATAATTAATCATAAAGTTATCAATAATCATTTTTTGATTAAATTCTTCTAAAGTATTGTTGTTAAAATTTACTAAAGAATTTTTAGTTATATTTAAAAATTGGGACATTAAACCCTTCATACTAAAATTTAGTATATATAATTTAGAAATAAAATTATCTAAAGTTCTATTTAATTCATTTGATTTTGAATTGATTAAATATAAACATTCAATTATATTTAAAATTTTTGATTCATATCTTTGTAGTAAATTAAGATTTGAAATATTATTTGATAAGATTAATTCATCAAAAAATGCAAAATAATTTGAAATTGAAATCTCTTCTTCTTTTGATATATTTTTTTTCTTGTTTATATATATATTTTTTATAATATTAAAAGATAAAGGAATAAACATTATATTTTTTATAAAATTATCTTCATAAATATAATCACATTTATTTTTTTTTTCTTTGATTTGTATTAGTGAAAATAATAGAAGTTGCCTTGAAAATATTTCAAAATGATTTATATGAAAAAAATTACTATTATAAAGGTTTGAAAATAAAACAATAAGAGAATTTATTGAATTATAAATCTTTGAAAACTCTTCTTTATTATTTTGTTCATTATTATATTTTTCAAAAAAATAAAATATATGTAAAAGAAAATATTTAAATAATTGTTTGTTATTTAAATTATTGTTTTTTAAATTTAAATTAAATTTGGATAAATATTTTAAATTACTTTCATCAAGATAATTTGATAATGTTTTATATAAATAAATTTCTTTTTCATTAAAATTAAATGAAATATCAATCTTGGTTTTTTTTAAAAGATTTTCATACATTAATAAAAAAGAAGAAGCCTCATTTTTATTTTGAATAAAAGAATCTTTTAAATTTTCAATTTTTATTTTTTGATTAGATATTATAACTATTTTTTCCATATCTAAAAAAAAATTTATAAAATATTTAAAAAAAATAAAAATTAATGAATCATTTTAAATAATTTAATTTGTTTAAAAATAAAAATTATTATTTAAATAATTATTTTTTCTTTCTCTTATTATTTCTCTTATGAGAAGTAGAATTAACTAATCTTCTATATTGTTTTTTTAACATTCCAATTTCCTTACTCATAATTTCATTATTTTTCTCAAGTTGTTTAATTTGTTTTTGTAGTTCATTTTTCTGTTTAATATTTCCAGTTTCTAATTTCTTATTTTTAGAAACTTCTTCATTTTTTAAATCCTTAGACATTTCTTCTCCCATAATTTTATTTTGTAATTCAGTAAATTTTTTTTCTAATTCAAAATATTTTTTACTATTTATTTCTGCCCTTTGATTATAATAATCTCTTTGATTACTTATTTCTTTTAAAATATCATTAATTTTTTTTTCAGCAGTTGCAGATTCTTCTCTTTTAATATTTAATATATTTAACTTTTCATTTAATTGTTTAAAAACATAATCATTTGTTAAATTTATTTCATTAATTTTAGTTTCATATTCATCTTGAAGTTTATTATTATCTTCAATTAAATCATTAATTGCTTTTTTATATGAATTAATTGTTGCAAAATAATTATTAAAATTGTTTTTTATATCATTGCATTCTTTTGTTCTTCTTTTTTGTTCTATTTCATATTTTGTTTTTAATTCATATTCTTTTTGAATTTCTTGATCAAGTTCATAATTATGTGATATTAATTCTGTAATTCTATCATTTAATTTATCTATTTCATCATCTAATTTTAATAAACAATTATCTCCCTTTTTATTTGCTTTTTTATATATATTTTCTGTTTTTATATATTTATCTTTTGTATTTTTTAATTCTTGTTTTGCATTTTCAGTATCAATTTTTATTGTAAATGGAATTGGATATATTGATTTGTATCTTTCTGTTTTTATATTTTTGGTTTTATTCATTGATTAAATTTTTATCATTATAAAAATTAATTAATTTCATAAAATAAATTTATATTATATTATATATTATATATTATATATTTTTTTTTTAATTATTAAAATTTTGGAATTGATTTATTAACAA